>ENA-OQVM01003317-OQVM01003317.1-marine-metagenome-genome-assembly--contig:-NODE-3317-length-17611-cov-18.305464_pt1 | contig 17611 bp, 19 predicted proteins | sample MGYA00237776_ERZ505498 | MGnify/ENA primary metagenome ERZ505498 (study PRJEB26159, sample SAMN06265151) | marine metagenome | isolation source: Helgoland LTER site | place: Germany:Helgoland, sampling... | reverse complement strand
TTTTTTATTTTTTATTCGTTTTACTTTTTTTCTGTAGTATATTTTTGGTTTTCAATCTTTAGTCTGTTTGTCTTTTTATTTCCGAATCTCCGCATACCATGTTATTCATGGTGAGTGGTGCTCCCTTGGCTGGTTCTACCAGCCTTTTTTAATTCTGCGTTTTTACTCACTCAAAGCATCCTTTGCTTATTCATTCCCTCTCATACTTTATCTCTGTCATACTTTATCCCTGTCATACTTTATCCCTGTCCAATAAAACAATTAACGACTCTTATTAAGTACACCTAAAGAAATAATCGCTGCTGTGGTTCTATTCTCTACACCTAATTTCTTATAAATTTGCTCAAGATGCTTATTCACTGTTCTTGGACTCATCGATAAAATAATGCCTATTTCTCGATTCGTTTTACCCTGACTAATCCAAGCCAACACATCCGATTCACGATCTGTCAAAGCGAATTCCTTTTTTAACAAAGCCGTATCAGAATCACCAGTAAGATCAACAATGCGTAATAAAAATTCATCGGGGGCCACTTGATTAACATAGCGAATATCGAATTCTAAACCGTCCTTTTCAATCTGCACACCTCGCTGGGGCTTTACTTCTGAACCAATCAACTTAGCAATTTTTTTAGCCAGCGCGAGTGCACTCGCCTTATCAGACACACCCAATGATTCAAACGCCTCATAAGCATGCGGTGTCGCCCACAAAATATCCCCACTGGCATGAGCAGAAAATAAATAATGACCCGACTCATCCAAGGCTTCTCTGGCACGCATGGTCGATTGAGCACTTGCTAAATGCGCACGCATTCTTACCAGCAATTCATTGTGATTAATCGGCTTAGTAATATAGTCAATACCGCCCACCTCAAAACCTTTTATAACGTGCTCGGTATCACTTAGGCCGGTCATAAAAATAACCGGAATATGCGCCAAATCAGGATTAGATTTGAGCGCTAAACAGGCGTCAAAGCCATCCATCACCGGCATTTTTGCATCCATCAAAATAATATCGGGCGTAATATTTTCCGTAATCGTAATGGCTTGCTGCCCTTCTAAGGCCACTAACACGGCCAGACCTTCAGCATTCAATAACTGGCTAAGTGCACTGACTGCAGCGGTATCATCATCTACAACTAGCACTACCCTTTTTTTCTGTTCAATTTTTATAGCCATTGTTTACCTTTTTTAAAAACTACCTATTTAAAAGTTTATCTATTTAAAAACTATTTATTTAAAAGCTATCTACTTATAAGCTATCTATTTATAAGCTATTTACTTATAAACTAATGATCTAAAAGATGACTGATTTCAATAAATTTTTGCTGCTTTAATAATTCACGTACCTGCTCTATAAATATTGGGGAAGCCAGTGTTAATTCTTCTAATCGATCTAACCTGTCGGCCAAGCCTTTTTCATACCTTACCTCGGCCATACTTTTTAGCGTTAGCCTGTCGGACAAAGGAGGAAAATCACTCTCAACAAGGCCACTACAGGCCGATGATATGGATGCTGTCGAAACTATTGGCGCTCGCACATAACGCCAGTTAAGGTCCAATATGGCGCCTATTTTTTCAAACAAATAATCGATGTTGATAGGCTTAGGCAGATAGTCATCTTGGCCATAATCTTCATGTTGCACGGCATCACCTTCACGCACATTCGCCGAAATAAAAATAATGGGCTTGCGAATATTTTTATCACGTAATGCTCGCGCTAACTGCAAGCCATTCATACCTGGCATGGAAACATCTAACATAAATAAATCAGGTAAGTACTGCTCAGTCTTCGCTAAGCAATCCATTGCATTACTCGCCTCAGTAACGGTAAAACCTAGGGGTTCCAAGATATTCATCATCATCTCTCGATGAACAGGATCATCATCCACCACCATCAGCAGCTTACGGTCACCGCTATAGCCTTCAATATCTTTTTGTGACACAGGAATGAGCGTTGGCTCTCTCACACTGCCCATTAATAATTGCACTTTAAAAACGCTGCCTTTATTTAATTCACTGGTCAGGGAAATATCACCACCCATAATTTCTGTTAGAAGGCGCGTAATGGTTAAACCAAGCCCCGTACCAGGTACCGCCGTAAAATCAGGGTTATGTACTTGCTCAAAAGGATTAAATATTCGCTCCTGATCCTGTAAATCAATACCTCTGCCGGTATCCTCCACCGTAAAAATCGCTGTTTCGCTGCGATAATCCACAGTAAATCGAACAGAACCCTGTGTCGTAAATTTAATGGCATTAGATAATAAGTTAATGAGAATTTGACGAAGATGCTTTTCATCAACCCTTACATACTCAGGTAAATTACTGCCAAACTCATAAGAAAAATCGATATGCTTTTTATCAGCCTGTAATTGAAACATCGAAACAATTTGCTCAAGTAAGGCTGGAAACTGCACCTCGCTAGGTAAAATTTCTAGTCTACCCGCCTCAATCTTGGAAATATCCAGTAGGCCCTCAATTAAATCAGCAAGATATTCACCGCTTCGACGAATAATCAGCACAGACTCACGATGCTTATCACTTAAGTGATTATCCTTCTCTAACAGTTGGGCATAGCCGAGTAATGAATTGAGTGGGGAGCGTAATTCATGACTTATCCCAGACAAATAACGACTTTTCGCTTGATTAGCTGCTTCAGCAACCGCTTTTGCTTCTTGTAAAGCCCTATCAGTTTCCGAGTATTCAGCGATTTTAGCTTTGAGTCGCTGCGTTTTAAGCCTGGCCTTCACTTGCGACAAACGAAATCGATCATAGTAAAGAGCAAAAAACCAAGCACCTATAAGGCCAATGACCCACAAAACAAAAGCGGACTTCAGCAAAGCCACTTGTAATAGCGAGGAATCAATCGCCATTTGTGCTTTTACCTGAAAATAAATCAGTGATAACAAGCTGGCCATAATAAAAGAGAAGTAAAAAAGCATGCCAAAAAACACCGCTCGCTTACTACTAAATCGAGCATTCCAACTTTTATCTGTTTTATTGACTGAATTCATAATATCGCTTGCATAATCCACAACGGGCTAGAGGGCAACATGCCACTATCAAAGAGCTTTTTCTCATTGCTCTTCATTACTCTTCATTTCTCTTCATTACTCTTCTTTCGTATTGCATGTTCCATGCCAAGCACTTGCTATCAGCCACTACAGGCGTTTAATCGCTTCCCTCTCCAACACTCTGCTTACGTCAAATCACTTAAACCACTGCGCTTATTCGCCCACAGTCAACTGACGTAGCGCACTGGTGCAATCAGCGAATTGCTGATGATCACTGTATTTAAGGATAATTTGCCCCATGAGACGGCAATCTATTGTTGCTTGCTGATGCATGGCAGTAGTTCTTTTTATAGCGCTAATGAGTCATGTCGTTACGTCTTTATACCGATCAAATTAACCGGCACAGAGGATCAAATGATGTTTAAGAAAAGCCCATTTCGGTGCACTCGCACCAAGTTGAAGACGTTAATTGCGTCAACATCCGTAAGCCTCATGCTTACGGCCAATGCATTAGCCCTACCAACAGATGAAATCAATAAAACTGGACTCGCCATTACTGACGACACAGTAACTGTTGGTATTCTTCACTCACTAACCGGCACCATGGCAATTAGTGAAACAGGCGCGCAAGAAGCTGAAAAGCTTGCCATAAAACAGATCAACGATATGGGCGGTATTCTTGGCCGTAAGATCGAGATCATTCAGGAAGATGGCGCCAGTGATTGGCCAACCTTTGCTGAAAAAAGTCGTAAATTGTTAGTAAAAGATAAAGTAGCTGCTGTATTCGGTTGCTGGACGTCTGCATCAAGAAAAGCGGCATTACCCGTTTTTGAAAAAGAAAATGGTTTGCTTTACTACCCAACTTTTTATGAAGGACTTGAGCAATCTAAAAACGTTATCTACACAGGCCAGGAAGCCACACAGCAGATCATTGATGGTCTTAACTGGGTAGCGAAAGAGAAAGGCGCAAAAACGTTTTACTTAATTGGTTCTGATTACATCTGGCCACGTACATCGATGAAGATTGCACGTAAGCACATTGAAAATGTCTTAGGTGGAAAAGTTGTTGGTGAGCAGTACAAGCCTTTAGGTGACACTCAGTTCGGTTCGGTTATCAACAAAATCCGTCTTAAAAAGCCTGATGTTATCTATGCCGCAGTTGTTGGCGGAAGTAACGTTGCATGGTTTAAGCAGTTAAAAGCCGCAGGTATTACCTCTAAGAAACAAACATTGTTAACTATCTCGGTTACTGAAGATGAAGTATTAGGCATTGGTGGTGAAAACCTTGAAGGTTTCTACTCAATCATGAAATATTTCCAAAGCCAGGACAACCCAAACAACAAAGCATTTGTTGCCGCGTTTAAAGAGATGTGGGGCGAAGACAGTGTTATTGGTGACGTAACTCAAGCTGCTTACTTAGGACCTTGGTTATGGAAAGCAGCTGTCGAAAAAGCAGGATCTTTCGATATCGATAAAGTGGTTGCTGCTTCTGAAGAAGGCGACATTGAGTTAACAACTGCACCAGAAGGCTACGTGAAGTTACACCCTAATCATCACCTTTGGAGTGTTGCTCGTGTAGGTAAGTGGAACAAAGACGGTCAAGCTGAAGTCGTTTATGAATCAGCATTGATTGAGCCAGATCCATTCCCAGCGGGTTACCAGTAAGCTATTAGTTCGCGATCACTTAATACTTTTTATCTTTATTAAGTGATCCGATTTAATTTGAAACTGTTAAGTAACAACTGTTTGTAACAAGTAATAAAACTTCATCGCTAGCTGATATAGGACTTACGAGACCTCTATTGGCTAGCTTTGATTAATGATTCAAATTTAACTAATACGTTTTTGTAAAATATTTTATATCCATTTTTTATGCGTAACGTTTAAAAGCGCAAACACATTTTTTAGACCATCTTTATTTCTATTTTGAGCCTTGAGCTTAAAAAGACGGAGACATCATCATGCTAGGCGGTTACACATACGGCGAACTAGGTTCGATTTTAGCCATGCAAGGCTTTGCAGGATTCAGTCTTTTTAGCGTACTCCTTTTAATGGCATTAGGACTGGCTATTATTTTTGGCCAAATGGGCGTTATCAATATGGCCCACGGTGAGTTTATGGCAGCAGGTGCGTACACAACGTATCTTATTTCCACCATAACCGAACAGTACTTTCCGGCCTTTATGCCCTACTACTTTATTTTCGCTATTGTTATCGCATTTTTTGTTGCGGGCGCCCTAGGGTATCTCGCCGAATACGCGTTAATACGGCATCTTTATAAAAGACCACTCGACACCTTATTAGCGACCTGGGGTTTAAGCCTCATTATGCAACAAAGCTATCGCTCTATTTTTGGTGCACGAGAAGTGAGCCCAACATTACCCGATTGGTTAATGGGCTCATACCAACCCACCGAATCGATTCATATACCCATTAACGGCATGTTTGTTTTAGCACTCACCGCGTTCGTTACTTTTGCTGTGTTTTACCTGATGTATAAATCTCGCTGGGGTTTACGCGTTAGAGCAACTACGCAAAATCGTATTATGAGTGGCGCTGTAGGTATTAACACGAAAAAAGTTGACCGTTATACCTTTGCATTAGGTTGTGGTATCGCCGGCATTGCAGGCGCAGCATTTACCACTATCGCATCCACGGGTCCAACAACAGGAACACTTTATATTGTTGATACCTTTATGGTTGTTGTTTTTGGTGGCGCAGCTAGCTTACTCGGCACCATTGCATCAGCGTTCTCTATCGCTCAAGCGCAATCCATTTTAGAGTTCTTTATTAGCGGATCAATGGCAAAAGTTTATACCTTGTTTGCACTTGTACTAATACTGATGTTTAAACCTGAAGGATTATTTGCCAGCAAGGTGCGTCGTTAGTATTAACCAACGTATCTCATGCAGCAACTGAACACACGCAACTAACCAATATTGTGTAAATATCTTAAATAAGATTTGGAGAATATCTATGAGCTTTATCTACAATAAACTAATGGGCGGAAAACAAGGCTTTGTCGGCTTTATTCTTCTCGCGCTATTAGTATTAGTGATATTCCCTCTATGCCTTGATCTATTCCGACTCAACTTAGTCGGCAAATACTTAACCTACGCCTTTCCGGCAGTCAGCTTAGTATTGTTATGGGGTTATGGCGGCATCCTAAGCCTAGGACAAGGTATCTTCTTTGGCCTAGGCGGTTACGGTATGGCTATGTTTTTAAAACTCGAAGCTTCGTCAGCTGCTAATACTGCTATTCAATCAACACCTGGTATTCCTGACTTTATGGATTGGAACCAAATCACTCAACTGCCATGGTTTTGGGAACCCTTCAACAGCTTCGCATTTACCATTGTCGCTATTCTTGTTTTACCTGCAGCGTTTGCCTACGTTATTGGCGCCGCCATGTTTAAGCGCCGCGTAGGTGGTGTTTACTTTGCGATTATTACCCAGGTTATTGCCGTTATTCTAACGGTCTTAATTGTTGGCCAGCAGGGCTTTACCGGTGGTATTAATGGTATTACCGATTTGCGAACACTGAACGGCTGGGATATGACCAGTGATAGCGCCAAGTATCTCTTTTACTTTATTAACTGCGCCCTATTACTTACGGTTATTGTTATTTCACGATTTATTCTAACCAGTAAATTCGGTAGCTTACTACTTGCCATTAGAGATAAAGAAGATCGTGTACGCTTCTCTGGCTATGACGTTTCTAACTTTAAAATATTCATATTCTGCTTTGCAGCATTAATATCTGCTATTGGTGGCGCGATGTTTACGCTGCAAGTGGGCTTTATGTCACCATCGTTTGTTGGCATCGTGCCTTCTATCGAAATGGTTATATTTGCTGCTGTCGGCGGACGTATGTCTCTTATTGGCGCAGTGTATGGCACCTTATTAATTAACTTTGGTAAAACCGCGTTTTCTGAATCATTCCCTGAATTATGGTTATTCTTAATGGGTGGCTTATTTATCTCGGTTGTTATGTTCTTCCCTAACGGTTTAGCCGGTTTGTGGCAAGACTACGGCCATCACATTACCGATCGCTTTAAATTTATTACTCGATTATTCAAACGTAAAGAATCACTACCTTTAGACGACAGCACTAAATCTGAAACAGCTAGCTAAATCGTCTTACTAAAATACGGTAGCGTATTACCTTACTGGAGCAAATATGAGCACATCAACTGATTTAACATTAGCAATAGAAGATCTAACGGTTTCCTTTGATGGATTTAAAGCGGTAGACAGCTTAAACCTTTATATCGACAAGAATGAACTGCATGTGGTTATTGGCCCAAATGGCGCCGGTAAAACAACCGTGCTGGATTTAATTTGCGGTAAAACCAAAGCCAGCTCTGGCAGCATTAAGTTTTTAAATAAAGAACTGACTAAGCTCGCTGAGCATGAAATTGTAAGAGCAGGTGTTGGCCGTAAATTTCAAACACCGTCTATTTATGAAAACTTAACGGTATTTGAAAACCTTGAGGTCTCCTACCCTTATGGTCGCACCGTTCTTGGCTCTTTATTGTTTAAGCGCAATGAAAAAGTGATTCAGAAAATACATGAAATTGCCAAAGAAATTATGCTCGAAGATGCGCTTGATACTGAGTCGGCATTACTAAGCCATGGCCAAAAACAGTGGCTAGAAATTGGCATGTTACTGATTCAAGACCCGCAACTGCTAATGTTAGATGAGCCCGTTGCTGGCATGTCGGTTAAAGAGCGCGAACAGACTGGAGACTTGTTAAAAAGAATCTCTAAAGGCCGATCGGTACTTGTAATAGAGCATGATATGGATTTCGTCGCACAAATAGCGCAAAAAGTGACTGTATTGCACCAGGGCAAAATACTCGCTGCTGGTCATATGGAAAAAGTCCAGAATGATCCCAAAGTTATTGAAGTTTACTTAGGTCATTAAGTCCTAGGTCGGCATGGTGAACAAAACAATTAAGCAGCTATGTTACTAAGCAGCTAAGAAAAAACTACATCCCATTGCAAGCGATACCAAAGAGGTTAGTATGTTAGACGTTTCAAATTTAAAAGTATCTTACGGCCAAAGTGAAGTTATTCATGGCTTAGACTTTTCAGTTAAGAAAAATGAAACCTTAGCTATTATGGGCCGTAATGGCATGGGTAAAACGACGTTATTTAAATCGTTGATCGGCATCTTACCTGCCTCTGATGGTAAAATTGTGGTTGATGGTGTTGATGTCACTCACAATGAAAGTTTTCAGCGTGTTGAAAACGGCATAGCCTATGTACCACAAGGTCGTATGATATTCCCATCGCTCACGGTTCAAGAAAATATTGAAACTGGCATGGAAGTATCGAAAATGAAGCAAATACCCGATGATATCTACGCGCTATTCCCGGTACTACGCGACATGCGCCATCGTAAAGGCGGTAACTTATCGGGTGGTCAGCAACAACAGCTAGCCATTGCACGCGCACTGGTCACCAATCCTAAAGTGCTTTTACTGGACGAGCCTACTGAGGGCATTCAACCCTCAATCATTAAAGATATTGCCAATGTGCTGAATGAAATTAAGAAAATGCGTGAAATTACTATTATTGTTTCTGAGCAAGTATTGAGTTTCACCATGGCAGTGGCTGATCGCATTATTGTGATTGATAAAGGCAACTTTATTCATGAAGATTTACGCGATAATGTGGATACCGATAAAATCAAAGGTTACTTATCGGTATAAGTCGTTTAATTCATATTGTCAGCTTAAACGAGGCAGTTCAAACGATGCAAATCAAACAAGGGTGGCTTTTAGTCACCCTTGTTTTTTTATTTAACATTTGACGCTTCTCTCTAATCTTCTTCTCTAACTTTCTCTCTAACTTTCTCTCTAACTTTTTTATCTGGCGACATTCTATTTACATCATAAATAGATCGCTACCCTACTCTAGCATCTCCTTCGAACACCCCATAAACACTGGATGTTCAGACCGCCTACGTCAAATAACGTAATAGCTTAGGCTTGATTACGAATGGTTGTTTAACGCATAAATCGCGATAGTGAACATCTAGGGCAATATCATCGCAGTCGCGTTAAAGCTTATTAATGATGACGTTTAAAAGCCATTGCTATCACATGACCCTACTCAACTGTTAAATCAACCGATACATTTTTAGGAGAACACCCATGGCCGAGACGATTATTAAGGTTGACCTTAAGCAATCTGCTTATGAAAACGATAAAATCCATAACCGCTGGCATCCAGATATCCCTATGGCTGCAACTGTTAAGCCTGGCGACGACTTTATTATTGAATGTATCGATTGGACGGGTGGTCAAATCGCTAACAATGATGATGCCTCCGATGTACGTGATGTTGATTTAACTCAAGTGCATTTCCTTTCGGGTCCAGTCGGTGTTGAAGGCGCAGAGCCTGGCGATTTACTCGTTGTCGATATTCTTGATATCGGTACTTTCGAAGATAGCCAATGGGGTTTTAATGGCTTTTTCTCAAAGCAAAATGGCGGTGGCTTTTTAACTGAACATTTTCCAGAAGCACAAAAATCCATTTGGGATTTCAACGGCATGTTCACTAAATCGCGTCATATACCACGCGTAGAATTTGCTGGCTTAATTCATCCCGGATTAATTGGCTGTTTACCCTCAGCAGAAATGTTAGCCGAGTGGAACAAGCGTGAGCAAGAGTTAGTGGATACTGATCCTGACCGCGTACCACCGTTAGCGGCAATGCCCTATGAAGATACTGCACATATGGGACGCATGAACGCTGATGAAGCGAAAGTAGCAGCTGCAGAAGCGGCACGTACTGTTCCTCCTCGTGAGCATGGCGGTAACTGTGATATTAAAGATTTATCACGCGGCTCTAAAGTATATTTTCCTGTCTATGTTGATGGCGGCGGTTTAAGTGTCGGTGATTTACACTTTAGCCAAGGTGATGGCGAAATTACTTTCTGTGGTGCTATCGAAATGGCCGGTTGGATTCACTTACGCGTGAACCTTGTTAAAGACGGCATGAAAAAATACGGCGTTAAAAACCCTATCTTTAAGCCAAGCCCAATTACACCTAAATACGATGACTACCTTATCTTTGAAGGTATTTCAGTTGATGAAGAAGGCAAGCAGCACTATCTCGATGTCAATGTCGCTTACCGTCAAGCCTGTCTAAATGCTATTGAATATATGACTAAGTTTGGTTACTCCAAGGCTCAAGCCTATGCCCTCTTGGGTTGTGCGCCGGTGCAAGGTCATATCAGTGGTGTGGTCGATATACCGAATGCCTGTGCAACATTATGGTTACCTACCGATATCTTTGATTTCGATATTCAACCGAATGCTGAAGGACCAAAAATAGAAGTCGATGGTAGTGTTGATGTGCCATTAGCGCCTGATTTATAAGCGCACTTAACCCGAATAAACGGGTAAGGCATTTTCTTACCCGTTTATTTCATAGATTCAGTCATAAGACAGCCAATAGTATTTCAACCTTACTAAAAAAATAATCTGTATAAACAGAACCTGAAAACCGGAGCCTCCCAATGCCACTATATGATTACAAATGTTCAGAGCATGGTTTATTTCACGAATTAGTTTCAATGGATAATCACCAAGCACCACAGCCTTGCCCAACCTGTAAAACGGCCTGTGGCAGAGTTATTCTAATGGCACCTGAATTTCTTTCAATGTCAGACGAACGCCGCAAAGCCCACAGCACCAATGAAAAAAGCAAGCACGAACCGATTATATCTACCACCGATAGCCGCGATAAAAAACACGGTAGTGGTTGCGGCTGTGAACAGCCTAACGCCAAAAAAAGCCAAGTTATGTACTTAGCGGATGGCAGCAAAATATTCCCCTCACAACGGCCTTGGATGATAAGTCATTAATCTGACCAATACTCCAAGCGTTTTATAGGTTGATTTATCCATACCCTTTAGGTATTTGAAAAGCCCTAAATCAATCAGGTAAACGCCTAATTCTTTTAAATAAGTACTTTTAAATAAGTACTTTTAAATAAGTACTTTTAATTAAGCACGTTTAATTAAGTACTCTTTATCGTCATATTTTTATTGAGGTGTCGCATGAAATCAATGTCTAACAAAACACAATTAACCGTTGCTACATTATTGACTAGCTCAACGTTTAGCTTATCTGCTTTAGCCCATAATGGTGAGCATTCAACTACCCTGTCTAGCTTATCGTCTCTTGCTCAGCAAATGACGCATTTGTTTGCCAACGCCGGTCATGTGGGCACTATTGCTTTATTAGCCGCGTGCGGCTTAGCGTTAACGGTAGTAGCTAAAAAAATTGTTTCCAAAAAAACCGAAACAACCTATCTAAAACCTATTCGTTGCGAACAATAAATTAGCAATGTTAAATTCGCTAACGACATCAGTAGCGCCAATAACAGCCGATACTTGGCCAGCTGATATTACGCTACAACTGTCGCATTCAAAACATGGCACAAGGTTAAGTCGCTGCGAACACCGCGGACCGTTGTATGTGCAAAAGCCTTTTTATCCTGAAGGGCCAGACCATGCACACCTTTATTTATTGCATCCTCCTGCAGGCATTGTTTCTGGCGATACACTCACAATAAAGGTGGATGTTGAGCCTAATGCCGCGGCTCTAATAACCACACCCGGCGCAACTATTGTTTATAGAGCGCGCGAAGACAACCCTATTCAACGTCAAGTCATTGATATAAACGTGCAAAGCAATGCAACGCTTGAGTGGTTTCCGTTAGAAACCATAGTGCATAACCACGCATGCTTTGAAGCCACCACCATTATTAATATGGAAGCTAACAGCCATTTTTGCGGCTGGGAAATCACTAGTCTTGGTTTGCCCGCTAAAGAACAGCTATTCACCGATGGCCGTTTTCGTCAGCGTTATGAAATCAAGATTGATGGCACTACACAATTTATTGATCAAATAAATATTAATGATAGCAATCGAAAAGCCTTACTTAACAGTAAAGCCGGCATGCAAAATTATATGATCAATGGTTTTTGCGTTTTTGGTCCCGTTGATAATCAACAACAAGCAGAAAGCCGACACAGTGATACACAGCTTGAGCGCTTAAGAGCAGAACAACTCGATTGCACACGTGACTGCCAAGTCAGTATTACTCGACTAGGTGATTTTTATGTCGGCCGATACCTTGGCACCAGTGCCGAACAAGCCAGAAGACACTTTACCCAATGGTGGTCAATCATCCGACAAGAAATGCTTGGCAAAGAAGCCTATTCGCCCAATGTTTGGTTCACCTAAAGGTTATTTGTTTAATCAATTTATATAAAACCATTATTCGTTAACCACCACTTAAGTTATTAGAGTAAACATCGATGGAATTACTACCAAGAGAAAAAGATAAGTTATTGGTTTTTACTGCCGCATTATTAGCAGAGCGCCGTCTCAAACGCGGTGTAAAACTCAATTACCCCGAAGCCATGGCGTATTTAACCCTTGAAATCATGGAAGGTGCTCGTGATGGGAAAAGTGTTTCAGAATTAATGAGCGAAGGAAAAAACATTCTTAACATTGATCAAGTTATGGATGGTGTCGCCGAGCTTATTCCTGAAGTACAAGTTGAAGCCACATTTAAAGACGGCACAAAGCTGGTCACGGTCCACAACCCTATTATTTAGATCAGATAGATAAACGCTATCTACACAAAAGAAACAGCTGATATACAACAGCAAACGTAAAGCGACAAACATAATCAACAAACATAAATAGACAAGCATAAAAGGTTAAGCCATGAAGCCCGGTGAGATGTTTACAGAAAATGATGATATTGAAATTAATGTCGGTCGTAAGACCATTGAACTGCGTGTTGAAAATCATGGTGACCGCCCTATTCAGGTGGGTTCGCATTATCATTTTTATGAAGTTAACCCCGCCCTCAAATACGACAGAGAAAAAGCCCGCGGCTTTCGTTTAAATATTGCCTCAGGCACAGCCGTAAGGTTTGAACCCGGCCAAGACAGAACGATAAAGCTGGTTGAGTTTGCCGGTACTCGCACTGTATACGGCTTTCGTGGCGACATTATGGGAGCTTTAGATACTCATGAATAAACGCGCTTTACAAATCAGTGGCATTGCGACTAATCAGCTAAGAGCCTCACTCATCCAACAAGGTAATCAATAATGACTAAGATGAATCGTCATGCCTATGCATCCATGTTTGGTCCAACCAAAGGTGATCGTGTTCGCTTAGGTGACACTGCGCTAATTATCGAAGTTGAAAAAGACTATACGACCTATGGCGAAGAAGTGAAATTTGGTGGCGGCAAAACCATTCGTGATGGTATGGGCCAGAGCCAATTAAGCAGCAGCCAAACGCCAGACACTGTTATTACCAACGCACTTATTCTTGACCACTGGGGTATTGTTAAAGCCGATGTAGGCATAAAGAATGGTTTGATTTTCGGTATAGGTAAAGCGGGCAATCCTGACATACAAGATAACGTTGATATTATTATTGGCCCAGGCACAGAAATTATTGCCGGCGAAGGAAAAATATTAACCGCAGGCTGCATTGACGCGCATATTCATTTTATTTGTCCGCAACAAATTGAAGAAGCCATGATGTCGGGTGTGACTACTATGATTGGTGGCGGCACTGGCCCAGCAACAGGCACCAATGCTACTACCTGCACACCAGGGCCGTGGCATATTGGAAAAATGCTACAAGCAACCGACAGCATGGCAATGAACTTTGGCTTTTTAGGCAAAGGCAACTCAAGCTTACCCATAGCGTTAGAAGAACAACTAGCAGCAGGCGCTTGTGGTTTAAAATTACATGAAGACTGGGGTACTACACCTGCGTCTATTGATAACTGCTTAACCGTGGCAGAAAAATATGATGTGCAAGTAGCCATTCACACCGACACATTAAATGAATCCGGTTTTGTCGATGACACTTTGGCTGCGTTTAAAGGCCGTACTATCCATACCTACCATACCGAAGGTGCGGGTGGCGGTCATGCGCCTGACATCATTCGAGCCTGTGCCGAAAAAAATGTATTACCTTCATCAACAAACCCAACCCTGCCGTACACCAACAATACGATAGATGAGCATCTCGACATGCTTATGGTTTGTCATCATTTGGATTCATCGATTCCTGAAGATGTTGCTTTTGCCGATTCTAGAATTCGCAAAGAGACCATTGCTGCCGAAGATATATTGCATGATCTTGGTGCCTTCAGCATGATCGCATCCGACTCTCAAGCCATGGGCCGCGTGGGTGAAGTGATTACACGCACATGGCAAACCGCTCATAAAATGAAACTGCAACGCGGTGCGTTGCCCGAAGATAACGAACGTCATGATAACTTTCGCGCTCGTCGCTATATTGCCAAGTACACCATTAATCCAGCTATCGCACATGGTGTTGATCACGCCGTAGGATCTATCGCTGTAGGTAAAATGGCCGACTTAGTGCTTTGGAGCCCAGCCTTTTTTGCCGCAAAGCCCGCCATGATTATTAAAGGCGGCATGATTGCCGCAGCGCCAATGGGTGATCCTAACGCCTCCATTCCTACGCCCCAGCCCGTGCATTATCGAAAAATGTTTGGTGCCTATGGACAAGCGCCTGCACATACCTCAGTTACCTTTACCAGCAAGGCCGCAATTACTGCCGATATTGGTTCACAACTGGGCATTAAACGCCGCTTAGTGGAATGCCGTAATACGCGCACCATAGGCAAAGAAGACATGATCAATAACAGTTGGATGCCGAACATTACTGTCAACTCACAAACTTATGAAGTACATGCCGATGGACAGCTGCTGACTTGTGAGCCATTAAGTGATCTGCCGTTGGCACAACTGTATCAATTGTTTTAAGCGCATACGCTTTTAACTGCAGCTTAAAACAATTAACCATTTAGATAAGGGGCATTATGTCTAACACAGAAAATAGAGTGAACACCGAAACGCTTATGGTTAACCAGTGGTTACCGAGTAATACCGAGCACCCAGCGAATGACGAAGTGTTTTTAGACCATGCGCAACGGGAAAAAAGACGTTTCCGTGCAGTGTCATCAAAAGGCAAAAACGTAGATGTATTTTTAGAGCGTGCCAATGTGCTGAGTATTGGTGATCAACTGCTCAGTGATTGCGGTCAGTATTTATCGATTGTCGGCGCAGAAGAACCCGTCATTACTGCATCAACCGATAACTGGCAATTATTTAGCCGCGCCTGCTATCACCTCGGTAATCGTCATGTGCGCTTACAAGTGGGCGAGCAATGGCTTCGCATAACACCCGATCATGTGCTTGAAGCGCTGCTTCATCGCCTAGGGCTAACTGTGACTAATGAAAACGCTATCTTTAATCCAGAAGCTGGCGCCTATGATAAAGGCCAACAAGAACAAGGATCGCATGGGCATCATCACTGAGATAGCGCAGCCAAACAGCACAGTATTGCAAAGTTCATCTTCAGCACCCATAGCATCAATAGCTAACGATGCGTCAATGCTGCGCTTATTACAACTTAGTAGCGCCACGTTACCAGTGGGCGGCTACGCATTTTCGCATGGCTTAGAATGGGCCTTAGAAGCGGAATGGCTATCGACCAGCGACGATGTTATTGAATGGTTATCGGTTCAATTAACTGAGTCAGTCGCCACCTTAGATTTACCCATACTCCATCGACAATGTTTAGCGTTAGAGCAGCAAGATATACCCGCACTTATTCAATGGAACGACACCGTGCTTGCCTGTCGAGAATCCTATGAACTGCGTTTAACCGATACAGCATTAGCTGACGCCATGATTCGCTTGCTTCATGGTTTATCCATAGAGAATGATTTATTAAACACCTTAGATAATCAATCTAAGAAGCCACATAACATTAGTTACGTCACTACCTTTGCCATAGCCGCTACACACTGGCGCATATCACCCCATTATGCCGCCTTAGGTTATGCCTGGGCATGGCTTGAAAACCAAGTAGCCGCAGCCACTAAACTCACCTTGTTTGGTCAACTCTCGGCACAGAAAGCGATAGATGCGTTAATGCCTGTCGTTGAGCAAGCGGTAAATCAATCCTTATTAATTAGTGATGATGACATTGGTACGTCATTACCCGGCCTTGCCATGGCAAGCAGCCACCATGAAACCCAATATTCCCGATTATTTAGATCTTAGAGGTTAAGTTATATGAGTAATTCAAGAGTGCTTCGCGTAGGTGTAGGCGGCCCCGTTGGTTCAGGTAAAACCGCCCTCCTTCGCGTGTTATGTTCAGCCATGCGAGAAAAATATAATATTGCTGTTGTGACTAACGATATTTATACGCAAGAAGATGCCGAGTTTTTAACAAAACATGAAGCCCTAGAGGCCGATCGTATTATTGGTGTAGAAACCGGCGGTTGTCCGCATACAGCGATACGTGAAGATGCCTCAATGAATTTAGCGGCAATTGATGAATTGCAATTACGACATAAAAACTTGGATATTATTTTTGTCGAAAGTGGCGGTGATAATTTAAGTGCAACCTTTAGCCCTGAGTTATCGGACTTTACGATTTATGTGATTGACGTATCGGCCGGCGATAAAATACCGCGTAAAGGTGGACCGGGCATTACTAAATCTGATTTATTATTGATTAATAAAACAGATTTAGCGCCCATAGTAGGTGCCTCGCTTGAGGTCATGGATAGAGATGCGAAAATAATGCGGAAGGATAAACCGTTTTTGTTTAGTAACTTAAAGATTGAGCAAGGCGTTGAAGAAATTATTGGGTTTATTACTGCTGAGCTTTGATGGGCTTTGTTTCTAGCATTAGGAAAAAGTGTTATATAGATTTACGCTCTTCGCAGGGTAGATATAACACTTTTATCTTTTTTTATTGATATATAACTGTACTGGATAACGGCAAAGACAACAATCTAGTGTGAAATATCAGCGCTGAATACCGGCCTTTAGCTTGTCTCTCATTATTTTAAAGGCAGTAGAAACAAGCACGCCTTCACCTTTTTGAAACTGAGCTTCTGCAACCTTGATCTTTTCTATAATATTTTCACTATTAGTGTCTTGGGTAGATGTATCATAGATCACTGGATTAGACATTCAATATCTCCGTGAAGTCAGTAAAAATATATTAAGCTATCAGTTTGCTGGGTAATAAACATTACCATTGCAACCTTTCTTCTTTTTTATACAGATTTAACTTAAGACTATCAAACCGCTCAGTAAGTTATTACTGATTATATTTAAAAACATGGGGCGTAAAGGTAACAATCATCCCAGTTTTCGAACATTCCAAAACAACTTCCTTAGTAAGATCAATATCTAAATTTTCGCCTCTAATTCCCTGCCATTGAGCTAAATAATTAAGTGTTCCAAACTTTTCTGTCTTTTTTAGTGTTTTATCCACACCGCCTTTCCAACCAAGAACTGGCAACTCATTCCTTTCAACCTTTGCAATGAGACTAAGATCAGACTCTCTTTTTTCACGGCCAACTTCCCAACAGGTAATTAAGCCTTTATCCGCTCCATGCCATCTATCTTCATAGGATGGATTGGATCTAATGGATTCTGAAACCAATTTAAAAACTTTATTAGTCATATTACCTCAAATAAATTTAT
>ENA-OQVM01003315-OQVM01003315.1-marine-metagenome-genome-assembly--contig:-NODE-3315-length-17616-cov-4.810194_pt1 | contig 17616 bp, 15 predicted proteins | sample MGYA00237776_ERZ505498 | MGnify/ENA primary metagenome ERZ505498 (study PRJEB26159, sample SAMN06265151) | marine metagenome | isolation source: Helgoland LTER site | place: Germany:Helgoland, sampling... | reverse complement strand
GATGCGCCTGTGTCATTAGTGCTTACCTATGACAAGTATCTTGACCCGGCTGCGATAACCCACTTTGGTCTAGGTTCGCTGGCTTACGGTATTGTGCTTGCTGCATGGGAGCGAGGTATTGGTTGTGTCATTAACGGGCAAGGCATTATGCAGTCAGACGTTGTTCGCCAATACGCTAAGATACCTGAGGACCAAAATATCATGATCTGTATTGCGATGGGTTATCCCGCTGATGGGTTCCCAGCGAATGATGTCCGATCTACACGCGCTGATAACAGTACCTTTGTCAGTTATCTAGGTTTCGATTAATTGGCTTTTAGATTATTGCTCTGATACCAGTTGACTATGGCTAAGCCATCGTCAACTGGTTAATGCCTCGGTGGACTAATCTAAATCGCTCGCATTATGACGATCGCGTAACTGTCTCTTTTCTTCTCCCCAGACTCTATTGACCCTTAGACCTCTTTGAACGGCTGGACGATCTTGAATGTTCTCTGCCCAGCGAATAACATTTTTATATTGACCAACATCTAAAAATTCTTGAGCGCTATACAGAGAGCCTGAGACCAACATCCCGTACCAGGGGTGGGTCGCCATATCGGCAATTGTGTAGTTGCTACCAGACAGGAATTCTCGCGCCTCTAGAGTCTTATCCAGAACGTCTAGCTGACGCTTTACTTCCATAGCATAGCGGTTGATAGGGTACTCGTATTTCTCGGGTGCATAGGCATAGAAATGGCCAAAACCCCCGCCCAGAAAAGCCGCGCTTCCCATCTGCCAAAATAACCAGGATAGACACTCTGCCCGATCTGCAGAGTTGGTGGGCAAGAATGCATCAAACTTTTCAGCGAGGTAAACCAGGATGGACCCCGACTCAAACACACGAGTTGGTTCAGGAGTGCTATGGTCGAGCAGTGCTGGAATCTTAGAGTTGGGATTGATTGATACAAAACCGCTACTAAATTGATCACCGCTGCCAATATCCACCAACCAGGCATCATACTCGGCATCCTTATATCCGAGGGCTAACAATTCCTCAAACATAACGGTGACCTTGACTCCATTGGGCGTTCCCAGAGAATAGAGTTGATGAGGATGTTTGCCAACGGGCAAGTCCTTGTCGTGGGTAGCACCAGCAATCGGCCGATTAGTAGAGGCAAATTTGCCGCCGCTATCTCGGTCCCACTGCCATACTTTTGGGGGAACATAGGTATTTTTGTCAGTCATTGTTACTGTACTCTCTTAGTGTTTAAGCACATCTTGTTGAATCGCCGATAAGTTCTTACCCAGCGGCATTTATGAAGATTCTAATATCTGCAGCCGTTCTTGATCATGTTTATAACGCAGACCAGCAAATAAAAAACAGGGCATAGCGAGGAATGAAAAGACGGTAAAGCCCAACAGAGTGACAGAATAAGGCTGATCGATCCCATAAGAGGCCAAAACATCAATTGACACTCCTGTTACGGTAATGCCAATGCCCATGCCTATAACATTCATCAATAGAATTGAAAATGCGATAACTGTTGACCTCACTTCGGGAGGAATTAAACCCTGAATACTCGCAAAGAATGGTCCGAAGAACGACCCAATCTGAAACATTCCCAGGAATAAGCCAATCGGTATCCATATCGAGTCACCAGGGGCTAATCGGTACGCTATCATAAAGGGAGAACAGGCCAAAAGAATAAAGAAAAGGAACACAAGGCGCCCATAGCCTGTTTTCTGAGTAAACCAGTCGCTGCCTATACCACCCACAAAGGTACCAATAATGCCTCCGGATAAACCCATCAATCCAGTTAGTTTGGCAATTTCATCGCGATCGAAGTTACGTTCTTGAACGAACCAAAGCTGATCAAAATAACCGGCTCCAATAAATACATGCAATAGCATCGCACCTGCCATAGCCGCCATAAGAGCAGGAGATTTTGGGATTGCAGTCATGGCAATCTTTGCAATCTGACGAATACTAGGTTTTTCTATTTGTTCGTTGGCATCGATTAAATGACGTCTGGGTGTTTCTTTTACAAAAAAGACTATTGCCGCAAGAACAAGGCCAATTCCTCCGAGCAAATAAAAACAGTTGCGCCATCCAATGACAGGGCCGAGAAACCCGGCTAGCAAAAAGCTACCACCAGCGCCAAGAGGCGCTCCAATATAGTAAAACCCGACTGCAAAGCCCAAGCGCGACTGAGGGAAACGATCCGCTAAAAGTGACATTGCACTGGGCGATAATATGGATTCTCCGACACCTATAAACATTCGAGGAATGGCCATACTGACAAAATTCCACGCCAATCCTGAGGCCGCTGTTAGCGCACTCCAAAGTGTGACGCCAAAACTGATAAGACGTGTGCGGTTGACTGTATCTGCCAGCATCCCCATATATAGGCCAGCCACTGAGTAAAAAATAAGAAATACCAAACCGGTAAGCAGGCCGTACTCGGTATTACTAAGACCTAAATCTGGAACAATATAATTTGCAAAAGCAGACATTAAGTTCCGATCTAGCATATTCAAAATATTAAGAAGAGTCAGCAGGCATAGAAAACTCATATCAGAGGAGGATATTTTATCTTTATTTCTTAAATTATCAGTCATTGCTTGTGATCCCTCTGAAAAGAAATTAGGTTTAGACCTGAGTGCTCGCAATATTCAATTGGCCTTGCAAGCCCGCAATACGGTGGTGATATGCCTCTCGATAGATAGGTGATGATGTCATATCAATAAATGATTGAAGCGAAGGATATTTAGCAACCGCCATAACATCCCAAAGCTCTTCTACCTCTCCGACAACCATCCCTTTGAGAACAGCTGAAAAAATAATCTCTCCACCCAATTCAGCGATCAGCTCGCCGGTCGGTTTGCCGTATAGACCATAGGCCTCAACTCCAGTCAAATCAGTTTCTCGTCCATCCTCGTATTTTGCTTTTTCTCGAAACTTTATCAAGTTAATCATGCAAACTGGACCTCCATCATCCTTTTTCAGAAGATCTCGGATCTGTTGATCGGTTTTCCTGAGCTCATTAATATATTCCATTGGTTTCCTTTAAACTCCCAGTTATTTAAGTTTTGCTAGACTTTGTGACTTAAAAGGATTCACCTTTAATGCCTAACGTTTGACTTAGGGCACTATTAAGTAAATTTTAAAGTATGTCTATTTATAGTTTGAACTTAGTCAATAGATAATAGTTATTAATAAGTGGAGCTTGTTGAAGCATAAGGTATTGAAATGATTAAAAAGAATACTCAATGACATACTTCGTCTGATTGGGGATTACTATGAAAAATGTGTTTTTCGTATTTGCATTAAGTCTTTTTTTTGTTGGTGAAAATATGGCAGCGTCAGATCTATGGATAGTTCCAGAAAAAAAATTGACTGCAGCATCAGGTCTTAGTGAGGAGACTCGACTAGCAATAGAGGAAATAGGGTCGTCTCAATTTGAGAGAAGAGGGCAACTTTTTGGCGACAATCTTCTTGATGAATTAATTAAGATGGCCGATCAAACTGCTGCGGAAAATCCAATAACAGAGGAAATGCTTGAGACTACTTTTAACGTTCAGATCTCTCAAGATAAAATAAACGGCGTAGGTGTTTATCGCATAAACCCTCAGAATCTGAACTTGAAACTGGATGGTCGATTATTTGTCCACATTCACGGAGGTGGATACTTTCAGATGGGAGGAATCCTCAGTGCTGTAGAGGGCGCCATGATCGCGTCCTCCGTCGGCATTGGCGTTATTTCCGTCGACTACACTTTGTCGACTTCGCAGCCTTTTCCCGCAGCCTTAGATGACATAATTAATGTCTATAAGGCAGTCAATAAAACTTTTTTAGCCTCAAAAATTGGTTTAGGGGGATCCTCAGCCGGAGGAAACCTGGCGCTTTCCACGGTCTTAAAATTAAAAAACTTGGGTATTGAACTACCGGGAGTTTTGTTTGCGGGAACACCTAATGTGGATCTACTATTTACGGGGGACAGCTGGATAACAAATGAATATGTAGATAATTTATTGGTCACCAAGGAGGGCCTTTTACAGGCCGCATTCAAAGTTTATGCTGGTGATTTTGACCCTAAGAATCCCTTGATATCTCCTCTCTATGGGGACGTAACGGATTTCCCGCCGACATATTTAATATCCGGAACCCGAGATGCTTTACTTAGCGATACCGTTCGCATGCATAGAAAATTACGAGAGGCAGGGGTTACAGCTGACCTAAATATATTTGAAGGTCTTCCGCACGGTGCTTATCTGAAAGTTCCAGGATCTCGGGAGTATGATGGTGCGCTGGGTGACCTCAAAAATTTTCTTGAAAAATATCTGTAAGAATAACTAAGGATCACTAATGAAGGTTCTGAGAACTCCGGAAGAACGATTTAATAATCTTGTAGATTTTCCATTCCCCCCAAATTACCTTGATATTAATGACGAAGATGGAGGGAATCTACGAATGCATTATGTTGATGAGGGAGCCTCTGATGGCGAGCCTGTACTCTGTATGCATGGTCAACCAAATTGGAGCTACTCCTTTAGGAAAATGATTATGCCGCTCGTTGAAGCTGGCTTTAGAGTTATTGTTCCAGATATTGTTGGTTTCGGTCGATCGGATAAGCCGACGAAGCGTTCAGATTACACTTTTTCTCGACATGTTGCATGGCTACGGCACTTTATTGAAGGACTGGATCTTAAGAATATTAATCTAATTGCTCAGGATTGGGGTGGACCAATTGCGTTACGAAATGTAGCTGATATGCCAGAACGATTCGCACGCATCGTAGTAACCAACACAGGCTTGGGAGATGGAACTGGTATTCCAAAAGAAAGGACAACTGATTTACGCAGACTTCTAGATGAGACGCCAGCTCTGCCTATTGAGGAGGTTACTAAGCGGGCCCTCGGTGCTAAAGATGGTCGTCCGGGCTTTTTTTATTGGGTCAAGCACTGTGATGCTTACGAGGGTTTTGATCCTGGAGCGGTAATGCGTTTTTGGCTAAATGAATGCTCTGATGAGGAATACAGAGCCTATGCGGCCCCCTTCCCTGATGAATCCTACAAACAGGGTGCGAGAGAGTTCCCTACATTAGTCCCAACAATCCCTGACAATCCTGCAATACCTGATAATCAGCGAGCATGGAAAGAACTTGAGAAGTTCGACAAACCTTTTCTAACCGCATTTAGTGATTCACCTCTGCCCACAAGGGGGCCCTGTGCAACGTTTCTTGAGTTCAAGGTTTATAAAAATGAGAGTCCGATGATTGCAAGAATGCAGGAAAGTATTCCAGGAGCTCGTGGTCAGAATCACTGCACTATTGCAGATTCAGGACACTATACTCAGGACGATGCTGGAGAGGAGTTAGCAAGAGTTGCGATTGATTTCTTTAAGACAACATAAAATCTAATGGGAAATTTGAAAGAAGAGTTTTGATATCAACAATGAATAAGGACTTACACTATGGAAGAACAAATGAGTAATCAACAAGCATTTTCTGAAAAAGTAGTCTGGATAACAGGTGCTTCAGGTGGTATCGGAGAAGAGATGGCGGTGGCATTTGCTGAAAGTGGATCAAAGGTTGTGCTTTCCGCACGGAATGAACAGCAACTTGAGCGAGTGAAAGATAGATGTTGCGATGCAGGCGCTAGTCGTGAAAGCCTGCTTGTGCTGCCACTGGATGTGGTGGATTTAGAGGCTATGCCAGCTGCAGTAGATAGCGTTATGGAAAGTTATTCCAGAATAGATTTACTAATTAATAATGCAGGTGTTGGTGTCCGCGATTTCTGCACTGATGTTCAGTTAGATCTTTATCGGACAGCTCTGGAGGTAAATCTTATTGGTCCTATAGCGCTGACGAAACAGGTGTTGCCCATTATGATCAAGCAAAAATCAGGTCATATTGCGGGAACGTCAAGTGTTGCCGGAAAAGTTGGTGTTCCTTTGAGGACAGCTTACTGCGCTGCCAAATTTGGATTAATTGGCTTTCTTGATGCTCTACGTGCAGAGGTGGCTTATCACGGTATTAAGGTTAGTACGATCATTCCAGGCCTTGTTAAAACAGGCGCAGTAGCCAATGCTATGACCGGAGACGGGTCAGTAATTGGTGCTGAGGAGGGCGTGATGACTGAGGGAATGACTGCAGTAGAAGCTGCTAAAGCTATTTTACCGCAGTTGGCGCGCAAGGCAGATGAATTCGTTATTGGTGATTGCGACTCTGCAAGGATGGTTGAACTCAAGCGCAAAGATCCGACAATGATATTTCGAGGTTTGGAACAGATGGCAGAGAGTTTATACAAGTAATTTTTGCGGTCGATAAATAGAAAGGTGCATAGTTAAATGGCAAAACGTCGGGTTCTTATTACTTGCGCTGATCGCTATATGGGTCCAGCTATTCAAAAGAAGTTTCAAAATCTTGATTTTGACGTAATTGCAGGGCCCTCGCCAATGACCACTGAGAGTCAAGTTGCAGAAGCGGTTGATGCTGCGGGTAATATTGATGTATTGGTTGCTAATTTTTCTCATCCGCCAGTGACAGCTGCATTGGAGCAGCTCAAGAGTGATGATTGGATGACATTATTTAACGAGTTGGTGCATCCCTTGATGTATGCAGTTCGAGCCACTGTTCCGCAAATGCTAGAAAGGGCGTCAGGTAAAATTATTGCAATTACCAGTGCTGCTCCTTTGAAGGGTATTCCTAATAACAGTGCTTACTGTGCGGCAAGAGGTGCCCAAAATAGTTTTATAAAAGCTGTTGGGCTTGAGTTGGCTCGTTGTAATATTCAGGTTAATGCTATTGCTCAGAACTACATTAACAATGATACCTACTATCCTGATGATCTTTTAAAAGATGAAAAGTTCATTAATCACCTCAATCGAAATGTCCCTACAAAAAAGATTGGATCGTCTGAAGAAACTGCTGAATTAGATGCCTACCTTGCTAGTGAGCAATGTAATCATATGGTTGGTCAAATTTTACCTCTTGCCGGTGGTTGGGCAACATAACTAGATATTAATCGGTTATCAATCCATAAACTATTGTTAATAGCCACAACCGCTTTACTTTACTACATTGCGTGTACAGGGGTTGGTATAGTCGACTATATTTAGCAAACAAGAAAGATAATACGTTCCCTAGGATTTTACTTACAAATAGAAGGGGTGATATATGTTTAAGAATTCAGGAAAAACCGGGGTAATTAATTCTGCCCTTTTAGGGTCTCTTCTCTTGATGCCAACCCAAGCTTTGACGCAGGGTGATAGGGTTATAGAGGAGATAATGGTTACTGCGACCAAGAGAGAGGAAAGTTTGCAGGACATTCCTATGGCCGTCTCTGTGCTAACTGAAGACGAGATTCAATCTCGAGGGATTGAAAATCCATACGATATTGCCAGAAGAACGGCGGGATTAGATTTTCAGTCTGCCAGTGGTTTAAATTCTCAATATATTATTCGAGGCATATCTATGTCCTCGAGCCAGGGGACTAAAGTAGATAAAACTGTGATGGTTTATTTAGATGATATGCCGATCACAAGTTCTTTAAATGACGTCCAAGCACACCTAAATCTCTATGATATTGGCCGTATTGAGGTTCTGAAGGGGCCCCAAGGTACTCTTTTTGGTTCCGGAACATTAGCGGGTGTAGTCAGGATGATATCAAATCAACCTGATCCGACTAGCCTTGATTACTCCGTCAAGGTGGAGGTAGGTTCAACCAAAGGCCAAATGCGTCAGAGAGTCGGTGGTATGGTGAATGTACCTCTCAGTGACACGATGGCACTAAGGGTTGTAGGTTATAACAATTCTGAGGATGGCTATAACACAAACACTTATTTTGGTGACTCCCCTACCGACAATTACGAGGATTATGGTCTCAGAGCAAACCTAAGTTGGGAAATCAATGATCAGTTCAAAGCGAAGCTTGGTTATGTTTATCATGATCAGAAGATGGATGATATGAGTTTGTATGATCCAGATCTTGGGCAATTCAAGCGCGATAGCTGGCTCATGGAATCCTATCCGGCCGACGTTGAATATTACAATCTTACTCTTGAGTATGACCTAGGGTTTGCAACGCTAATGTCTTCATCTAACTACTTAGATTCGTTTAGTATGCAAAATAATAATTTGCCGAACATTGGCCTACCAATGGTTGATATCGGTATTGCATTCGGAAACGCTGAAATTGCTAAAGTGCAAGAAGTTAGACTGACATCCAGTGGTGACTCAAGATTGCAGTGGGTTGCGGGATATTTCCGCGCAGATCGTGAGAATGACTACAAACAAGTTCTTCATACCTCTGAAGCTTGGGTTGAATCTAGAGGTGGCACGATTGCCGGACTTTTTGATGAGCCTGGTTACGCGGATAATGCGTTTATTTACGGGAGTTACAGGACCAATAACACGATTGAAAGCGCGCTATTTGCAGAGGTGTCATATAATATTACGGACTCTCTAAAGGGAACCATTGGTATTCGAAGAGGGACATTTGAACAGGATGATGAGCGATTTGCTGGTGGTAACTGCTGCTGGACATCGCCAGGGAACTTCCTATTCGGTGTAGTGTTTGGTCAGAATGCTCCGCTGGTTGGCTGGACTCCTACCCCTTACAGCAATGTACTTTTTGGTACGGGTAAGGTTGACGCTGATACAAGCAAGGCGGCATTAGCTTGGCAGGCGACTGACGATACAAACTTCTATGCAACAGTTTCTGAGGGTTGGAGAGCGCCAAAGTACAATGGTGAGGCAGTTGAGGGTGCGGTGAGTCCAGTTGATCCTACCGATATCGTAATTAATCTCTTGTCTGAACCTGACAGTCTTTGGAATTACGAGGTAGGAGTGAAATCCACCTGGCTCGACGGAAGTCTTACAACGAACGTGGCGCTCTATCAGATCGATTGGGAGCAAATTCAACGACAGGCCACTCGCAGATCTGATTCCGCAGGTTTTGTTGCAAATGGTGGTGATGCGGATATTAAGGGCCTAGAGTTCGAGCTCTTCGGTGCTGTAAATGACGGGCTTAATATTGGTTTCAATGCCACTTTCCAAGATGCAGAAATTGCAAATGCTACAGCAGATCAGCAGGCCGCTACAGGCTCCAGTATAGGGGCTAGGTTGGTTTCACCAAAGTTCAAAGCAGCACTTTTTGTTGAGAAATACGCCAACATGGCTGGAAAAGAGGTGATACTCAGAGGTGATGTACAGCACATTGGTTCTGCGCCAAATGGTATGCCTAACACTGTTGGCCAAGTTGGTGTTCCTAGTTCTGCATTTGAGATGATTGATTCGTATCAGAATATCAATGCGAGTGTTTCCTGGAAGATGGGCGATTGGGATCTTCAGCTCTATGGAGAGAACATTGCTGATAATGATGACTACACCTTCATCTTGCCTGAATTTTCTATCCCAGGTAGGCATGGAACGCTGAGACCAAGAACTTTTGGAATCAGAATTTCTACTTCTAGGCAGTAGTTTCCCCCCGTCGAGATATGGGAGCCCATTGAGAGATGGGTTCCCTTATTTTTTCAAAATTCAAAAGTCTTCAATATCGATATCCTGAATAACTGGTCAGTAGCTATCATCATGTTCTGAATCATCATCGGATCAAATAATAAATGTCTCTTTCTTGATCTTAGGCTTTTATTTAGTCATCATTCTTTCGGGTCTCTATACATTTTTGAGTTTTAAGGAACTTCAAGGAACTTGATTTTCAATAAGGAGGGCTTTTCGAGCTCGATCGTCAATAGCATGGATATCAGACAATTACGACATTTTGTAGCCCTAGTAGAAACGGGCACTGCTCATGCCGCGGCAGATGACCAACATATCTCACAGCCTGGTTTAAGCAGCAGTATTAAACGGTTAGAGAATCAGCTAGGTGTCTCTCTTTTTGTGCGACGAGGACGAGGCCTTGTCTTAACTGCCAAGGGTAAAGACTTTTATCCTCACGCCAAGCGGACATTGGAGTATTTGCGTGTCGCTCAGGCGGAGCTGAAGGCTTGCGACGCTATCATCCGAATTGGAATGGGTGATATACGTTCCGGCGACTTTATTGGAGAGTTGACTGCCAAGGTTAACGAAAATTATCCGGCCGTCTCCCTCGAGTTTTGTGAATCCCACTACGAGGACATTTTCAACGACTTGGAGGATGGGATTGTTGATATAGCATATGTTTCTATGCCTACCAATGGAGCAATACCTCAATCACTAATCTCTCAATTAATGACTCGGAGCGACTTTAGTACTTTTTGTGCCATTGATCATCCCCTAGGAAAGCTAAATCGACCAATAACTGCGAGAGACCTGCGGTCTTACCCTTGGATGTTTAATAGAAAAGCTCCAGCAACTACGCAGTTTTATCCCCTTCTAAAAGAGAGTCCCGGTTTAACCAGAAAGAAGTTAAAATTGGTGTCTATTGACTCGTTGCACATGGGTAAGGAGCTTGTCATTAATTCGGATTGCTTGTGCCACTGTCCTGATCTTGCAATGGCCGTAGAATTGGCCAAAGGTAAAGTCATGAAACTGGATGTGCCATCAAAACTAACCAGCGTTGATATTGTGGGCGTGAGACATCTTGAGATCAAATCTCCCTTGCTAGACCATGTATTCTCCCTAGGAGCCAAGTGTTTTAGTTAGCATTTTAAAAATTATAAGCAGGCTACTACCGATTTTTTGTTTTGATCTTTTTGTGCAATCCATGCTGGGTTTTAATTAAATATGCCAAATTTGCAAGTACTAGCAGATTCTTTTTATGACGCTTTTTATTCAAATAGTTGGCGCAACAGTTCAACGTCTCTCCTTGGTTTATCTATTCCAGATTCCTATCGGATTCAAGATATTGTCTGTCAGAAAAGAGTTGAGGCAGGAGAGGACGTTGTTGGATATAAAGTTGGTTGCACAAGTGTCGCTATTCGTGATCAATTTGGAATTGAGGAGCCTATTTCTGGGCGACTCTTCTCACCTCATATTTATAGTGAGGGTATTCAAATTAATCGACAACGCTATGCGAACTGCGCGATAGAGCCAGAGATTGTTTTGACTATTGGTTCTGATCTTTTTGGGCAAGATCTGCCTGATGAGACACTGTTTAATGCTATTGAATGTGTCAGTCCTGGCATTGAGCTTCATAATTACACGTTCTGGCATGATCCCCCATGTCTACAGGAGCTTATCTGCTCTGGAGGCATTCATGCAGGCCTAATTGTGGGTGAAAAAAAGGTAGCACCGCGCGATTTGCACTTTAAAAATGATACTTTTTCTGTATATCGGGATGATAAATTGATTGCATCTGCGCCCGCTCTGGAAATTATGGGAGGGCCGCTGAACTCATTACGATGGTTGGTAAATTCTCTTTCGTCCTTGGGAGAGATTTTAAAAGAAGGGTCTTTGGTAATTCCCGGCTCTCCAACCGAACTAATCAGTGTGGCCCATGACTGTGATGTAGAGGTCGTTATACAAAATGTAGGTCGGGTATCTGCGACATTTATATCTTAGACAACCTTAGCTCTGCGTGCATGCGCCAAACTATCTCTTCGCTGCAATGGTTAGAAGAGAGAATGATGCTGACCACCATCGATGACAATATTTTGTCCCACAATATAGCGAGCTAGGGGACTGCATAAGAGGGCAGCCATGGGAGCCATATCGTCAGCAATTGCAGCGAATCCAGCTGGAATTTTATTATGTGCATTAAAGTGCTCGGCAATAACATCATTATCCATTTCAAGACCAAATGCTTTTGCATAGTGCACAGCGGTCTCTTCAGATCCCTCTGTAGCAAACATTCCCGGTAAAATATTATTAATATTTACACCAAACTGTGCTATTTCCCTAGACACACTTGCCGTGTAATTGACGAGAGCTGATCGCGCTGGTCCTGACATTAAGCGCCAAATCATGGGATTTTTTGCAGAGAACGTCGCTATATTTAAAATTCTTCCCCAGCCCTTTTCTTTCATTGAGGGAATATAGTGACGCATGATTTCAATTGGTCCAAGCAACGCTGTCTCGATTGATTCCCTCCACATTTCAGGTGTGACTGTTAGAAAGTCTCCGTTTGGATCGGGCGGCTTAATGGTGATGGCTAAAATATCTGGATCGGGGCATGCTGAAAACAATGTCGCCCGACCCTCTTCAGTGGATGAATCAGCAACAATTGGAGTGACCGTATTTCCATATTTTTCTGTGATTTCTTTAGCCGCATTTAGGAGTCTTTCTTCGCGGCGAGCAGATATGTATAACTCAACACCAGCTTCAGCTAAACGCTCCGCTGTTGCTCGGCCCATTCCTGCGCTACCTCCAGCCATTAATGCCTTTTTTCCAGCAATTTTTAAATCCACAGTATTCTTCCTCTTGTATTTTGATTTCAGACTCTCGATTTTCTCGAAATGAATAATTTATATCATTTTGGTCAATTGTTGTTGAATCTCATCGGCAACACGCCACAATCGATCTTGTCCCCATAGGGCAAGTATCTGTCCTCCGTCTGAATCCAATAGTCTGAAGCTTGGCGTGCCCCATATACCAGCATCCAAAAGAACTAAACGATTTCTCTCAAGCATCATTGCACCTTCTGGATCACCAATTCTCTTTTTTGCTTCCTGCCAGCTTAAGCCCGCATTCTCAACTACTTTCCGAAGACCTCGATTATTATTTGTGTTAATACCTTTCACAAAAGCGCATTGGTAAAAAGCACGTATGAGTTCTAAATGCTTTCCTTGGGTCTCAGCCCAGGGAATTAATGAGCAACAGCGTCTTACAGGATCACCAACAGGGTCATAAATCTTTCCAAACGGTATTCCAGCCGCACGGGCCTCTCGTCCTGTGTCCCAGAAAATATAGTGTCCTTTTATTGTAGTAGTGGGAACACCTCTCATGACCATTGGAAGAACAAGACGCACCGACAAGTTAACTCCGGTCTCCTCGGCTAAAGCAACCGCCCGATCAAAGGCAATTGCGCTGTAAGGACTTCGGAGTGTCGGAAATATTTCCAAGGTAAGGGATCCTGAATCTTTCAATGGACCTGATAAAATTTCCGGTCTTGGCGCAATAAGTTCGGTACTGGGAAATTGATCCGCGCCCAGTGAAGATAGACGCTTCTCAAGATGATATAGCCTATCAATACCCCAGTACCACTCACCTGCATAGTAAAGCATCGCGCCAGAGTAGTGCTTCAGCTCAGCTCGTCGTGCATCACCTCTGGCTACTACCTCTAAAGCCTCTTTGCTAGATGCAGAGCCAAATCTTTTTGAGAGTTCTAACAATTCCTCTTTATCATCCGACCACATCGCGTGACTGACCTCTGCCACACAAGAGGTAAAGCTTTGATCATCCTGGGCGGCGAGTATGGATTGTGCAATGTTTATAACATCCTGTTTGGGAGCCTCTTTGCGATCCTCAAAGGACAGCCCATATTTGTCCGCAATCATATATGCGTCGTATCGCGCTAAATTCATTAATAATTCAAATTCTGGCGCATTATCTCCAGGCGGCTTACTTACAAGATAACAAGTAAGCTTAATATTATAGCGTGCGGAGAAAGTCTCAAGGATTTGTGCAGTGAGATGGCTGTACGGGTCATTGACGAAATGGAAATACTCTACGTGATGTGGAAGTTTTTGATTTACTCTTTCTTTTTCTTGCTTGACTCGTCTTTTATCCGTGCCTGAAAAGCTCACCCAACTAGTCAGTATTTGAGATGCTATCCAACGTTTGTGCGCTGGAGGGTCCATAGTAGAGGCCCCTCCTTGCTCTTTAAACTCTGTCATATTTGCTGTCTCCGTTCCCATTCCAAAAGAGATATCTCAAGCTCTTATTCCCTTAACAGCTCCCAAGTTTGCGTGAAATTTTGAAGAGCATCATTAACCCGCGTTGCTATACCGTCTTTATTTTTACCATCCTTAATACTCAGATTTACCTTTATCCCTAGTTTCTTATCATCGATGACATCTATGACAAATGAGATATCTGAGCACGAGGATGTCAGTGCTTTATTAAATGCATCTTCAATAGCTCTCTTTCTTAGATTAGGTTTAAATATTTTCCCAACTGCGGTGACTGGAAGTACATCACAAATAATTACCTCGACTGGTGCTGCAGCTCTTTCACTGACATTTTGATGAGCAAATTCTCTTAATTCATCGGTGTCGGCTTCCATACCAGCGATAAGTTGCACATACGCAACTGGCACCTCACCAGCGTGGGCATCAGGTCTACCCACAGCTGCGGCGATTTCCACAGCCAGATGACTGGCCAATGCATCTTCTGTCACTAACGGATCAATGTTATGACCACCTCGAATAATGAGGTCTTTCGATCGCCCCACTAACCATAAATAACCCTCCTCATCGATGCGTCCCATATCTCCACTATTGAACCACTCGCCACTCCAAACTCCCAAATTAGCATCTTCTTGTTTGTAACCAGGGAAGGTACTTATGCCACTGTGAAAGATAATCCCAACTTCATTTATCCCGCATTCGTTGGTTATTTTTCCTGTGCTATCAATTTCGGCAATTTTTATACCATGGTACGGCAGACGCATTCCCACCGATCCCACTTTGCGATCTCCGTAGACGTAGTGGGTAGAGGCAGCAGCGATTGTCTCCGTCATTCCATAGCCTTCCATAATATCGGCTCCAGTATTGCGCGCAAAATTATCAATTAAGCTGACCGGCATTGGGGCAGCACCGCACCCGCAATTGATGAGACTTGAGGTATCGATGTCTGTCATAGGTTGATCAAGTAATGTGGCATAAATTGTTGGTACTGCTGCAAAGAACGTTACTTTATATTTCTCAACTAGATGCCAAAAATCATGAATTAATTGAGGGTTTCTAAAGCCATTAGGACCGGCTAGAACGACTTGTCCCGCACCAACAATGGCATTTAAACTTGTAACAAAGACTGCATTTACATGAAATAGTGGGAGGGTGCAGAGGATGATATCGCAATCGGCAAATTCATTTTTTTCTGTGCCTCTCGGCCCAGTTATCTGCATTTGACACACGTTTAGAACTTGCCTTCGGTGAGTGTGTTGCGCCAACTTTGGCGCTCCTGTGGTTCCTCCGGTATGGAAGTAGGAGGCTATCTCAGCACCTGAGATAGGTCGATCAAAGATTAATCTGTCTGATGGCTGAGCTCGAGTGGCTTGATCCCAACTGCTGGAGTAATCATCTTGAGAATCGCCGATCACGATAATCTGCTGAATATCAGAAGCAATAGATTTAGCTTTCATTGCTTTATTCCACAAATCCTCTCCACCTGGTTGGCTTGGAGCTAGGGTGACGAGAATTTTTGCATTGGCAGATTTAGCAATGCTAGCAATATGCTCAACCTCTAGGTATGGATTAATCGGAGCCGCAATTCCGGCAAGTTGCGCTCCCCATAAGCCAAAAAGAAATTGTGGGACATTTGGAAGAAGAAAAATTACTGATTGATCAGACTGCAATCCGAGGGAGTGAAACATGTTTGCCGCTCGGTAGACTTCTTCTTGATACTCTTTATATGTCCAATTGATAGGGATATCTGACACGCTGCCATTTGGCAAGAAGCTAATTGCAGTCGCTTGAGGGAATGCTTGGCTGGCTAGCATCAATGCTTCGTTGGGCGATTGACATGGAAAACGCTCATCTGCATCTATTTGCTCGATTTTTTCAATGTCTTTGATATCGCGAATCGTCTCCGGATCACTACCAAAGCGCTTTATAAATTTACTGCGAAGTAGAGTTCGATCCATGATTCTATCTTGCGGTTCTGAGGTATTTATCATAATGAATGTCTGTCTTTTATTTTGTCATTGCAGTTTATGGAGTTAGCAAACATATAAATTCTAGTTACTAATCAGATGTTTTGTTGAACTTTGATGTGCAATCAGAAGCGAAATTCATGAATCAGTCCATTAACATTTGGGTATGAAATGATAATAGAAAGTTATTTAATAAGGGGGATATGCTTTAAAAAAAGCACCTATCTCATTCTTTATCAGTATCAAATTGATTGCTCATAATTGACTTATAGCCCAGTTTATTTGCGTCAATTATTTTTTCTACTGCGGGTGACTCTTTACTGATATCTCCAAGGATGGTGAGTGAGATATGTGAAATATCATGGCTATTTATTCTCGTCATATCTGTTAACCATCTCTTTACATTTGGAAACGGTTTGAAGTCAAAAAGGTTAGTGAATTCAGGCTTAAGCTGACCGACTTCAACGTAAGCTGCCAAGTCAGCAATAGAGACATCATCTCCAGCAATGAATCGTGATTTGTCTAGCCAAAAAGTCTCAAGGGATTTTAAGGAGCGGCCAAAATTTTTTTTTGCGGTATCTATAAATGATTCTGGGAAATCAAGATCTTTACGAACATTTGGAGCGAAGAATGCTAGCGAGGCATCTCTTATTCCCCGGTGATGGGAGTGGAGATACCAGTCAATTCTCGCTGACCTAGTTGGATCTATTGGATATAAATCGTACCAATTATATTTTCGGCAGAGGTAAACTAAAATAGCATGTGATTCAGCAATGGCTATTCCTGCCTCATTATCCTTTAAAAAGGGTATTGTACCATTTGGGTTTTTTTTTAAAAAATCTGGATTTCGGGTTCCAATTGCACCTTTTGAACCTGGGTTCATCAGCGTTAATTGGAATGATTCGTTTTTCATTAAAAGAAGCCAGATTACTGCTCGAACAGGCTGTGATAGGGGAGTGCCGTAAAGTGTTAGATTAGATTGAGATGCGTCCATGGGAGTGCTTCTTAAATTAAGTTACTAAGTTCGTTGATATTTCATGTAACTAGAAAAAATCATCTCCGCATCATCTACCACAGCGATGCTTTCTGCGATTACTGCTTTGCTATCACTCAAGACATCATTGGAGGTGTCTAATCCAGCACAGCGTTTCATTGCTGCCTCATTCCCACTCCACAGCATACAAGCTACTAATCGGGGGAGACGCTCAGTTTTCACATCCATATCAAAGTCCTTGCTGAGATACTCGGTTAGAATATCTTCATAGCTTGCATTTATGGCAAGTAAGTAAATGTCATGCATCAAGGATGACGGAGTATGCAAGGCTTGCTTCTTATCCTCTCCCAGCCCCAAATTAGTTAGATAAGAAACTGAAGACTCAATCCAACCCCTCCAGATTTCAAAGGTAGACTTGGTTGAAAAATTAGCTTCAAACAAGGCCCTTACATCTCTTGTTGCAAGTTCTGCTGCTGCTATTGCAAGCTCCTCCTTATTTTTAAACTGCTTATAGAGAGTTTGAACGTGCACACCGGCATGATCAGCTACTTCTTTCAGCGGGGTATTTGGATAACCATTCCTTGAAAAGGTTACCACTGCGGCGATTGCGAGCTTCTCTCTGTTAAGATTTTTTTTGAGAGTGCGCTTTGGATATTTGACTGACATAAAACTTATCTCTTTATATTGAAAAACATAAGTCTTGTTCAGATAAGTTCTTCGATTGTTCTTATTAGTCTATTTAAACTTTTAGATTCTTGAGTTTGGCAAGCCCCTAGTTTCCTAGAGACTTGATAGCTTCTGATAGTACTGTTTTTCGAACTCTATCGGCGACACCCCATCATTATTGCCGTGTCGACGGCTTGGGTTGTAGAACAACTCAATGT
>ENA-OQVM01003314-OQVM01003314.1-marine-metagenome-genome-assembly--contig:-NODE-3314-length-17617-cov-8.948689_pt1 | contig 17617 bp, 11 predicted proteins | sample MGYA00237776_ERZ505498 | MGnify/ENA primary metagenome ERZ505498 (study PRJEB26159, sample SAMN06265151) | marine metagenome | isolation source: Helgoland LTER site | place: Germany:Helgoland, sampling... | reverse complement strand
GCCCAATGGCTAAAACTGTAAACTGATTGATTAACCACCACCTCGTAATCTTGCGTTGGATAATCCGTTTTTCCAGAAGCGAATACCTCGTTATCTGAGCTATTAATATCCTGCTGGGTTTCTGTATAACTAGCGACTAAATTCATGGAGGGTAGTAAAAGTGAGCGAGCTTGAATAAACACCTCAGATGAAGCGCCATGCTGCTCAATCGCCGCCAAGTACTCGGGATCACTCTGCAAAGCCTGTTGATAAACATCAATAATCGACTCCGCGTAAAGATGAACGCCAAAGCCTAGTGAAATCGTTAGAATGACAGCCTGACGGCACCCTTTTAACAGACAATAAAAACAGCTCACAGATCGTACTCCATACGTAGGTATATTTACCTAACGATGTTACCCTGTCGCAATGTAAATAACCAACAAAACAGCATTTAAAACCTTGCTTTAATTCAAAATTAATCTAGCGGCTATAACCTTCCAAAATTGCTAAACAATCGCAGATAAAAAAGGCTACCGCGTAGCGATAAGGCGCATCGTTTTCAAGATAGATTGACATTGGTTTATCACTCTACTGAGCAGAACAAAAAACAAACAAAACGTGATATTTTCAGCTGAGCAGATCTTATTTTGGTCTCACTTTGGTAGTGTGATAGAGGTCGTTATGGAGCGGGAAAGGAAAGTGAAAAATAGCTAAAGGTGTTAAAACTGTAAAAACAGCTGAAATAGGTGATTAAACTCCTTGATTTTATTCATTAAAGTGGCCAAAAGTCTGGGATTTTCTAGAGGTTGTGTTATTATGCCGCCCCGCTCGAATGCGAGTATGGCAATATAGCCGTATAAGCAATGGTTTAGCGTGAAGAATCAGTTAAAAAAACGGAGAGGTGGCCGAGTGGCTGACTCGAGTGTAACGAGAACACATTGCCGAAGGCAATAGCCCCTTTTGGAACAAATAGGGGTGAGCGAAGCGAATAACGCGCGTAGAAAAAAGAGTCGCGCCGCTTTCGAAAGAAAAAGAGCAGCAAGAATACAGAAGTACAAGTTTTAAAAAACGGAGAGGTGGCCGAGTGGCTGAAGGCGCGCCCCTGCTAAGGGTGTATACGTTAATCGCGTATCGAGGGTTCGAATCCCTCTCTCTCCGCCATATTAAAAATACCCGACGCTTGTCGGGTTTTTTATGTCTGGTGGTTAGGGATGAGAACCCGATACAGGGGTCGATCAGTTGTAAAACAACTGACAACGAGCGCAGCGAAGCCCGTAGGGTTCAGAAAGGCCCTAGCCTTTTTGAATTAATCCCTCTCTCTCCGCCACATTCAAAGAACCTGACACTTATCGAGTTCTTTATGTCTAGTGGATAGGGATGAGAACCAAGACTCAATCAGTTGCGAAGTAACTAACAACGCGTGATCAAAAACATTCATAATGATCCCCGTTTTTTGTTTATACGATAGAGGCAACAGTCTTATTAATGATGTTTTAAATATTACATGGCTACTAGACGCGTAATTATTGCATTCACGTAAATAAGATTATTTTACAATAAACATTGGGTAAATTGGCATAACTTGAATATATATAGAAAAGATGGGAAAAGTTAGTAAGGGATTGCGTAATGATAAAATCTAGTATTTCATTACTAACTTTATAAATAACTATCAATAGGTGCTACCAAAGTAAAAAAATGAATAGATCAGATATCATAAATTTTTTCGAAGAACCCAAAACATCTGGTGCGATTGCTTATACGTTTTTGTCAATAATCGTTGTTTATCTCTCACTGCTAATCCTAGCCTACGAGCAAAAATTTTGGCCCCTAGATAATTTAGAAATCACAATTATTGATTATATAGATATTTTTGTGTTGGCCTTTTTCACTATAGATTTTTTAGCTAGGCTGATCATATTAAAAGAAAAGTCAAAATACCTTTTCAGCTTTGCAGGTATAATCGATATTCTAGCTATTTTACCAAGTTTGTTAGCATTCTACCTCCCAATACCCAGTTCTGAATGGTTAAGAGTTTTAAGACTAACTCGTTTTTTCAGAATACTTCAATTTTTTAAACCTAAATCGAGCGCTAGCGCCTCTTTCGGATTATTTACTAGACTACTTCCCTGGCTTGGTATTGCAGCAGCTTTAAAACTTGCAATTGTTATATGGGTAGAAGATAAAAACTTTTGGATAGAAAGTGGAGCCTTAGATATTCCAATAAGCGTAATCGGTTTTGCAACAGCTATATTATTAGGCGCTAAACTTTCAGCTGCACAATCTAGGTTTTATTCTATTGAGGATGCAATGTCACGGATTGTAGGTACGTTAAATGGGCTTCAAGCACAAGTAAACTTAAAAACATTATCCACTCATTTTGCTAAGAACATTCTCGACGAGATAGAGACTAACGATTCTAAATTTACAAAATCACAAGAAACGTTTAGAGATCTAACTAAAGTAGCTGCATCCGTTAATTATGATGAGAGTATTATTTGCGACCTGTCAAAAGACTACCAGCATGTTATGCATTTACTGAATGCCAAAACACCACCATTTTTTGATCTCTTTATGAAACTCGCTGCAGGCACTTTCGTAGCTATGTCTATAACCGCAGTTACAGGCTTTACCGGCTTACTTACAACATTGGTAATGGTTTGCATCATAGGTGGTATGTATGTTTTAGTAGATGATTTCGACAAGCCTATAGAAAAGGATAACCAGTCTTTAATTAATATAGATATATCCTCTTTACGGAATCATGTATCAAGTATTTAATTAGATATATTTATATCAAATTAAAGAATTTTTAATGGCACTCTTCTAGATAAAAAAAGAGGATTAAAAGCATTGGCTTGAAAAAATATGACTTTACTAGAAACGCTTAAGCATTCTCAAGCTTTCGTAAATTATCATTCAGAGCCTTTAGTTTCAAAATTCTTTTGCCAGGACGGATCAGAAATAGCCCTAAAAAAGTGAAAACAATAGACATAATTATCAATATAAAAGCGCCAGTGATATCCTCACTCAAAAGCCAATATGGATCTAAGATAACAGTAATAGCAAATAAAATTGGAAATAATAAAGATAAGCAGCCAAACCCTAACATCAGATAAAAGCCTATTCGCTTTGTGTTAGATATATCTTTATATTTAGAGAGATTTTTAATGTCATTTTTTAATTTTTCTATCTCGAATTGAATCTCTTGTTCTTTATCTTGTTTTAATTTTTTAAGCTTCTCATCAATCTGTTTAATTTGAATTTCAAGAGACCTTTCAACTTTTTTTAACTTAAACTTTTTAGCTGACACTTCCTCACATTCAATTTCTTGATTAATATATTCTTTTGCTTTTTTTGATTCTTGCTGAATTTTTACGGACTCGATATAACCATCAATATCAGTATGAAATCTTGAAGATTTAGTAAAAATATTATAAATCTGCTTTGGGAAATCAATTGCAATAAAAAGAAGTATATTAACTAAAAGGTAGGCGAGGTCAATAAATATAGGAATAAAAGCGATAACTAACCTAAAAATAAATAGCGTAATTCTAAAAATCAAAGTAAGTAGATTAAAAAAAAATGCAAATATATGTGGGATAAGAGTTAATATCGTAAAAAAAAGGGCTGGACCAGCTGCTTTTTTCCCTCTAATCTGAATGCCGCCAAACTTGAAGGAAGATCTATTTGGATTAGTAAAGTTATAAGTACCGTACTTACTTTTTGACGATATTGAAAAACCAGATTTCGAGAGGTTAAGATTTAATAATTGATTTTTAGTTGACCACCGTCCCCTTACAACTGTATTTCCTCCTTGAATACCAAGTGTTAGCCCCTTAAGAGTTTTTGAGGCTCTCATTCCGTATTTGGTACTAAAAGTCAGTCCTCTTAATGGATGATAGGCAGCATTAACCCCGCCAGTTCTTGAGGCTCTTGCTCTTATTTTAGAGTCATCTGAATGCGCTTTAATTTCAGCCCGTTTTAACGGCTTACCAGAAAATATCTTAAGGAGTTTCATTATAATCTATTGATATTTGATTAAATCTATACATTCGTCAACTCGATTATGATAATGATAAACGTTATTTGATCTAGTTAGATCAGTCCTAAATATACCGTAGAATTTGTAGACAGTCTGTCCAAAAACATTTTTTTGATGCGCAAAAACAACTCGATCGGGCTGATCATTTGGAGACGCGGGCCCTATCTCACTCAAGTCTTTCTTATGCTCAGTAATTGTATTTGTTTCTTTATTGAAACTATTCTCCCAACCTGAATTAGGGTAAAGCTTTGGGAACCAAACCATCTCGTTAAACCCTTTTATGTACCATACGCCCCTTTGGAAATGTCCTTTTTTATAACCAAACAAACGAAGGACATCCCTATGGCTTAATAAGGATACATTATCCTGTACGCATATCCTTTTTTTCTTCATATAAAATTCTGGTTGGAATTTCTCATCATAATTCCAAGTGATTATGTTCCCTTGCCTAATGAGACTGTTCTTTTTTGAAACTACAAAACTAACAAAGTCATCTATCTCCCGATTTATGAGATCAATTTTTTTATCTTCCACTGAAATTCTTTTACACTCCCAATCCGTTGCCTCCAGAATTTCTGCATCACGCCGCGCATCAGACCTCTTATGACGCTCACTACTGTGCTGTCCCTCATCAATCTCTAAGTAAAGCTTTAATGATGGAAAAGCAAGATCGGCAAGATAATAGCTTTTATTTTGAGGGGGATTGATATATTGCTGACATACATATTCTATATCAGGATCATTAAGTAGGTGCACTACTCTTGTAACTACATATAGCTCCCATCTCTTACCTGATAATTTTTGAAAGGCTCTTGTGATATAACTTTCTTTTTCAAAAGATGCCATAAGATATCTCTATTTTTTTATTTAAAGCCGCTCAAATTGGTCATGATTTGAACATTTTTTTTATAATTCAAATTTATAGGGTTCTTTATCTAAAATATCGCTTACATAATCGATAGATTTCTTATCACCATTTTTAACTTTTTTTCCGATATCTCTAATGTGATTTCTTTTGTCATTAAAGGTCGGCTTATGCAACTCAAAATTTCTTTGGGCTAACGCCTTAAAAATCTCAATACCGCTTGCATCAATATTTTCTATAGGACACGCTACAGAAAAATCACCCCAATTATGTCTACCGCTACTGAATACCTTTTCCTTTTCATGCCGATCAACGATAAAGCCAGGTATTTGAGGTGTATTATAGCCATGCTCATAATCTTTAACCAAACTATAAAGTGATAGCGTCTTATCATCTTTCTTACCCCAAACGTCCAATCTCTGACATACTCTTTTTGTATCTGGGTGATAAAAGGAGGCCCCATCACTGGTTGAAAAGTTTATTTTTAAGTAATTTGAGCTTGACCGTATTGCCTCTAAAGCTCGTGTTATACCCTGAATAGATTCAGGGGATAATTTACTTTCCCAAGATTTAAGCCAGACCTTTTCGTCCAATAAAACCTTTTGGCCTTTCTTTTTTACTGCATCATTTGACTGCTCAAGTACGTTTATTGCTCTAGCGAAAATAGTTTCATCTATAGGTGTATCAGAAATCCCAAGATCAATTCGACATTGGACCGAAAATCTACTTAACAATGAGAAAACTTCATGCGCTTGTGATTCTGATATTTCCACAACTTCATTTTTATCTGCTTCATAAATGTCGTTTATCTTTTCAAATAACGCGGTATATACCTTAATTGCCTCATCTCCGCCCACCATTTGCATTTGTATAAGCGAAAAAGGTAACGCCAGCATCTCCTTAGAATCGAGCTGATTATCCTTCAACATATTTTTTGCACTTTCTAAAATGGTTTTATACAGCTGCACCTTTTCATCAAAAACCCTCTCACTTTTTTTACTCTCTTGCTCAATTTCAGTTTGCTTATTTAAAAGGAACATTGTCATCAAAATAGCGAAAATAGAGCCAAAAGTTGCTCCCAGAACTCTACCTGGGATGCCACCTCCCACAAGTTCAAATAAAGGACCGTATCCAAAAAAAACAACAATACCGACAACCCCTAGTATTATTAAAATTTTAATCCCCTGCTTTCTAGTGTTATCAATATTGCTAACGCTCATAACTTCCCCCTAAACAATTATTACGAATAACCAAGTCATACTTGTAATTTGTATATTTGGCGTCTAGATATTTATTATCATTTTTCTTACGCTTAAAAACCCCAATCCTATCATGGATGAAAACATCATTTAAAAATTATCAATGGTAAATTCTATTTATGGGTAACTTGATTTTCTTCTATCAGATAATATACCGAGCCAATTCCCAAATAATATTTTTTTTCACAGACTAATTAAAAAATCATTATATTTACAACTCAAACGATTTAGAAAAAAAATTAAAATAATTATTAAAACTCGCATATCACTAGAATCTACAACAACACTATAAGATTAATTAATATGCATTAAACTATATTAGTCATTAATTTTTTTAAAAAAAGAGCTAGCTACTAATATTAACATCAGCATCACCAATGGCTTGTATTAGGAGCTATTGCTTGAGTTTGTCTCACATATCTTAACTTTGATATAAAATAAAATAAAAGCGTTAATATAGGCATTGGTAAAGTCATCACTGCCCAGTTATATAATGTAAAGACATGGTCATAATTTCTTGTCAACATTACAGCATAATCATAACTAACAAATGCCGAAAATACGCCCTCTTTAAATACAGAGATATCAAATATGCTAGAAACAGGAGCAACAAAAGTAATATAAATATAGATTTCTACTATATTCTCGAAGGTGGGATATTTAAGCCCCATCAGGTTTAATTGACCTAACACTAAGAAAAAGACAGGAAACCCAATAATCATAAAAAAAATGGCGTCTCTATTGCCAAGATATCTAGCATATCTATAAGACCAAGAGCACCAGGCCGACCATGGTTTATCTAGTATTGCTAGAATTTCACCGCAATAAAAATCAAATTCTTCATCGAGTGAGCTCAACTCTTCTGAAATCTTTACACCCTCCTTCCCTGCCTTAGATCGCTGACTAATCGTTCCATCTTTATTTTTTTTCAGTGGGCCCAAATTTTTTAACTGCTTTTTAAAATCTGTTAAAGTTCGTGATAACTGAGACTTTATAGATTCAAGCTTCTTTAATTGAATGATATCTTCTTCAGTAACTTCAATATCAAAGCTCTCACTTGAAAGGTCTGATATAGATGTACCGTATTTTTTTCTAACAGACCAAGGGAATATTAAAACTTTAAGATAAGCAATGGCATTGAGTATTGGCCATATCAAAATCCCACCAATTATTAAAAAGTATAATATAACCAACCCTGCACCTAATCCTAAAATATATTGCATAACTTGACTCTCATCTGCTCCATTATGTGATATTTCGTTGTTACATATTTCTAATACTTGGACAATCAATGCCACCACGTAAGCTTTTGCTTAAATCAAACAGCGCTATAATTAATTTAACAGCATCTAACAAACAATGGCATGCTATAAATCTATTTCTTTGAAGTTACTATCATCAAAATAAGTTTCTATAAAATCTACTGCCGCTAAAAACTCTTCAGAGTCCTTCCTTTTAGTTTCAAAGTTTTCTAAATGATGAGCGCATTTTTTTCCCGAGATAATGCGATCTTTATGGTGCCATTTTGCATCGGCTGACTCCTCTATTAAATGACTTAAAATTTCATTAGAAACATTATGATTCAGCGGATCAATTGTTGCTTCCATAAAATCCACATATCCATAAGCACCTGAATACTCCCTATTTTCTCTATCAGTTATTTTTAGCACTCTAGGTGTTTTGAAGGCGATTCCTGACTTCTTAAGTCTAAGTGGCTTATTTTCATGTTTATGATGCTTCGAGACTCGCCAACGTATAAAATCACCTTTTCTAGAGGGTTTAATATACATTTCACCTATCTTTCGTTTTTTAAAATAAACCGTTATACCGCCTGAGTACTTTATTATGTAATCAGAGTCTTCGCCGGGCTTAAAATCTTTTGCATAAAAAGGTGCCGCCTTTAAGACGCCAAGATATTTTTCTATCAGCGCCTTTGACTCATTGGATGGGAAATTATCTCGATTATTTTTATCTGCTTTTAATCTCAAAAGCCAATCATCATAGCCTGAATTAAAGTGAGGTTTAAAAGAGCCTTTTGGTGGCCTTATATTCACGATTTCTTTTGTATTTATACTGGTTACCGCAGTCCGCCCTAACGCCGTCAAAATTAGATCGCCAATTTTTTCTTCATTATATTCATCATTTAAAAGACCCAAAAATTTTGATATATGCATGGCCTTTGTACGGTATCTAGGGTTTGCATAGCACACCCTAAAAAGGCACTGCTCCCATGTCTCATCAAAGTCCTTCGACTCTGTTGCCTGCTTAAAATTCTTTTCCCATGACTTATCTGACTCTTCTTTTTTTTGTGTTATTTTATAAGCGTAGTCATCATTCCAGCAAGTAAATACCGGCTCGCTAGGTAACATTTCATAGATTTCTGGATATGCTATCTGCAAGCAAACCATGGCAAACATCACAGAAGCTACATCTTTATCGACTAAAACATCACCATCAGAATGCTCTTTGCTTTTATCATTAAATATTTTAATTAACGCCAGTGAGTTTATAAGTCGCTTAATCGATCTTGGATTGCCGCCAATGGATAACTCAACAAACTTTTTTATTAATTCATCGTCAAGCTCATCATCTCCAGAATAAAACTCTATTTTAGTTAAAAGATCAATAACATAATTTCCAATATCGTAATTACCCATAGGCATGGTAAATGGCAGTTGGATAATCTTGTCAAAAAAGGCCCTAAACTCCCATTCATTTTCTGGCGTTTGCTCTCCAAACTTTTCTTTTAAACCTTTTACAACAACTTGATAATCAATAGCTAAAATAAAGACGCAATCTTTTATATTAAAAATATTTTTTAAAAGTTCTAAAATTTTAACTGCATCTCTGGGTTCAATTCGATCAAGATCGTCAACATAAATCACGATTTTACCAAAAGGATTGGTTTCAAGTGTTCTAATCTCTTTAACCAAAACCGACAATTCAGCCCGAAGTTGCTTTATTGAGTTGGAGTTCTCCGAAAATATATCATCTATAGTGCTAGCTCCTGTCGCACCAAAGGCCGCTGAACCACCTAACCTTAGCGCACCTTTCATTACACTTTGCACGCCAGATGCTATTTTATCAGCCCTATTTTTATTCGAGTCTGCAGCAAGTAAATCCTGAATTATTTCATTTACAATTTTTAACAGCGCCTCCTCAGGCGTACATAAAAGCGAATGCTCCCATGAGTTAACCCATATCTGTCTAAAATCAGGAATCGTGTGATCTTTTTTATTAGAATTATCAAGCTCATTCCATATTTGATTGAGCAAGGATGTCTTTCCACTCCCCCACTCTCCTTGCACGCCAATGGTCATGGGCGTTTCGGTTCTTTTGATAAAATCTACTAAAGCTTCTTTATAAGGTGTAATATTTAAAGCGTCCTCTCCACTTGAACTTAATGCTTCATCGACTATGCCAACCATATTAACTCCTTTATATTTATATTTATATTTTGACAATCGTTTCCAATAGTCATCGTCACTCGAATGACTATTGGAAATTGAAATATTTCTTTTTATTGTTGCTCACACTTAATACTAATTGATATCAACATCTGCATTAGATCGTTGTATAAGTTTATAAAGACACAAGGGGCAGAAACGAAATAATAAGATCATAGAAAACCTACCTTGACTCTATTGACCAATAAGTTGGCTAAAGCGATGTGCGCTCCACATCTGAACAAGAAAAATTTTTAATTTCATACTCTTCTACAACCCCATCATCTAAAGCTCTTAATGCTTGAAATTCTAAAGATGACTCAAAAAGCTTTCGCACTTCACGTGCATTAGCAAAACCATGACTTAGCCTATCTTTCTTGGTGCTAAGCTTTTTCTCTACGAGACTAAGTACATCTTTAGAAATTTTTATTTTATGAGAAGCACATAATTTTTTGAATATTTTTACTAAATCTTCTATCGAAAAATCTGCGAAATTTAAAGTGGTTTTAAATCTAGATTCTAAACCAGGATTTGATTGGGTAAAAGTTTCCATCTGCAGTGGATAACCGGCCACAATAACAACGAGTCGATCACGATCGTCTTCCATTCTTTTAAGAAGCGTTTCAACTGCCTCACTACCAAAGTCATTCTCAGATGTATTAGAAGTTAAAGAATAAGCTTCATCTATGAATAAGACTCCATCTAAGGCGCTATCAATTACGGCAGCGGTTTTAGGTGCAGTTTGGCCAACATATCGCCCCACAAGATCAGAGCGATCGACCTCAATTAGATGCCCGGATGTCAATAAGCCTAATTCTTTATAAATATCCCCAATAATTCTTGCAACCGTAGTTTTACCTGTTCCTGGGTTCCCAGAGAAAACTAGATGGAGACTTTGGCTCATACTTTTTATATTTAAAGAAGATCGCTTCTTGTTAACTTTAGAAATAGCAATTAATTTTTTTATTTCAAACTTAACGTCATCTAGACCCACTAAAGCATCAAGTTTAGCAACAAGCTTTTTTAAATCCCTTGATTCAGGATTTATACTGCTTACTTGAGCCCTTGATTTAATCGCCTTATCACCTTTACTCTTATTCACATCGTCGATTTCACTCTCAGCCATATATTTTAGGTCTACTTGTGCCTGAAAGATATTGACCAATTTCTCCTGAACCACAGGAATAAGTGATTGATGAATATTTAAATGCACTGGATTTTTTTTCGCAGAGTTAAACAACTTAGCAGACATCTCTTGCGTTAAGTAAAGACAGCTTTCATCATCAAGACCAACTATAATTTTTTCGACCTGCTGTTTAGTAAACCTTTTTTTTGGCTTGTAATTAACGATGAGCTCAGCGTACATATTTAAAAGTGATTTTTTGGACCTGACTCTTTTAAATAAAACCTGCGTAGGTATGGAAAACTCAACCTCAATTTTTATATCCGCCTCAATAGTAAAACTAAAACTCAAATCATGAATAAAATCTGGCTCCAATGGAAATAGCCCTTTGATTTTTTTTAGCCACCGCTTGCCTGTATTGACGTTTGAGAACTGAAGTCTAATAGACTTTCTATCCAGAAGCATTATAGTAATGACAAAATTTTTATAGATATTTATTAACGGATTTTTTTTGAAGCGTCCGTCAGGTTGCCCATTTTTCTTTTCATGAGTCCATTTAGTTCGAACCACTTCAGAATGCTTACCCGCCCATTCCGATTCCTCCTGCCGCCCATCAACAAACATATCACTATAAGCAATCATATGATTATCTGATACCGCTATACCATGCGGAGTTATAGTAAAGGGTTCTGAATGGCAACATTTCAAAAGCTTCGTCACATCATTATTAACAAATACCTTCCCTTGAGCCAATCTGCTTATCCACTCGAAACCAGATATAAACTCACCATCTTTGAATACTTCAATATCTGATTCAAAAACTGCAAGGTATGCAATGTCTGTAAAAGATTTCCAGGCTTTTACTTGCTTGGCATTCAGATGGAAATGAACTGTTTTTGTCCTTTTAAAGAAACGCTTTATTTGACATGAAAGTAAGTCATCTCGAATAATGCATTGTGAATCTTTAATATCGAATATTCGCGGTCTTCCTTCTTGAGTAGAAATTAATACTATTGATTTTGCCTGAGTATCAATTATTTCCTGCCTAGAAATATCTCCTTTACACACCGAAGGGTCACTCTTCTTATCAAGAATTGACTCCCTCACATCGAGAGATTTACTAACAGCACCTTCAAAAAAATCCCAATAGGATTCTCTTCTCTTATTTTTTCCGCAAAATAACAAATAAAGAACCGCTAGAGGCCATGTAAAAAAAGCTAAAGAAACCCAAAAAACAATACTTTTATTTTTTAAATATGCAAGAACTGCAGGTATGGCAATGTACAATATTAAGCCAACTAAAAAATCATCAGGGTTCATAGATACTGCCTTTGAATTGGATTGACGAACTAGCAGCTCAAAAAATATCCAATGTAATAAATTTCACTAAGCCTTCTTCAGATTCTAGGACCTAGAGACCAGCATGTTGACCGATAGTTAAATCCTCGGAAATTGAACGGGCTTTATGCCAGTTCATTGAATCCATTATGGCTGAGTAAAGAATAATCGACAATGTGAGCAAAATTAGCATCAGCCAACCAAAAAATGTCTAGCACATTCTCATAGACACCTTCGTGCCGATTAGTCCAGCCATAATCTAAGTCTTGGATCGAAAATCTGCAAATGAATTTAAACTAACGCATAAAAATAGACACGCAACTAAGCGTAATAGATAGGTCATTATTGTTCTCCAAGTTCCATTTTCATAGAGTCATCGGGGGAGATGTGGCTCTATAGGTTTATTATTTATTAGAATGAATATAGCAAATGTTTGTAAAGCAAACAAACAGAAAGAATTTCGCAGCAGCATCAAGATGTTAGATACTCTAACTTTCAGAAAAACCAATTCCTTCGTCCAAATTAGTAAACTATAGGTAGCTCGGAGTCCCAGCTGACAAGATGGGGGTACCCGGGGGGGTATGGTTGCGCTAGGTTGAAATTGGGAAAACGTGTTTGGTTGTGGAAAAACAGAAAAAGGCCGGCGCGCTACTCAGCTTTAAACATTATGAATTGAAATTGAGTTGGGTACCAAGTTGGGTACCAAGTTGGGTACCAAGTTGGGTACTGGAACACATACAAGAGCCTTTAATTCCGTTAGTTATTGAATTAATTAGGATCCCATATCTAATTAGGCGGACTCTCTCTCCGCCATATTCAAAAAAACTGACGCTTGTCGGGTTTTTTATACACAGAAATTAAGGAGTTAGGGGCTGAAACGGATGAAAACCCATCAATTACTTAACCCATTAAATTAATAACTCCATCCGCCAGCCTCAAACCCTCATTAGCAATCATTGACCATTAACTCCCGCTATAAACATTCGAAAAACACTCTACAATCATCGTTACACTTTGATACAACTTTCTTGTTTGAAGAGATACTTTGATTACATGTTATCGATACATTAGCCACTCTAACAACAAATCACTAGGTGATAACCATGAATAAGACCTCTAACCCATTCAATACATTAATTAGCGCGGCTGCATTTTCCGCCTTATTATCTGCTTTAGTGTCACTAAACGCCTTTGCGCAAGAACCTGAAACAGAAGTCGCTATAGCTGCCGCCGCTGCTGCCGCTGATGCTGCCGCCGCTGCCGCTGCTACTGAAGTCGGCTCTGCTGAAGCTATTGCTGCCTCTGAAGCCGCATTAACCGCATCTGTTGAAGCGCACAACGCAGCACGCGCCGCTAACCAAGCCGCTCGTGAAGCAATATCACCAGAAGCCAAAGAAGTCTTAAAGGCAACTCGTCCAGAAGCCCGCGAAGCTGCTAAAGCCGCGTCAAAAATTGCTCGTGATGCAGCAAAAGAAGCTGGATTAACTAAACAAGAAGTCCGCGAAGCCAGCCGTGATGCCGCCCGCACAGCAGCAACAGAAATCGTTAAAGCAGCACTTAGCGAAGCCGGTATTGAGAATGATCCTGCCGTAGACGCTGCACGTGAAGCCGCTCAAGCCGCTCGCGAATCAGCGAAAGAAGCTATGCATGCTGCTCGTAAAGCTGCCGCTGAAGAGTTTGGTGATGTTCGGTCAACCGTTCGCGAAGCCTTAGGCGATGCTTTTCGTGAGCAGCGCAGAGAGTACCGACCTCGCCCTAATAAATAAGTGACTTATACGCCTTAATTAATGGCCTGTTATGTTTAGTCAATCTCCCCTTTGCGACCAATAAATTTGGTCGCTTTTTTTACACGAAACGAATGTCTATAGGCCTATAATAAGCAGTAGCTTTATTACAAGTAACCAGTAGCTTTATTATTACAAGTAACCAGTATCTTTATTATAAGCAAACAGTATCTTTATTTTTAGCATGTGCCATCTAATAAGAAATATAATAAAAAATACAATAAGAAAACTAAACTCAAAAAAAGACTTAAGCCATGATAAAAAAGACAGCACTAATCAGCCTATTACTTCTAACAAAAACACTTAGCGCCAATGCTGGCGATCTCAGCTACTCAGCTGAACTCACTCTACTATCCGATAGCGCTGTCACTATAGAAGCCGCTGATATTGGCACAGACATGGATGCCAATAGTGATAGCGCTGTAGCATTTATGTTTGGCACTGAATATCAATTAAATAAGAAACTGTCTGTCAGTTATGAATTTTATAATGAGGGCTATCAAGACCTCAGCGAAAACGACACGCAATACCATTCGTTTAATGCCAGTTATGATAGAAATATTGGCCCCTTAGATTTCTTTTTAAATGCTAGCCATATGGATATGACCTTAGATGGTGATGACTTTCTAGTGATGGATTTAATCATTCCGTCACTGTCTTACTATTTTGATTCAGGTATTTATTTAAATCTTAGTCATACTTGGATAGAGAAATCATTTGAAGAATTTAATGACTTTGATGCAAAAAACAATGCGACTGGCATAACGGCCTATTACTTTTTTGCCGACAGTAAAGCCTATATTTCACTCAACTATACGCAAGGCGAAGAAAGCGCCAATACTGACAACAATGATTATGACGAAGACACCACAACCCTCGCCTTTCAATATCCTGTGAGCACTGGTGATTATAAGAGTAAATTCAATATTTCTTATTCTGCACGTCAGCGTGATTATGCCAAGGTCACGGATACCGTTAATGTTAAATCTCGTGAAGAAAGAGACCGCCTTAAAGTCTACTTAGATACTGAACTCAATGATCACTGGGCATTGCGAGCCACTTATGATTTTAAAGATCGTGACAGTAATTTAGCGGCATCGACTTATGAAAGCCATTACTTTGGATTTCGTGTAACCTATAACAATTGATCTGCTCGATTACGCTAAAACGCGATAAGGTGTAACTAAAATGCTGCTTGTTGTTGATGACAACCCTGAAATTCGTGAGTCACTGACTCAATATCTTGAGAAAAACGGTTTTGATGTCCATCAAGCAGCCGACGCCGCTGAAGCCAGAGAGCATTTAGCCCAACAAAGCTATGAGCTTATTATTTTGGATATTATGATGCCCGGCGAAGATGGCCTAAGCCTATGCCGCTTTATTCATGAAAACTTCAAAACGCCCATTATTTTATTAACTGCCATGAGCGAAGAAACTGACCGAATTGTTGGGCTTGAAATTGGCGCCGATGATTACCTAACCAAACCTTTTAATCCTCGCGAACTCCTCGCCCGTATTAAAGCCATATTCAGGCGTGCGGCACTAACACCTAACGCCACCGATCAGTCAGTGAGCGCACCCACAGATACCTTAGGGGCTGTCAACGGCTCTTCTCATGGTCAAAGCTCTGAAACAGTAGAGAATAGTAATGAAACCTATAGCTTTGGTGATTGGCAGTTAGATGTTAATCAACAGCTGCTTAGCTTTATTAACTCTGACCCAACTCAAGAAAACCTTGAACCTCAAAACTTAAGTACAGGTGAGTTTCGATTACTCATGGCGTTTTTAGAGCACCCCAAACGCGTGCTATCGCGAGATCAATTACTCGACTTTGTCAGCAACCGGTCATTAGTCGCCTTTGATCGCAGCATCGACAATCAAATAAGTCGCTTACGAAAAAAAATAGAAGCCAACCCCAAACAACCCAAATACATTAAAACCGTTTGGGGCGGTGGCTATAACTTTGGTTATCCGGTAAAACACAACTGCCCCAATTAGAAAAAGTGATCACTCATGTTTAACGCCATTATTCCCCGCTCCTTTCGAAACCAGATACTGCTCCTGCTATTAAGTAGTTTGGTAATAGCGCAAGTTATTAGCTTTTTTTTGGTTATTGGCGAACGTAGCTTTATTAGCGTTAACCAGCGAGTTGATAACAGCATTTATCAATTCAGCACTTTTGCCAAGCTAGTCGAATCTACACCAGAATATTTACAATACGACTTACTGACCTCAGTGAATGATGAGAAAAGCTTTTTTCGTCTTAATGAACAATCGCAATTAGACATTACAGAACAAGCTAACAACAGCCGAATTACCCTAGAGGCGCAACAACGTTTTATCCAATATTTAGAACAAACTGATTATGGCGTTGGCAGCCCATTTATTATTGTCACGAATAACCATAACGAAGCGTTTTCACATGTCGAAAACAGCTATGGCCTATTTATTAATGCATTAAATAATCAGCCTAATGAGCGTTTTTATCAAGAATATATTAGCTTCTCACCCGCCTTTGACCGTCTCGACATTGAAGCCCAACTACCCTCAGGGCTCTGGCTCTACGCCACATTTAACATTGAGAAACTGTCCATAGGCTTACAGACGCGATTAATAAGTATTGTTGCTCTAACTATTATTATTGTTGGCATTACCGGCTTTCTTATTACCATTAAAATGACCAACCCTATATCAACCCTTGCGGCCGCATCCGAAAAACTCGGCAAAGGTCAATCTGTGCCGAGGCTAAAAGAGCAAGGGCCACAAGATATTCGTGAAGCGTTATCGGCATTCAACAATATGAATAGTCGCCTAACACAGCTATTGAGTAGTCAAAAGCAAATGCTAGGCGCTATTAGTCATGACTTACGTTCACCACTTACCTCACTTAGGCTGCGACTCGAATCGGTAGAAGATAGTGCCGACAAAGAAAAAATGATTAATACCGTTGAAGAAATGAATGAGATGATTGCCGCCATTCTTGACTTTACACGAGTAGACGCCGAAGAAAAAAGCAGTGAAATTTCTCGCCCAGTTGATTTATATAATTTCTGCGACAGCCTAATTGCGGAGTATACAGAAACAGGTCGAGCTTGCAGCTTGGATTATCAAGGTGGTGAAGATCAAACATTTAACTGCCGCTATATTAGTTTACGGCGCGCGCTTAGAAATATTATTGATAATGGCTTACGTTATGGTGAGCAAGTTTCATTGAGCGTTAATCAAATTGATGCCGACACGATTGTTTTGATATTCAGTGATAAAGGACCTGGTTTGCCTGAAGATGAGTTGAAGAATGTGTTGAAGCCGTTTTATCGGCCGGATAAGGCTCGTAGGATGACAGATGGCGGGATTGGTATGGGGTTGTCGATTAGTGAGAGTATTATTAAAGCGCATGGTGGGAGTATTTGTTTGGCTAATGGTGATGCTAGCCATAGCGCTAATAAGGGATTGCGCGTTTCGGTGACTTTGCCATTGTAATACTGGATGGTTTTTCGTTTAAGTTTTCAATCAAGGTCGTCGGGGGTGGCCCGACATGCCCAAGTCTAAATCTTTAAGCTTTATTTGATAGTGTTTTTATATTCTGGATTTTTAGTTTATTTTTTTGACTTTTCAATCAAGACCGTCGGGAGTGGCCCGACATGCCAAAAGCCTTTTGATTGTCGTCTAAAGAGTTATCTTAAAATTTGGGTTTTTATTTTATTTTTTTGATTTTTCAATCAAGACCGTCGGGGGTGGCCCGACATGCCAGTCACTTTTCTTTGCTTGTGCAAAG
>ENA-OQVM01003313-OQVM01003313.1-marine-metagenome-genome-assembly--contig:-NODE-3313-length-17621-cov-3.951094_pt1 | contig 17621 bp, 14 predicted proteins | sample MGYA00237776_ERZ505498 | MGnify/ENA primary metagenome ERZ505498 (study PRJEB26159, sample SAMN06265151) | marine metagenome | isolation source: Helgoland LTER site | place: Germany:Helgoland, sampling... | reverse complement strand
ACTTCGACATCTCTATGACCAAATTTGCGTAGCGGCCAACGTTGGCATCATCCAACGGCGCATCGACTTCGTCAAGCATACAAAAAGGGGCTGGATTGAGTCGGAAAATCGCAAAAACCATCGCAATGGCCGTGAGCGCTTTTTCACCGCCGGAGAGCAACTGAATAGAGGCATTCTTTTTTCCGGGAGGCCTGGCCATCAGGGTTACACCGGTGTCGAGCAAGTCGTCGCCAGTCTGGCCGCGCCAGATGGCGACCTTCTTTTGACAGGTAACCGAAACGAAGCCGGAGGCCAAAAGCACTTTTTCTGCTTCCGCGGCCTGTGCAAATCGAAAAGGCGGCGGTGCGGGGGGTAAATCGACGTCCATCGTACCGTGTTTGTTGATTGCGGTCATCAAAAGGCCCATCATCTCCCACCCTTCGTCGGGTGGAAGCCAAGCGGTATAGGCATAGGACCCGCCCGGCTTCAGCACGCGGGCGGCCTCTGAAATGGCGCTGTCAGAATCAGCGACGTGCCACAGCCCAAAAGCACAGGTCACCGCATCAAAAATCGCGTTTTCAAAGCTCAGCTCTTCGGCGTCCCCGACTTCAAACTCTGCGGCCGGCACACGTGACCGAGCAATGTTGATCATCGGTTCCGCAAAATCCACGCCCGCCACTTTGGCTCCACCAAGAGCAGCAGCTTCAGCGAGATCCCCAGTGCCACAACAGATATCAAGCAAACGACACCCAGAGATATTCCCCAAACTAGCAAGCAACGGGTCAATCGCCTGTCGGGTTACACCAGCGAAATGATCGTCATAGAAGTGGGCTTTCTCAGCCCATCCCTGGTGTTCCAATTCTTTAAAGCTCGTCATGTAACTTCCCAGTTTCTCGTCGTAGTAAAGACTACAGGAAAAATGAGCACAGGGCGAATGCGGCCATTCATCGATGGTGCAGCATCCGTAACTCAGGGCCGTTCTTGTCTTGGTCGTCATTCATTCGCGTAGGGCTACGAAGTCCTTATTACACCTCACAATCCATCAGACGTTCTACTCAAGCATGATTACGATCAATTCATGAGGTCTGTATTGTGCTAGAATAAGACGACAACCAATGGAGGAGAAAATGCGCTATATCACAATAACCACTTGGGAAATCGCGGACGGAACTGATTTCGATATTTCTATGCGTGCAATCGAAGAAAAACGCCTTCCCGCTCTTAAGGGTTTCGGGGCAAATCGCGTCACCGTTATACGCACCAGTGATCGGACCAGCGCCGCCATCACAGAATGGCCAGACAAAGCAACGAGGGATTCGGCGGAGTTAAAAATCAACGAGGTTCGCAGATCGGTCCACAGAGAGGACATGACGCGCATGACAGGGGAAATGAGGGGTGAAATCATAGCGGACATTTAACGCCAGTTCTCACCGCAGGAATATTGCGAAAGTCATCAGGGGCAGCTTTCGGGAAGCTGCACTGCAGCGCAGCGGGGTCAATCAATGTCTCTATTGGGCCGCGATTGCCTTTGACACCTGGAACCCGCAATCAAGACGCTTCGCTGCCTCCAAGGTCCGCAAGTAACCCTATTCTATCCAGACTCCGTGCACATTCATTGTCTCAAAACCGTTGGGTCTACGCCGAGCAAACATGCAGCCACGCAAGACGGTGCGATAACTGCTATACTGCAAGGAAGGAGGACCCAATGGTCAAGATTGATACAACCCCCGCATGCCAGACCGTCATCACCACGTTCGAATGCTCCCCAGGCACCTGCGCTGATATAATGGACAAGTTGCAGGGAGCCTATCGCGATTTCATCTCTCAACAGCCCGGCTTCATCGCCGCGGGTTTGCACGTTAACGACGCGCAGACGCGGATAGCAAACTATTCACAATGGGCGAAACGTGAGGACTTTCAGGCGATGCTTCGTAGTGAAGAAATGAGAGTACGGAACCGCGAGATTGCAGGGCTTGCCACAAGCTTCGAGCCGGTGATGTATGAGGTGGCGGGGGTGTTCTGAGAGCCGTCCGGTGCTCGGAGACCGAGTGACAGCTTTGCATGTAGGCTGTAAGTTTGTCTCTTCCAGTTTTTCGCACTTATAGCGAATGTCGGCAATGCGGGCTGCAGACGCAGCATCCCAAGCTCATGCTGGATGGCCGGTTAGGGCCGGAAGTGACAACCGGCACGAAGGGCGGGAAACGGACTTTCGCTGCGGTTTGCATAGAAGTCTGCTGTACGAGGCGAAGCGGACCTTCGTACATTCTGCAGCGATATGAACCCATCAAAGGCAGCCGTGCGGGCATTATTATTTAATTAATTAGCTCTGAAGAATATGCCACGAATTAATCTCAGCTCCATTTTGTACAGATAGCTATCGACCGCTGTAGTAGCAGCGAGCCGAGAACCCAGATGTTTGCGTGTAAGATTCCGTCCTAGAAAGATTTCTAAACCGCGCGCCTGGAGTGATACGGATACCATATTCGCGGGCCGCAATTGGTAATAAGTTCAGCGCAAATTGGTGTACGTCCGCAATTCTGTCGCGAGGATCAGAGGTATATGCATCGCCCCGGTTTCCGACCGAACGGAAAGCCGCGTAGTCTGTGGTGCCTAGCACGGTTTTATCAACCGCCGCGCGAAGGCGCGGCCCAAGCACAGGGTCGCTGAAGAAGTCTACCCCCCACTCTCTGGCTATGATTGCATAAGAGAGCGCCGGGTCGAGGCCGGCCGTGTGATACCAGAATGCCCGCTCGCCTCGGTACGAATTTTCGTCGATATAGCCCGAGCTTTCTATATGCTTAAGGAAATCGCGCCGCCGAGCGGTGATTTCGCGGCTTGCCAGCCCCATGTCGTCGGTTATGGCCGCCAGTGCCAGACGCGCCATGCCATAGTTAGCGAAGTCAAAGATACCGTTCGGATCGGTGGCCAGTTCCGGTGCAACGAAGGTTTTGTAGCCACGTTCGAGCCACGGCACGATGACATCGCGGTCGGTATCGGTCATGCGGCTGTCCAGCACTGCCATTGAGATCAGAAGGTTCGTGTACATTCGTCCGACAAAACGGGGCAGATGCTGGGGGCAGGGTGTGCCGGGCCCGTTTCTGTAGCAAAGTCCGAAGCGCTTGGCTTGGGCCATCGTCAGCAACTCGGGCTCGTTCATGTAACGTCCGCTCGCCGCGAGGCGTCTAACGCCGTCGATCAGTGTTCGCGAGAGCTGATCGTCGTCAGCCGCTGCTGCTGCATAGCTATTGAACAGGATCGGTTTCCATGTCTGTTGCAGACCGTCACCGCCTGGCGTAAGCGAGGTCGAACGCCGTAGTTCGCTGATATATCGCACGTTGTTATTGTAAAGTCGGTCAAGAGCGTTCCGTGCAGCAGAGATACTTCGCGGTCGGCCCTGTTCGTCACGCATGCAGGCCTGTCCAAGTGCATTCGCAATGAAGAATTTCGGCTGAGTGAGGTTGCTTCTTCCAACCTCAATTGACGGAGCATCTAGGCAGGCGGTGAGTCCCAGAAAGAAAAGTGTTGAAATGCATTTTCGTATCATCAATAGGCCCTCTCCCCCAAAAGAACTGCCAATAATTACCATAAAATATTCCAAAACGCAATTTGGCGAGGATTATTGACCTATCGGCACCTCAGCAAATCATCCAATTGTCATTTGCACTCACAGCCATCTGTGCTTGATGCGGTACTGGACACTCTGGGCTCTCAGCCGCCGTTCGCTGCATTTGCACATCAGAAAAACTGGCTGATGGCCCGAGCGTCCGCTTTCTTCATGTTAAACAACTTAGTTTGCACCTGCAGCGAATGTCCGGTGTCCGCCGATTGTGTTGAAAAACTCCGAATTTTAGATGCCGCAATTTTTCGGAAAGAACCCTTGATGCCGAAAAGTCAGATGAGATCTGTCATGAGGCGCAGTGAGCTGGCACATGAGCGGCAGAAGACTAATTTGGCCGAACCCCTCGTCTCAAAAAGCTGGTTGCGCTGTACGGACAAAAATTTCGCCGATTTTGCCAAAAACGGTGTTTTTCAACACAATCGGCGGAGAGCAGACATTCGCTGCAAGCGCAAACTAAATGGGGAAATTGAAGAAAGCGGACGCTCAGGAATTCGACCCAGCTTTTTACTATGTGCATACGCAGCGAAAGTCAGCAACGAGCCGATTCTGTTGAAAAACTCTTTGCTGCGTCTGCAAATTTTCAAAAAGCAGAAAACTGTTCTTCGTGAATCAAAATACTCCAAGAAACACCGGTAAAATTTGAAATAACCAGAATATTATTCTATCAAATTTGACCCGAATGCCCACTATCGGAGTTTTTCAACAGAATACGCCCATCGTGACGCATTGCTGCATTTGCGAAACCCCCGCCTAATCTCACAAATGGACTGGACTTCACGCGCTACGGAAGCGGTAGTGTCCACACGCCTCGATGGTATTCGCGGCGGTCGCCCGGATTTCCGGGCTCTGCTCAGTAGCAGCGGAATATCTCCGCTGATCATCTGAGGAGACAAAAATGACCAATTCAGCACCCAAATCAAAAGCCGCTACGGGCAATCGAACAACCAAGAAGGACCAGTTGATCAAACTGCTGGGCACCAAGTCGGGTGTCGACATCAAGTCGATTAGCGAGAAGCTGGGCTGGCAGCAGCATACGACACGGGCGGCGATGAGTGGGCTGCGCAAGGCAGGCTACGAGGTAACGGGCGAGAAGCCAGCAAAGGGCGGCTTGTCGAAGTTCCGTATTTTGTCGGTACCAGCCGAGCAACGGCCCGCAACAGCAGCAGATGCCGCCAATGGGGCGTGATCCCAACCCCGAGCGGCCAAGGGTGCTGTTGGATTGGGAGGCGGTCATCGGATCGCCTCCAGCCCCGTACCTTTCAGTTCCCTTCATGCAGAAGGCCATCCTTTATGAGCTGCAGTGCAAAGCGCTGGGTGGGCTACCAGCAGCCACGCGACGCGCCTTGAAGCAGATTGCCAACGGAGATGACATCGCCACATCGACGCCTGCAAAGCTGAGTGTTGGAGCACACCTCGTGCGTGAGTGGAATGGCCGAACCTATCAGGTGCATGTTGTTGAAGGTGGCTTTGAGTTGGACGGCAAGCATTGGAAGTCGCTTTCCGCCATCGCCAAACATATCACGGGGGCAACCTGGTCCGGCCCGCGGTTCTTTGGTTTGAACGGCAGAGTAGGGGCGCGGGCATGAAGAAGCTGCGCTGTGCCATCTATACCCGTAAGTCGTCCGAAGACGGCTTAGAACAGGAGTTCAACTCGCTGGATGCGCAGCGCGAAGCCTGCGCCGCTTACATTGCCAGCCAAAAGCATGAGGGCTGGGCGCTGCTGCCTGCACACTATGACGATGGCGGGCTGTCAGGTGGATCACTGGAAAGGCCGGCGCTCAAACAGTTGCTGCAAGACCTAGCAGACGGGCTGGTCGATCAGATTGTCGTCTACAAGATCGACCGGCTCACTCGATCCCTCGCAGACTTCTCCAAGATCGTGGACACGTTGGATGCGGCGGAGGCATCCTTTGTCTCTGTGACCCAATCGTTCAACACAGCGACCAGCATGGGGCGGCTGACACTGAACATGCTGCTGTCCTTTGCCCAGTTCGAAAGGGAGGTGACGGCGGAACGTATCCGCGACAAGATCGCAGCCTCAAAACGCAGAGGCCTTTGGATGGGCGGTAGTGTACCGCTTGGATACGACGCTGATGGACGAACGCTGAGGGTCAACGCGACAGAAGCAAAGACGATCCGAACACTCTATGATCTTTATGAGAAGCACGGTACCGTCCGCGGTGTCTATGTCGAAGCGGCCGACTTGCAGCTGCGTAGCCGACAGCGCACGACTGGCGAAGGCACCCAAACAGGCGGTAACGCCTTCTCTCGCGGGCACATCCATCACTTGCTGAGCAATCCCATCTATGCAGGCCGCATCCGCCACAAAACCAAGGTCCATGAGGGGCAGCACGATGCGATCATTGAACCTGATCGATGGGATCGTATCCAGACGACCTTGCAAGACGGCGCAGCGAAGGGCAGGGCGCGCAAGACGGTAAAGCAACGATCTCTGCTCTGCGGCAAGATCTTCGATGAGACTGGCGACCGTCTGACGCCATCCCATAGCAAGACCAAGGCCGGACTTCGGCTGCGGTACTATGTGTCCCATCGTTTGATCAAAAACAGCGGCGAAGCCACCAAGGATGGCTGGCGTTTGCCCGCGGAAGAGCTGGAGACAAAGCTGGCGAATGTCATGCGTCAGCACCTCAACGAACCATCCTTCATCCAAATGGTCATGATTGGAACATCTGCCGTTGCCATCGCGACTGTCAAAGCCAGGCTCCAATTGATCAGCGCACAGAAGGACAACAAGCCGTTTCTTGATCTCATTGAGCGCATTGATCTTCAGCCCGGCGAACTCCGTATCACCATATGTCGTGACAAACTTGCGTCGCTGCTGGAGCAAAAGCTGGAAGACCTTCCGCCAGAAGACCTGGCCATCACCGCGCCGTTCCAACTACGCAAGCGTGGGGTAGAGACAAAAATGATCTTTGCGGATGCATCGGGCATTCGCGATGACGCGCTGATCAGGAACATCGCAACGGCGCACCACTGGTTTGAACAAATCAAGTCAGGCAAATCGTTTGGGCAGATCGCAGCAGCGGAAGGCACGTCGACGCGCCGCATCCACCAAATGATTGAGCTTGCATTCCTTGCACCGGATCTGATCCGCGATGCCTTGGATGGCAAGCAGCCGCTCGGATTCACATCCGACTGGTGCTTGCGCCACAAAGTTCCATCCGACTGGTCCGAACAACGCGCACTGCTCGCGACTCTCTGATCGCTCACCCCCGACACTGGTATCGCGGAAATGGCCACCTCAGACTGATGGAGGTAATAGGGGCGTTCGGGGGCCGTCTTCGCGTCTGCAAGTTAGGTGTGTCTCCGTAACCTACGGAAAACACGGACTTACTACGAGTGAAAGTCGGATCGGGTCTGGAAGGTGAAATACGTGGCTGGGGTGGTAGGATTCGAACCTACGATCTACTGTACCAAAAACAGGTGCCCTACCGCTAGGCCACACCCCATCACTGAGCCGCTGAATAATGCCGTCGGGCGGGCAGTGCAAGACCCGTTTTCGCAAAAATGTTTATTCCTCGCTTGCGTCCAAGGTCAGCAGATCGCGGCGGGCCAGTTCTGCGCGCTCCTGATCGACTATTTTCTCCAGTTCCTTGTCCGCTGTGGCGTCTACGTCCTGCGCCAGCGTAGGGGGCGTCTGTGGGACTTTTGCGGGGGAGGGCTGAGGGCCGGCGGGGCCCGGACCTGTGGGCAAACTCTCCAGCCGGTAGGTCGGCAGGGGGGCGGCGATGCCTGCTGCGTCAAAGGTGGCTTGGGTCAGGCGGATCGCCTCGGAACGGGCGAGCACGATATTGGTTTCATTTTGGTCGATCCATGCGGCCATGTTCAGCGTCACCCAGAAATCATCGACAGATTCGATCCAGACCGACGCTTCGGGCGTGCCAAGCACAAAGGGCAGCCCCGTCAACGTGTCCTGCGCCATTTCGCGGGCTTGCGTCAGATCACAATCCGCAGCCACCGACAACGCAAAGGTAAATCGGCGCTCGGCGTTGCGGGAATAATTGATGATGCGGCTTTTGAACACGGTCGCATTGGGGATGCGGATGTGGTTGCCGTCAAAGCTAAGCAGGATGGTGGCGCGGCTGGTCAGGCGGATGACTTTGCCGATATCGCCCTCGATCTCGATTGTGTCATTCGGCCGGAAAGGCTGGCGGATCGACAACATGATCGAGGCGATAAAGTTCTCGACCGTGTCGCGGACCGCAAAACCGATGGCCAGCCCGACGATACCGGCAGCACCCAGAATACCCGAGAGCAGCGCGGTCGCATTTACAATATCCAGCGCAACAACAAGACCGCCGATGATGAACAGCAAACGGGTGATCTGTCGGTAGATATCGGCAATGAAGGCGTTGGGCGACAGCCGGTCCCACGGTTGTTTGCGCCGCGCCAGCCAAAAGCCGAAGATCACGATGACGATAAAGACACTGATCGCAATAATGGCAAGCGGCAGGAAAGCGATCAATTGCAGGCCACGTGCCTTAAATCGTTCGACAGTGGGATTCAGGCGCTGGACAACATCCGTCGTCTCAAGCACCTCGTTTTCAATCGCTACAACCCCCTGGACCCGGCCCACTAGTTCGTTCAGCCGCGTGGCGGTGGGCGTGTCCAATGTGGTGCCGCGCAACGTGACAATGCCCGAGGACACCGTCACGCTGACATCCGAATAGCCCTCCAACTCCGCAAGGATGTCACGAATGCGCACGGCAATCGCGGCATCGGTGTCTGCGCTGTCTTCAACCGCGATGGTGCCGGTTGGCTGGGCAGCGGTCTGTGCAACCGCCCAAGTGGGCAAAAGCAGGCAGATCAGAAGGGCGAGAATGCGCATGGGAACCATCCGTGAAGATCAATTTCCACGAGCCTAGGCACGCGCCTTTGCCTTGGCAACCACGTGAAGAGGGGAGACGACTGCGCCTAGCCTTGGCAGTCAATCAAGGTTGCACCGATACGACCGCCTGCCTCGACCGCTTCATGGGCGGTTGCGGTTTCTGCCAGCGGGAAAACCGCCTCGACCGGGCAGTGCAGCGCGCCGTCCGCGAGCGCCGCGTGAAGTTTCGCGATAATGACGTTGCGCGGGGCGTCAGGCAGCAGATAAATCAGGATAATGTCGATGGTGACGGCTTTGAACAGCAGTGGCAGGAACGGCAGAGTTGGCGTCATTTCCTTGGCGGAGCCATAGGCGGCAAGGCGTCCGTTGGGTGCGATCACTGCGGCGTCGATTTCGATGTTGCTGCCGAACTCGACCTCGATGATGGTGTCGATCAGCGCGCCGTTGTTGGCCGCAATGATTTGAACGGCGAGGTCGGGTGCCGCGTAGTCAAGGATCACATCGGCACCCGCCGCAGTCACGCGGTCATTATCGCGCGGGCTGCAGGTCGTGATCACCCGTGCGCCGGCCCATTTGGCAAGCTGCACAGCCAAAAGGCCCACCGTGCCGGCGCCACCTTGGATCAATATGGTGGTGCCTGCGATATCGCCCCCGCCGAATACGGCGTGGGCCGCTGTCAGGCCGGGGATGCCCAGAATGGCACCCGTTTCAAGGCTGACGTCATCGGGCAGGGGGACGGCCTGATTGGCGGGCAGGGTGATCTGTGTGGCGGCTGTGCCCTGCGCGCGCTGCCATTGGCCATTCCAGATCCAGACGCGTTGACCGACGCGGGCGCTGTCCACGCCATCACCCACGGCGGTGATTGTGCCTGCCCCATCGCTGTGCGGAATGATCTGGTCAAAGGCGGGTTTGGTCAGGCCCGGACGGCCCCGGCGCGATTTCACGTCAGAAGGGTTCACGCCGGAAAACGCAAGCGCGACGGTGACTTCACCGGGGGCTGGCGGGATATCGGGCAAATCGGTCAGGGTTAACACATCGCGGGCAGCGCCCAATGTGGAGTAGGTGATCGCGCGCATGGGTAAAGTCCTGTATGAGAAGTGTTCTCAGCCAGACTGCGGGAAAGTGTAGGGAGGTGCAATTGGTTTTATAAAGGCGGCGGTGCTGGCGTTTGCCCATGGGCAAGTCTGGATTCAGTCTGTCATTTCAGTTAATTATATTTATTAACAATGGGTTAATAAATTCTTCTGCCGGAAGGCGACCATCGAAAAGGCGTTGGAAATACTCTCTATTCCCGGATTTCATCCGCTTTCACGCCCCAGACCCGTGCCTTTGGCACCCAACCTTTGTAACCGCCTGTGCGCAATTCACACCATTCGGTACTGCAATCGCCCAGATGTGCAACAACGCCCAGTTGCAGCTCAGCCGATATGGGGGCTGCGGGATCGGGGCGGACCATCATTTTCAGCTTGTCTTGTTCAACCAGGACGGTGCGGGTGCCCGAAATCATCGAATAATGCATCCAGCCGCCCATGCCGTCGCGGTCTTCGACCCGGCGCCAATGGCCGTGCTCTGCGGTGATGCGCATCGGCATGTTGCGGCGTTTGAACACCCAGTCGATGCGGTGCGACAGCGAGGGGCCGCGCCGGACGTTCGCCTCTGCCGCCTTCATCGAGACATAGCGCGGCAGCGGCAGATTTGTGACCGGACCCTTGGCCGTATCACCGGTGCCTTCGGCAAAAGCGGCCGAGAGGCTGAGAGGAATCGCTAGTGCCAACGTCAGAAAGACGTTTTTCATCGAAATGAGGGTCATGGGTGCTGCCTGCACTTATTGTTTGCTCTTTTGCGGTCCGGGTTCTTGTGCCTAGCGCTCGCTTGGGACACCATGTCGGGGAAACAGGTTCAGGCCAAGCCTTGGGAGGGCAGATATGTCAAAGAAACGGTTAAGTGTTGTAGTCACGCGACGGTTGCCAGACGCGGTTGAAACACGGTTGTCCGAACTCTTTGACGTGAAGCTGCGGCTGGACGACGTGCCGATGACCCGCGCAGAGTTGGGTCAGGCGATGAAAAGCGCCGATGTGCTGGTCCCGACCATCACAGATGAGATTGATGCGGCTCTGATCGGGCAGGCGGGAGACCGGCTGAAACTGATCGCAAATTACGGGGCCGGAGTGGATCATATCGACGTCGCCACGGCGCGCCAGCGGGGCATTCTGGTCAGCAACACGCCCGGCGTGTTGACCGATGACACTGCCGATATGACGATGGCGCTGATCATGGCCGTCACGCGGCGCATGTCCGAGGGCATGGCGATGATGCAAAAGGGTGATTGGGCCGGATGGGCGCCCACGGCCTTGCTGGGCGGGCGGTTGAGCGGGCGGCGTCTGGGTATCTTGGGCATGGGCGGTGTGGGCCAAGCGGTCGCGCGGCGCGCGGCGGCCTTTGGCATGCAGGTGCATTACCACAACCGCCGCCGCCTGCATGCAGAGATTGAAGCAGGTTTGCAGGCGACCTATTGGGAGAGCCTCGACCAGATGGTGGCGCGGATGGATGTGTTGAGCATCAATTGCCCGCACACGCCGTCCACGTTCCATTTGATGAACGCGCGGCGGTTGAAGTTGGTGAAGCCGGATGCGGTGATCGTGAACACCTCGCGGGGCGAGGTGATCGACGAGAATGCCCTGACGCGGATGCTGCGCGCAGGTGAGATCGCGGGGGCAGGGTTGGATGTTTATGAGCACGGGACAGATGTGAACCCGCGTCTGCGGGAGTTGGATAATGTAGTTTTGTTGCCGCATATGGGGTCGGCCACGGTCGAGGGACGCATGGAGATGGGCGAGAAGGTGATCATCAACATCAAGACCTTTGATGACGGGCACCGCCCGCCGGATCAGGTTGTGCCGTCGATGCTGTGAGGCATCGTCGGGTTTAAGGAGCGGCTGCGCCGCATTCGATTTTATTTTGTTGATGAGGGACGCTGTCCCTCAAACTCCCTGAAATATTTAGGGCCAAAAAGAAAGAGAGATTGCGCGATGTGGAAACTGGCTGGAATTTTATCGGTTGTTTTGGCCGGTGCGGCGGCAGCGCAGCAGGCGGCGGATGCTGTGGCACCAGAGGCTGCGGGGGCGGGGGCGTTTGAGGGTCTTCCTGCCGGGATTGCAGCAGCGCTGGATGCCAAGGCGGCGGGTAAGCCGTTTTTGGCGTCTGACTGGATGATTGTGGCGGCAAATCCGCATGCGGTGAAGGCAGGGGCCGATGTGTTGGCCGTCGGCGGGACAGCGGCGGATGCCTTGGTGGCGGTGCAGGTTGTATTGGGCTTGGTTGAGCCGCAGTCGTCGGGTTTGGGCGGGGGCGCGTTTTTGGTCTGGTATGATGCGGCAACGGGTGAGGTGACGACGCTGGACGGGCGCGAGACGGCACCGTTGGAGGCCACGCCGCGTCTGTTTCAGGATGCGGAAGGGGAGCCGCTGAAGTTCTTTGACGCGGTAGTCGGGGGGCGGTCGGTCGGGACACCCGGCACGCCAGCGCTATTGGCCGATGCCTATCAGAAGTGGGGGTCTGCGCCGTGGCGGTCGCTTTTGGAACCTGCAATAGCATTGGCCGAAGAGGGGTTTGTTGTATCGCCGCGCCTTGCCGGTCTGGTTGCGGGGGATGCAGAGCGGTTGGCATCGTCTGACACGACGGCTGCGTATTTCATGCCGGGCGGGCAGCCTGTCGCCGCAGGCACGCTGTTGAAAAACCCCGCCTATGCAGAGACGCTGCGCCGTTTCGCGCGTGAAGGGGCGAATGCGTTTTATGGCGGACAAATCGGGCGCGATATTGTGGCCACGGTGCGGGGTGCCACTGGCAATCCCGGTGTGCTGTCAGAAACCGATATGGCGATCTATCAGGTCAAGGAACGCAGTGCGGTCTGCGCACCCTATAGGGGCCATGAGGTCTGCGGGATGGGCCCCCCCTCATCAGGGGCGGTTGCTGTCGGGCAGATATTGGGGGCGCTGCAAGAGTTTGATCTGAGCGCGGGACCGATGGATCTGGAGGTGCGGCGGCTTATGGGGGATGCTGGTAGGTTGGCGTTCGCGGACCGGGGGCTGTATCTGGCGGACAGTGATTATGTGCCGGTGCCGGTGCAGGGGTTGATTGATCCTGCCTATATGGCAGAGCGGGCGAAAGTATTACAGACGGACCGCGCATTGGAGAACGTCGCGCCGGGCAATCCTGCCTTTGATCACGCGCTGAACTGGGCAGATGACCAGAGTATCGAACTGCCTTCGACCTCGCACATCTCGATTGTGGATGCGGCGGGCAATGTCGCCAGCATGACCACCACGATCGAGAACGGCTTTGGCTCGCGCTTGATGGTGGGCGGGTTCCTGTTGAACAATGAATTGACAGATTTTTCCTTCCGCAGTCATGTCGACGGGGTGCCGATTGCCAATCGGGTTGAGCCGGGCAAAAGACCCCGGTCGTCTATGGCACCGACGATTGTGTTGATGGATGGCAAGCCTGTGCTGGCGGTCGGATCACCCGGTGGCAGCCGGATCATCGGCTATGTGGCGCAGGCGATTGTGGGGGTCATCGACTGGGGTTTGGATGTACAGCAGGCCGTGATGGTGCCGCATGCGGTGAACCGGTTCGGGACATATGACGTCGAAGAAGGCACCGCCGCAGAAGGTCTGACCGACGAATTGACAGCGATGGGGTTTGAGGTTGGCGCGCGGGCGCTGACATCGGGCTTGCATATGATCGCGATTGGTGAGGAATTGCAGGGTGGTGCTGACCCGCGCCGTGAAGGGATTGCCTACGGGCAATAAGATTTTTGGAGAATAAGACATGGCAGATGGTGGGGCGCTGATGCGCAACGAAGAGGGGATCGGCGCCGTTCTGGGTGTCCTCAAGCAACAATTTGGCGAGCGGTTCCAGACCGGCCATGCCATTCGCCAGCAGCATGGGCATACCACGACGTGGATTGAAAACCAGATGCCCGATGGGGTGGTCTTTGCGCAGTCCACGCAAGAGGTTTCTGAGATTGTGAAGGTCTGCGCGACCCATAAGGTGCCGATCATTGCGTATGGCACAGGCACCTCGCTTGAGGGGCATGTGAACGCACCTGCGGGCGGAATTTCGGTTGATGTCAGCCAGATGGATAAGGTGTTGGAGGTCAACGCCGGTGATCTGGATTGCCGCGTGCAGCCCGGTGTCACGCGTGAGGCGCTGAACACATATCTGCGCGATCAGGGGCTGTTTTTCCCGATTGATCCGGGTGCGAATGCATCGTTGGGCGGGATGACGGCCACGCGCGCGTCAGGCACCAACGCGGTGCGCTACGGCACGATGAAAGACAATGTGCTGAACGTTGAGGCGGTGATGGCGGACGGCTCGATCATTCGCACGGCGCGGCGGGCCAAGAAAACATCCGCAGGCTATGATCTGACGCGGTTGATGGTCGGCTCAGAAGGAACCTTGGGGATCATCACCGAAGTGACGCTGCGCCTGCAAGGCATCCCCGAGGCCATATCAGCGGCGCGCTGTTCGTTTCCCTCTGTGGAGGCGGCGGCGAAAACTGTGATGGCGGTCATTCAATACGGGCTACCTGTGGCGCGGATTGAGCTGCTGGATGCGATGATGGTGGGCGCCGTGAATGCCTATTCCAAACTGGATTTGCCCAAGACGCCGATGTTATTGCTGGAGTTTCACGGATCAAACGCCGGTGTAATCGAGCAAGCCGAAACCTTTGGTGCCTTGGCCGAAGAAGAGGGCGGCACAGGCTATACCGCCACCGCGACGCTAGAGGAGCGCAACAAGCTGTGGCAGGCGCGCCATGATGCCTATTGGGCGATGTTGGCGCTGCGACCGGGGTGCAATGCAATCGCGTCGGATGTCTGTGTGCCAATCTCGCGGCTGGCCGAAGCCTTGCGCGCATCAGAGACAAAGGCGGCAGAGATGGGGCTGATGGCCCCCACAGTCAGCCACGCAGGCGACGGCAATTTCCATGCCACAGTTCTGGTCGATATGGACGATCCGGACGAGATCGCGCGCGGCCGCAGCTTCATTTCATGGCTCAACGACATGGCTATCGGCATGGACGGCACCTGTACCGGCGAACACGGGATCGGGCAGGGCAAAAAGTCCTATCTGGTGCGTGAATTGGGGCCCGAGACACTGGCCGTGATGGCGGCGATCAAAAAGGCGCTTGATCCGGATAATATCATGAACCCCGGCAAGATTTTGATCTAGGGGCGCAATCCGATCCCAACGGGTTGTCTTTGCGGTCCCAAGGTCGGTTTTTTGACATGTTGGGTCGATTGGCGGCGTTGGTTTTCAAGGTGGATGCCTACAACGGCACTAGCTTTGTCTTTAGGGGAATCGGGCCATGAAAACGCAGGTAAAAGCATTGGTTGTGGGTGGCGGTGCCGTTGGCACGTCGATTGCCTATCATCTGGCAAAGGCCGGTTGGGACGACGTGATGCTGCTGGAGCGTGACGAATTGACATCAGGTTCTACGTGGCACGCCGCTGGCCTGTTGCCGTATTTCAACATGTCCTATGCGACCACGCATATTCATGACTATTCCATCCGCTTTTATAAAACGCTTGAGGAAGAGACCGGGCTGAACGCCGGTTTCGCCGTCGTCGGCAACCTGCGCATGGCCCAGACCGACGAACGTATGGACGAATACATGCTCTATGCCGCCACAGCCGAGACCTGCGGCGTGCCATACGAGTTCATGACACCCGATGAGATCAAGGCGAAATGGCCGCTGATACGTACCGAAGACCTCAAGGGTGCGCTCTATCACCAGACTGACGGCTACATTAACCCTGCCGACGTCACGATGGCGATGGCAAAAGGTGCGCGTCAGCGCGGTGTCGCGATTGAACGCAAGTGGCAGGCCGATGCGTTTCATTGGAACGGCACCCATTGGGAAGTGACCGCGACCAAAATGATCGAAAAGGGCGGCAACTTGGTGCCCTCGGACGAGCAGATCGTGATCACCGCCGAACATGTCGTGACCGCATCGGGCAACCACGCACAGCGCACTGCGCAGATGCTGGGTATCAAGATGCCTGCCATTCCGGTTGAGCATCAGTTCATCGTCATGGATCAAGATCCCGCCTTGGTGGAATTCCGCAAGGGCGAGGGCAACGTCGAACACCCCGTGATCCGCGATGCCGATGCGCAGTCATATGTGCGCGAGGAACGCGGCGGTTGGATCTTGGGCGTCTATGAAAAACACGCGCCTGCGCGCTTTGAATACGGTGTGCCTGACAGTTTCCGCGCCGACCTGTTCCAGCTTGATTTGGACCGGATCGAAAGCCAGTACGAGGCGATGATCCACCGTATTCCGTCCTGCGAGGACAGCGGGCTAAAGGACGATTTCAACGGTCCGATCTGCTATACGCCGGACGGCAACCCGCTGGTCGGTCCGGCGCCCGGTCTGCGCAATATGTGGCTGGCCGAAGGGTTCTCTTTTGGCATCACAGCGGCGGGTGGCACGGGTTATTACCTTGCGCAATTGATGGTCGAAGGAGAGGCCGAGATCGACATGGCGTCGCTTGATCCCAAACGCTACGGCGACTGGATGACGACCGAATTCGCCGCGCGCAAGAACGAAGAAGCCTACGAACACGTCTATATTCTGCACCACCCTGATGAAGAACGCCCCGCCGCACGGCCTCTGCGCACATCGCCCGCCTACGACCGTCAGGCCGCACGTGGCGCGCAATTTGGTTGGGTCAACGGTTGGGAACGCCCCAATTACTATGCCCCCGAGGGTTTCAACGATCACGACAGCCGCAGTTTCCGTCGGGGAGGCTGGTGGCAATATGCGGTCGAAGAGGCACGCGCCATCCGCGAGGGCGTGGGCCTCATCGACGCGACCGCCTTTACCAAACATGTCGTCAAAGGCCCCGGTGCGACGCAGTTCCTCGACTGGTTCACCTGCAACAAATTGCCGTCCGTGGGCCGCATCAATCTGACCTATGCGCTGACCGGCGCAGGCACGACGCGCACCGAATACACCATCGTACGCTTCGCGCAAGACGAATATTATCTTGTCTCCGCAGGGGCTTGGACCGCTTACGACAGCGACTATCTGCGCAAGGCGATCGAGGACAAAGCGCCCGAATTCGGCTATATCGAATGCCATGATGTCACCACACAGTGGGGCGTTTTCGCCATTGCTGGCCCAAAAACCCGCGATGTGCTGAACGAAATCGTCAAGGATGCGAACCCTGAAACGGTGTTCTCCAACAAACGCTTCCCATGGCTGACCATGCGCAATATTGAATTGGGCATGTGCCCGGTGCGCGCAATCCGCGTCGCCTATACCGGTGAATTGGGCTGGGAATTGCACCACCCGATTGAAATGCAGAACTACCTGTTCGATCAGCTTGAGAAAGCCGGTGAAAAGCATGGTCTGAAACTGGTCGGTGCACGTGCTCAAAACTGGTTGCGGCAGGAAAAATCTTACCGCGCCTTTGGCACCGAACTGGGCCGTGATGCGACCCCGGTTGAGGCCGATCTGCCGCGTTTTATCGACATGTCCAAGGAATTCCACGGCAAGGCCGCGATGGAGGCACATGGTGTCAAAGCCAAATGCGTCACGCTTTTGATTGACGGGCCTGACGATGCCGATCCGTGGGGCCGCGAGGTTCTCTATCATCCGGACGGGCGCACCGGGCGTCTGACCTCGGGTGGCTATTCCGTGGCGTTCGGCAAATCCATCGGCATGGGCTACGTAAAACCCGAACATGCCGTGCCGGGGACCAAGTTGAAGGTCAAGATGTTCGACCAGCTTTGGGATGCCGTCGTGACCGAGGATTCACCCTATGATCCCAAGAACGCTGTGATCCGCATCGACGGATAAATCCAGAACTGCGGTGGGGCCGGTTGGCCCTGCCGCATTCTTACCGAACGCTGCGCGCAGCAAGCCAAGCTTTCCATGTCTCAGGCGATCCCGAAAAGGCGTTCAGATCGACATCGCCCGCGATCCCCTGCACCCGGCCAGTTGCCGTGTATTGCCAGAACTTCCACGCCTGACCGGGATAAACTTCGTCCAGCGTTTTCGCCGTGGACCGCAGCCAGAAATCATAACCCTTTAACTTTCCACCTAATGGATTTAAGCCACCGGCTTCTAGCCGGTCCGCTTCAGCGAATCTGTCTCTGATCTTCTCTCCT
>ENA-OQVM01003310-OQVM01003310.1-marine-metagenome-genome-assembly--contig:-NODE-3310-length-17623-cov-15.043771_pt1 | contig 17623 bp, 20 predicted proteins | sample MGYA00237776_ERZ505498 | MGnify/ENA primary metagenome ERZ505498 (study PRJEB26159, sample SAMN06265151) | marine metagenome | isolation source: Helgoland LTER site | place: Germany:Helgoland, sampling... | reverse complement strand
CTTCTTCTAATTTTTTTTGTGACTACAATAAAATTTACAAAAATATTTAAATTAAATTCGTTTTTAAATTTTATGGTGTCCTCATCAAATATCACTCAGTCACAAAATAAATTTGATGTAAATACTCCGCACGAGATAGTGCTGTATAAATAGCTTCCGGTTCCATCATTCTCGCATCTATGAATAAATTATGCTTTGCTGTTTCTCCTTGAATGGAGTGGATTGTGTAAGCATGTCTTACTTCATAATCAATATCAATTTTATAGTTATTATCCGGTTTATCAAATACAATACCTCCCTTACAATATTTTCTGTCTGTTTTTAAAATATAATACTTATCTACATCATGAAACATTTTAGTATAAACATCTTTTTTTAAATGTGTTCTGCATAAAATCATATCTTCCTTTTTATATAATTCTTTCATCTCCTCACGAGTTATTCTTTTCTTAATCGCTTTCTTGATTGTCATATACAAGAAGGTATCATCAATATTCTCACGGCATATATCTAAAATTAATTGTAAGTCTTCGCATTTACATCTTCTGTTAATAGTGTATTCAATAACATTATCAAAATTATCTTCTTTAAATATTGTAGGTTCTTTTCCATCATTACTAAAGGGTGCTAATTGGTAACCATTATCTCCACACATAATAATTTTTAACTCGCTGTAAGTTTCAAATATCATTTCTTTCGTGTCATTATCCATCATAGAAATCTCATCTATAATTAAGGTATTGTAGTTTTGTTTGACATAATCAATCTTCTCGGGGTCATCAGTAGAAATATTCGCCCAGACCTGATTAGCAATACCACATTCAACATTTTTATTTCTGGATAGTTTCCATGATGGAGCAACGAATAATTTTTTAATCAATCCTTCATCATAAATGTTAAGATGTGTTTTTCCCGAACCGCCGACTCCTTTATGAAGTTCTTTCATATGATGTTCTCTTTGTTTATTACCGCATAATTTAATATCACATTCATAATTAGATATGTATGTATCGCTTGTTTTATTTCCTTTAATAAAATCCGGTTTAGATCTAAAAACGTTACATAGTTCTACTTGCTCTCCCTCATAGTAAATACCATCTACACAAATACGAACCACATTATCAATATCAATTTTAAATAATTGTTCTAATACATTTAATCGCATGTATCCAGTAATAAATCCACAGATGTGAGATAAATGATTGTTATGTTGTTTTTTATAACTAACTTGTAATTCATTAGTGAATGTATTAAACGACGCTAAATCGTAATCACTAACTTCAACTATGTGTTCTGCTAATTGCTTATCACAATTCATATAAAAATGTTTGTATTCAGAATAAGAATACATAGAACCACAATATTTACAATAATATTTAATTCCATTATCTTTTTCGTTTAACATATCGTCGTTAAATGTAAAATCAAAGTCAGAACCCCAGCAACCTTCAATAATATTAAATGTTACACCATGATCAATTAAGAAATCTAATTCAAAAGAAGGGTATACATTATCAGTATAGATTTTCATTTTATCATTATAATTTTTTAATACGATATTAGCATTATCAAAGTTAATATCTGTAATGCGATAATAACCAATTCCTACTATTTTATCCGTCTGTCTGTAATCTGTAACTTTACCAAGAAATCCTTTAAAATATTTACATTCATGAAACCCAGCATATGCTTTTTCCATATCATCATGATTGTATACCTCACCATGAAAACAATCTTTAAAATCTATGGTTTCGTTAAAATGAACGCCTTGACGAATAAATGCACTAACCTCAATATCAGTAAAATCATCTAAATAATAATTCACAATTCCAGTTTCTTTTTCAAACTCTGTTACAGCATCCCTATATTCTGACGGTCTAATATATGTCCCTTCTAAAGTTGACAGCGACGATATGCCGTTCATATTTTTAGTATAAATATAGAACTCGTCTTTTTTATCTAACGCATATTTATTAAGTTTATCTTGGTCTATTTCGGTGTATTCTAGATTAACTATTTGGTTATGTTCAACATGATTTAAGCGTGTATTAATAAATTTAAATGTGGTTAATGCTTTCTTGTCTGATTTAACATTAATAAAATTCTTTTGAAATGGTGTATTGACTTGAATATTGACTTGATACTTGTTTGAAATAATATCAATATCTTCTTCAGTTACACCTTTAGCTCTGTAATATATTTCATCTTTTTCTAACTTCTTTTTCATTCCTGTGTATTTGTATTTTGTGTTTTGTGTTTCTGCGTTATTCGCTTTATCATCACACCATTTAATCATCGGTGTAAAGAGGCAATTTGTAATACCTTGTTTAAATGCTTGGATGATTTTTTTACCTTCAATTTTTTCACCTACATTAATGTATATAGTGTAGTTAATATCATCTGTTATTCTATTTGTTATACTTTCTATTTGTATAAATTTAGTAAATATGTTTTTGTAGTCCCTTGAAAAACTATTTGCGAATGTGAATGAAAAGTTTAATGGATAAAAACCACCATTTTTAATAATAGTAATAGTATCTCCTGACTTGTGAATTGATTTTAATAAATCATAAAATCTTTCACCACTATCATCATCATCTGGGTCGCCTTTCTTAAATACATAGGTGTTGTTTTTAATTTCCATTTTTTTATCATTTGCTTTTTTTTTTCTTACTTCAATTTTCTTTTTATTTCTCGCCTCCAAAATATCCTTATTGAACTCGTCAGCATAATATTCAAATGATAATTTTTCTTTGCGTTTATCAGTTATTCCTAAATCAAATAGATCATCAACAGACTTAATCAATTGTTTCGTTGTCTTAAATCCATATTTTTGTCTTATTCGTTTTTTATCGCCATCAGTTAATTTAAATACATCTCTTATTAATCTACTCATTTTATTATATATTAGTTATATATTTTATTTTTAAGTTAAAATTTAATATATATATAACTAATTGTAGAATTTATAAACTAATTGTATAATTTATAAATACACCTGAGAGTAACATCATATAAATAGTCATCATATGAATCATATCCTCTCTTCTTGGCGTAATATTTTGCTGCTGCTAATCGTTGCGTTTCTAAATATTTATCATAGTTGTTTTCCCTAAATCTCATTACGTTGTTATATAATTTAATTTTGCTTTCAGGTTTAGCACACCATTTTGCGTTTGCTCTTTTTTGAATATCGCTAATCGCCATTTTATACTATATATAACTATTATTTTTTTTCTAAACTGTTTATCTCATATATATATATTTTTTTTACTCATATTTTTATCTCAGGTATTATTATATGAGTGATACAGAAGAAAACCAGCAAATACAAGAAAATACCAGTGATTCTTTAGGAAAAAATCAGGAAGTTGAAAACGAAGAAATCACAAAAGAGGAAATCCCTAAAGCTAGTAAAAGAAAACCAGCTATAAACAAAGATGGAACACCACGCAAAACAATATCAAATGAAGCTCAATTAGCACGGTTAGAGGTCTTAAGAAAAGGGCGTGAAAAAGCAAACCTCAAACGACAATTAGCTAAAGAAGAGTTAAATAAAAAAAAAGAAACTCCCCAAGTAGTTGTAGAACAAGCACCAGTAAAAATTGTAAAACCTAAAAAGAAAAAGACAATCGTTATAGAAGAATCAGAGAGTGAAGAGGAAGAACCAGAAGAAGTTGTAGTCGTTAAACGAGTAAGAAAACCTAAAACTAAACAAGTTGAACCCCTACCCATGCATCCTCCTCCTCCTCGTCCTCCGGTTCGTCAAGAAACAGAAGCAGACAGAAAGAAAAAATTAATCCAATTAAAAGCAGACCTTGAAAATAAAAAGGTTTATAAATCTTTATTTGGTTTATAAATGACAATTACATGATCCCTTATCTTCTTCAAACACCAAGCATTCTTGTAGATTTTTTATAAACATTTTAGTAGGACATTTTGGTGCGAATGTTATTAAAAGATTACCATATTTTTCTTTTGTTGCTTCTTCATATGCTGTATTAAATTTATCTATATCAATAACAGAACATAGCTCTTCACGTATCTTATCCATCATCTTAGCACTTTTATTTTTGAATAATAGAAGATGAGTGCATTGTTCCCTTAGACTCCGATTCACGCCACCCCCACCCGTATTACTGATATAGGTCTGAACATTTATCAACACGCTACACCCTAAGGCACTTCGTCCTGAATGAGGTTCACTTAACGGCGATAGATGCCGATTTCTAATCATGGCTTGTGTGAATTCATTAGAACTAACACACGGTGTTCCGAGTATGTCATCTAAAATTAATAAACTACGAGGAGGTTGAACCTTATCATATTTCCATACAGGAGGCGATGGTGTCGCATCAAACCAACCTAAATTATTGTATTTAAATATGTCTTCATCAGAAAATATATCTGATTTTGATTTCATCTTTCTTAAAAAATCATTATACTCCTTTAAATCTTCTAAATACTGTTCAAAATCATCCCTATCTTTATCAATCAATAATAAAACTTCAGAAATAGACTCTTTGGTAGGCAGAAAAACATTTTCATCATTAACATAAGGTCCAAAATATGCAATATTACTTAAATAATTTGGACTAATACAATAAACTACATCATACGTTTTATCTTTTTTAGATTGTCCTAATATTTTTGATGTTTGATGTGTCTTGCCCATACCTCGTGAGCCTACATTAATTAATACATACGGAGCAGTAAGACTATTTTTAGGTGTTGGATACTCATTTAAAACTCCCTGTTTAGGGTCAGTATCTTTACCATAACTATTTAACGATTTTTTAGTTAGTTTCATTTATATATATCATAAGATAAAAAATTATACTTGACTTAAAACGGAATCCATAGGCGTTGATTTAGCACCTTCATTTTCTGTATCAATTTCAAATTTATCACCACAGCAACCTGAATGTGTTTTAATCTTCATTTTCAGTATCTTATAACAAATCACCCAAATGATAAGACTCCCGGATGCTTCTAAAGTTAGAAGACCTAAGTTTTGAATTTCCATTATATATTAATGAAAATATAATAATAATATATAATTATATAATGCCTGACGAAGACGAATACACAGAAAAACTTTTAGACGTAATGGTCAATGCCGAAGGTGAACAACCTTATGGTCCAGTCGTTAATTATAATGGTATGCCTCTTAACAAAAATTCAGGACATAAGTTTCTGTTTAACCCGGATAAAGAATTTCAAACAGGAAGTTTAAGAGGAACAAATTATGAAAGAAATGATTTTAGAGGTAAAACAAACATGCGTGAAGAAGAGATTGTAATGATGACAGAAAAGGCAAGAATGATTAAACACGTTTATGATAATACAAAAGCATATGGAGTACAAGGTGTTCTAACACAAAATGAATTTAGAGAAAATTATCTTATAGAAAATGATAAATTTGAAAAATTTGATGTGATTGATACCGGTAGTTCATTATCGCAGATTTTTGTTGATGAAAAAGATAAAAAAATAACGATCGCTATGCGGGGGTTATCGCCTTTAACAGACAATAGAGATAGACAGCAGTTTATTGAGATGGGTTATGCTACAGAATTTCCAAGAGAAGTACAACGTGGGAGAATAACAGATTTCGGTGAATTATTCAAACAAGACGTTAATCATTTAACAAACCTAGTCAACGCTGTGGAAATAGAATATCCGAATTACGAATTAAGTATAGCAGGACATAGCAGAGCGGGGGCCGCATCGCTTGACGTAGGGCGAGAGTACAATTTAAAAACCTATGCTTTTAATCCAGCAGGTAATCGTCGTGAAAAATCAAGAGAATTTACAGGATATGATCCAACTAATATAAATATATTTACATCAGATGTTGATATCATACCTAAATATGTTCGTGAAAACATAAAATTTAGTCCTGAAAATAATCATTTAATAGTTAACAAAAAAGCATATGGTATTATGGGTTTCGCAAAAGGTCATGGTATACATCATTTTATTGATGAACCTAATATTTACAGCATACGAAAAAAAACTAAAACAATTTTAGACCAAAATAAATTAGACAAAATGATGGCTGAAGAATTAGTTCCATATAATATAGAAAGACCCGACGAAGAATCCCCGCAAAAAATGATATCATACCAGCAGAAACTAATGCTAGGAGAACCTGATTCAACTTCTGCGTTAGTTGCAGACTACACCAAGAGAGAGGTTTTCAATACATACAAACCAAGCGTATTTAATAGTATCAATCGTCTTCCAGAGCAAGAATTCAAACCTATTAAAAACATATTTAATTTAATTGATGCGAATAAAGATAATAAAATAACTTACAACGAATTTAAAAGTTATTATAAAACAAAGGGTTTATCAGATGATGCTATTTTGAAAATGTTTAATAATTATGATACCAATAAAGATAATACATTAACTAAAAACGAATTCAATTAAGGGGCTCTCAGCCCTCATACTCCCCCAAATTAAAACACAGCACGTGGAAAGGGTGGTTCAAGTAAAAAATTGTATACATTAGGCGTTCTCAATCTAACATCATTTCCTATTGTTTCTATATCACACTCTTGATGAGCTAATCCTATGTGATTTAATCTACTGACGCTAAACGGTTGACTTACCATAGAATCTTCGCTAGATACATTTTGTGTTTGTTGTAGTTGCATAGAAATCATAGCTTTAGTATTGCTATTTGTTACACATGGTTCATTTTGATTAGCGATGTTGTATTCCTCGCCTATCATCTGTAAAGGGCTTAATCCACCACTCATAGGATCGCTTCTAGAATCATGTCTTAAACCATTAAGCATCATACCATTTTCTTCTTCATACCCCCCGCCAAAAATCATATTGCGTGTAGGTACAGCCATGCCTAGTTTGTTAATGGTAGTTTGAACTGGTATTAAATTCATTTATATTATATATGAATATTTTTATTTTATTGTTAAATATATATATAATGAAACTATATTCGGACTCGGAGGCTGAATATTTATGCCGAGACTACAGAGATATTCCATTTGAATTAAGGCAAATATTATTTGATAAAATTTTAGATGATAATCATATTAGTCAATTTAATCCTGCTGGAAAAAAGAAACGGGATTATTCTACACCTGCTAATATAAATATGTTTAGCGAAGCCGTAGGTGATAATTATGGTATAGATTCTAAATATTACAGAAAGGAATACAATAAGATATATGATAAGAACGTTAAGAAAAAATATAACAAAGTAATGGAAGATAGACAGCGAGATGACGATATCGCAAAATATGAAAATGTTATTTCTCTTTTAAGAAATCCAAAAGGTGATTTTAAAGTAGACAATGTACCCTTACCAGATGTATTTAAAAAGGCTTATTCGGACATCTTAATTACTGATATTGACGGGATGCTTATAAATATAAACGCTATGGAAGGCAAAATAGCTAGATTACAAGCAGAAGAAATAGAAACAACGGTTTATGATGTTATGGAGTCATTAATTAGTGGTGTTGAAAAAAGAAATGAAAGAGAAATATCTAGAAACTTGGATACATCTATAGTTGATAATCCTACTTTAGCACAACAGGGTCAATTTAGACGGGGTGACAGACAAAGAGAAAATAGACAAAATGATGTTCTAGGTGTTGAAGAATCTAAAAACGAGGAATATCAAATTTAAAATATTTAGTAATATTATAATGGGTGAATTGACAAATTTAGGCTATAAGTACATTGATGAGGAAACACAAGAAGAAAAAATAATTCCTAGAGCAAAAGTTCAGATTGAAGAATATACATATGATACTGATACTTTACAGAAAAAACGAAGATTATTTAAAATGTGTAAAGATGAGTACGGAAAAATAGATGATGCTACTATTAATATTTTAGTTGATTTTTATTTAAATCATCCTGATAAAATGGAAGAAACAAATTTATTAGATCCGACCTATAAAAAGTTCTGTGGTTTAGAATAAAGGGGCTCTCCAGCCCCTCATACACACCCCCCCCAACCCTGGGGGATATATCCCCAAATAAGTATATTAAATTATTATGTTTTCATATTTATATAATGAATAAATATGAGAGAGATTCACAACTACTTTTTGTCAGCTCCGAGGCTAACTTTGCAAATAATGGTATAGGAAACCAAAATCACTTTAAGGTTAATTTAGCAGACAGTCCGTTAAAAAATAATGATAGTTCTCTTATTAAATTAAGTGTTAAAGAGTTACAGCTTAGAAAGTCGTGGTACAACATAAATGAAACAAATAATAAAGTTCGTATGTCTTTAGAAGGGTTTCCAACAGGTACTTCTAGTAATGTCATTCTTCCAGATATTGATACCATGATTGAGATACCTGTTGGCGATTATATTTCACATGAATCTTTAGTGGATGCTTTCGGTGATGCTATTGTTGCAAAAATAGTAGAACTAACAGCATCGCTTACCAGACCATTATTAGCAAGTGAATTTTCTGTTGTCCCTATCACCACAATATATAGAAATATTGCAAATGGAAGCGGGGTGGAAAAACCGGTAACAACTAACGAAAGAAACGATTATAGATTATCAGTTGAGATAGATTGCACAATCGCTGGTTTTGAATGGGATAAATTGCCTATATTTCAATTCCTTAACATACCGTTAGCAGGATCGTACAATTTTAACGTTACAAACGGGGCTACTTTATCAGCGGATGAAAGATTAAACGATTCATATCTATTATTAGGAGGTCCACGGATTGAATCGTTCCAAGGAACAATAGCTAACCCTATATGGGGATTATCGGCATACGATGAATCGCTGTCTGTTAAGAAAAAATCTGGAAACGATAGCAAACTCTGTATTATGAGCTGGTTTCCAATGAGTGAAGTTTTACATACTCTTGATGATATTTATGTCATAAGTCGTCAATCTCATTCACAAGCATCGTCGTCTTTAGAATCAATATCTAATGAACATGCCCATGGTTTTATCGCCTCAAACATCTTAGCAAAGGCATCAAGAGATGTTCAACTTACAATTAATGATACTGGTGCATATTTTAAAATAACACAACCATCATATTTCTTTAGTATATTAACTCAGCCTTTTATTAATGAAATAGAATTTGAACTCCGTGACCATAGAGGGAGACCCCTTCCCTACAATGACCCCTCCGTCGTACCTATTAATGATCTAGAGGAGAATATAAAACCATATACAGGACCATCACAAGTTAAAAATGGTAACTCGGTTGTATCTTTAGTAGTTTTAGCAGAAAAGTTCGTTGGAAATGACCCGAATTCGCTTCAAGGATTTCCAGATCCTATAGGAATAGTCAATCCAAAATTTAATAGTAATATTTCTATTCCAAATAAATTTTGCTAAACTTTAGTTAATTTAATTTTATTTTATATTTTATTATCTTTTCCTATAATATAAAATGGCTGAAAATATGACTTCATTACCTTCGTCTTTAAGTTTCGCTCTATCTGTTGTACAAGGATGCAGCAAAAATGTATTTCAAATTGCTAGCTCTACAGGTGCTTCATCTGTGGCTCCCGATGGCGTTATTCGTTTCAATTTACCAAGCAACTCCATAATGGACTGGAAACGATCCAAGATGAATTTCTCAGTAGAAACGACAGCATCTACCGGAGCTCGTCTTCCTCAGTATGCGGATACTTTATTCAGCGGAGTTAGAATTATGGTAGCCGGACAAACAATAGTCCAAAACAACAATTTACACGGTATAGTCAAAGCTGTTGATTATATCACAAAACAAGATGTTTGCGATCCTATCACAGGTCACCCATATGTTTGTGAACATCAACAAATAGACGGGGATGTGATCTCTGCTGTAAGTGTTTCGGAAACATACGCTGCGGGAGTCGGTAAAATATCCACACTATTTTCCGTTGATATGGGTCAAATTGCTAGAATATCGCCTCGTCTTATAGATATGTCTCTTCTCGGTGCTGTAACGGTTGAGTTCATAGTCGCTCCTGCTACTGTACTTTTAGCAGTCAAGGATACAGCTCAACGGTGTGATACAGCAACAGCTGGTAATTTCTGTGTTTCTCATGCAAGTTCTCCGTCGTTCACAGTTGAGCGTCCTGTTTTTAATGCCGTATGCTATTCTCTTTTATCATCTTCGTATCAAATGGCTATTAAAGAAAGAATCGCCTCAATTGGGTATGTTTCGTTTGTTTATCCTCAAACAACAGGCTTCGTAATGGGGCAATGGCAAGGAAGCAATCGTTTCAGTTTATCGGCTAATTCCCTCCGCAAATTAACATCGGTTTGGCGTAATAAACTGCACGCATCAATCAGAGGGGGCGTTCCACTCGCCGGTCGCTGTGCTGGAAATACAGTAGCTACAGGTAATTGTGACGGCAGATTTAACGGTGGACTAACCAACACCGCCGGAGAACGCCATTATCAAGGGAGTGTTCAACAATTCCGTTGGCCTAATCTTTTACCCGCCGCCGACGGCATCACTACAGCCACTCGTGCTACTGGTTTGATTACAGCGGGTGTGTATGCTGATTTCCATGAATCGGTCGCACCATTAGATTTCCAATTCCAAGTGAACAGCTCCAATTACCCACAATTTTCAATGGGTGTTGCTGACTGCCTACAAATGACACTTGATGCTAACAATATTGATGAGCTTCATGATACACCTACACTAACTGAATACCTCAACAACAAATTCATCGTATCGGCTGGTTTCAATTTACCGCATAAAGTAGGAGATGTTCCGTGCCTCTCAGGTCTCAATACCACCGGCCAGAACGCCTATTTTGGTCTAGCCTCGGTAGGCACAGGAAATGACTCTAGCAGTTACGAAAATATCATTCTCGCTGAAACTGACACCATTATGCGTGTGGGGGCTATGCGTCAAATTGAAATCATTAATTAAGGTCATACGGATATTTTTTAATCTTTAGTAATATTAATATTAAATGACTCACCATTTTAATGAAAAAACACTAATTCAATTACATAAATATAATTGCCCCGTTACAGTTGATGAAAATGATAATATATTGATTGATGTTTCTGTTAAAAAAACGATTAATAATGATTTAATTTTTACTTGTCCATTTTGTGTCAATAAGAGAAAAAAAAATCTAGAACCCTATACAAACAGTAAACCAGTCAGTCATATACATGGAGGTCCAGATTATGGATCAAGAAGTCCTCATTGTAGTCCTGAAACAGTATTATACTATCAACTACCTAAATTTGAATTTAATTTAGTAGAAAAGACAGCTTTTGTATGTCATTTTTAATTAAGGGGCTCTCCAGCCCCCTCATACACCCCTACCAACTACAAAAAAGGGGGTTTGGGTGGATATATCCCCCAGAAATCAAAATTCTTATATATATAATATAGTTACTATATATATAAAATGTCATCGCTATCAGGTAGAACAAATAATAATAAAAATATACCTAAATTTCCAAACGATATAGGAACGGCAGGACAATTCATTAAATTAAAATCTGATGTTAACGATGGATTTGAATATGTTGATGTCGTTGATTTTACATTACCTATAGCAAGTAATGGTACTCTAGGAGGAGTGAAAATAGACGGTAACAATTTATCTATTGATTCTAATACGGGTGTTTTATCAGCAACAAACACAGAGTATACAGCAGGAACAAATATTAGCATTATAAATGATGTTATATCAGCAACAGCAGCCTCGGGAATAACAAATTTAGATAATTATTCTCAAGATAATGCTATATCAATTAATAGTGAAGATAATACTATACAATTAAAAACTAATTCTACAACACGCTTATCAATTGAAAACGATGGCGATGTTGGTATTGGTGTTACGCATACACACGGAAAGCTACACGTTGGCGGGGATATTTTCGCATCTACAAATACTAGCGGTTCAGGAAAGACAGGAAATGCAAATGTTATATGTGATCAAATTCGTTTTTTTCACGACACACAGAATTGGTGTATTGGGGTAGGTAGTGCTCAAATGTTTTACCGCACTAATCAGGCAAGGGGTCACTGTTTTTTTGGTCCTGATTTTAATAATAATGACGAACTGATGATTATTCGCACAGGGACACAAGGTGGAGGTGTAATTGGTAATGTGGGCATCGGTATAACTCTTCCAACAGAAAAATTACAAGTAAATGGTAATATTAAATGCACTGATTTAAAATTTGAATATGGTGGTTCGGAAGTTACTTTATCTAATGTTATTCCAAGCGGAAATGAATTATTACCATCAGTAACATCAACCGCTGGTCAAGTGTTAGAGGTATACGAGGTATCAACTGACGTTTATGGGAGACGATGGACTGATTTACCATCTCTAGCGATAGCAACTACTAGCGTTCTAGGAGGTATTATTGTTGGTTCAAATCTAAGCATCGCATTAGACGGAACATTAACAGCAACTAACACGGAATATACTGAAGGTGACGGTATTGATATTGATACTACAAACAGTAATGCTATATCTATTGATTTGAGTCCATATTCAGTTGCAAGTGAAATTAAATTAACCAGTTCAACAGACGACCTAATTTTAGCAACAACTCTTAATACTAAAGAAATTCAATTAAATAATGATGGTGTTACTAAATTTACTGTTGCTAATGGTTTTAATACAAGTAATAAATTAAGGATAGAATATGATTTAGATGTTCAGACATATAATAGTGATGATGTAAATCTGCTAGTAACAAATGTGACGACGAATGGTGAAAATTCTGTTGTAACAATACGAGGTTCTCGTAACGGAACAACTACAGAGAAAACATGTCAATTAAGGTTTGAAAATTTAGATGATAATTCTTCTACTCCTCAAATCCATACATTAGGGGCTATCTCATGCGTGGTCAACAACTCTACTACTAATGTTGGGGATTTAAAATTTTACACATTCTCTGATGGTGAAAACGAACACGAAACCTTAAAATTAGCAAGTGATGGGAATGCTACATTTGGTAAAGGGTGCACGGCAACTGACTTTACTTTTAATATTACTGGTGGAACATCAACAGTTTCTTCTTTATATGCAAACGCACTAACATCTGTTCCTGAAGCAACTAGCAGTGCTTTCGGTGGTGTGAAATTGGGGTTTTCTACCACAGGTACTAATTATGCTGTTGAACTGGATACTAATAAACAAGCATTTGTTGATGTGCCTGATACAGCAATAACGGTAGCAACTACTAATGCGTTAGGTGGTATCAAATTGGGGTTTTCTACCACAGGGACTAATTATGCTGTTGAACTGGATACTAACAGTAAAGCTTATGTTGATGTTCCTATTCCTATGGCGACAGACACTACATTAGGTGGAGTAATAATAGACGGCGGTAACCTCAACATCAACGCATCAGGTAAATTATCAGCAACAATCGTTAAAAAACAAACATTATCGCATGTTGGTGTATTTAATTTACAAGCAACAACAGATTTGAGAACGGAAACAGACACACTCATAAGATGGAAACCCGCTATATCAATGGGTTCTTCTGGTTTACTTCATGACCAAGACAACGCCATTCCAAATGGAACACTTTTTTATTGTAATGATGGAGATGGCGGAGTGTATAATATTAATGTTCAGATAGCTCTTACATCTGGAACGCCAGGTAGAAGTTTTCATGTATTAGAATTAAGGACTTTTACAGGGGGAGCAAATCAGTATACGCAAGGGACAGCCTCAAGAACATATTTTATAGGGAGTGGATATGCTCGTATGTTAAACGGAACTAATAAATGTTTTTATGGTGGGAACATTCAAATAACGATGGAAGAACATGACCAATTTCAGATTGTTTCAACTCGTAAGTATGTATCAGGTGATGGTGTATTAGAACTTAACGCAGGTGTAGATGCTACACGCTTAACCATAGACCGCCTTATAATTGATTAATTACTTTTTGATTAACTTTTTTTAAAAAGGTATATATATACGATGCAAACACAAGAATACATTTATCTAAATTCAATATATTCTATTTTTGATAATGAAACTAAGTATCATAAATTTAATTTAAATAAACCTATAATAGCACACGGTAATACTATACAGATTAGAGTATCAGAAGCAGAAATACCTATTAGTTATTATAACGTTATCGCAGGTGTAAATGATAGTATATTTTTTAAGGTCACTTATACAGGAAATAATGAAATTGATTATGATATTACTATACCTGAGAAAAATTATGATGCTGATCAAATGGAACAATTTTTAAACACAGCGTTAACATTATTAGATAGTGACGATATAACGCTAAGAATAGCATACGACGAACAAACTCTAAAATATACATTAACCGCTTCATATGGGGGCAGTGGTTCTACTAAAATTTTAAAAATAGAAGTGGTTAGTTCAACTGCAAACCGTACTTTAGGAATTACCGACGGTTTATCAACAGGTGATGTAAATGTAACAACCGCAACTTTAAAATTCTTAAATAGTGCAAACTTAAATAGGACTAAAAATATATTCTTATTTATGAAAGAAACATTTGATACTGATAATACGAACAACGATTATAACCAAGGGCATACTATTTTAGGAAAGATACAAGCAAGTCAACTATTCGGCGATATTGTTAGTTATCAAAACGAAGCAGATGCTTTTATATCATTACCTAGTCAAGTAACATATTTAGACCATATTAATATAAAACTTGTTGATGATATATGGACATACCTTGATTTTCAAAGATTAAATTTTGGTATATCATTAATAGTTCAATACACACCTAAAAAAGAGATAATTAAAACTGAAAATATTAATACATTAGAACATATGATAAACATGGTAGAAGATGAATTATGCGAAGATTAAGGGGGTCTCCACCCCCTCAAAAAGGGGGTTGGGGGGATATATCCCCCAGAAACTATTATCTAATGTAATATTATAATGAACGAATTTCAAAAATGCCCCCTCGGTTTTGTTGATATAGGCGGTATCTGTGTTCCAAAAAAAAGAGTTGTAAGGAAAAGTTTAAATTATGATTCGTTATTTGGTCGTGATAGTGCTACGCATAATGTTCCTGTTGATATACCTGATGATATTCAGGATATACCTGATGAACCATGGGATAATACGCCTACAGAGGATTTGGTTGATACTCCACTAACCCCAGCAATACCTAATAACCCTTATCAAGAAGAAGAAGATGAATACGAACAATCACAGGATTTAGTTGATGATGACAATCGTCCACCAGCAGTACGCCCCGATTCTTTTGATCATGATGTTGTTGTACCAAATAACGAACCTCTTACGGAAGAACAAATGGAAATTGATTTTATTATGGACATTTTATTTAGAGAACAAAATACTGCAAATTTATCACAAGACCAACTTCAAGTTTTAGCTAATGCGAACGCAGAAGAATTACTCTCGGTCAGACAAAGAGCACAATATATCAGTTACATTTCGTATTTAGATGGTATAGGTGAATCTCCCGCTATTCCGTCAGAACCTGAAGAAGAAGAACTAGATTATCAGGTGATTGATAATTTTTATTACAGAGTAGATGGTGAATCGGTTTCAGGTGGAACGGCCCATCTTTATAATGATCAGATAATCATATATGATTCGGAAGGTAAGAGAGTTGCTATTTCTAGCGTAACCGATTATGGAGGAGATAGATATCTTACTGTCTATAATGGTGAAGCTGTTGTGTATGGAGGAACAAGTGGACATATACAAGGAATGCCTGGCGGTGGTTCGGTTGCTAATAACGATCTGATTGATGAAAACGACTCGCCACCTCGTGGAGTTGATGGTTAATATATTAATATATTATGTATGTATATAATGGATTTATACAAACCATTTAAATCTAAGGCAAAAAATAAAAAGTATTCTGTTTATGTTATGAAAGATGGTAAGAAATCGTTAATTCATTTTGGTGATAATCGTTATGGTCAGTTTAAGGATAAGTTAGGAGAGTATTCACATCTAGACCATAATGACCCTAAGAGGAAAAAAAGTTATTACGCAAGACATGGACAGACAACAGATAAGAATTCTGCTAAGTATTGGGCAAATAAAATATTGTGGTGAGAATTTAAAATAAAATTGAAACATACTTAAATAATATTTAGGAGATAATATAACAAAGTATGGACGAATACAAAAAAATACCGAATAGCAAATATGAAATAAATATGATGGGAGAAGTGCGAAGAATTTATAAGAATGGGAATATATCTTATCTAAAACCTTCATTAGGTAATAACGGATATTATACGGTTACACTTGATAACAGAAAGCAACGCACAATTCATAGGTTACTAGGTATTATGTTTATTCATAATCCTGACCCTGAAAATAAAAACATGATAGACCATATAGATAGAAACAAACAAAATAACGAATTGCATAATTTAAGATGGGTTACTTGTGCTGAAAACAACGAAAATAAAGAAGTATCAGTAAATAAAGGTTGTATAACAACTACATGCGATAAAGTCACAATTAAAGGAAAAGAATATCATTATACTTATTATAGGGTATGGATATATATTAATAAAAAAAGAACATCAAAGAGATTTAAGAACTACAACGACGCAGTTGAATATTTGAATGCAAATAATATATTATGAATATATATAATGGATATAAAATATGTAGCATTATATATATGGATATTAATAAAAAGTATGTGCCTGACTATCTCTCGTCAGCGGATAAAGTTAAGCAGATTAAGTCTATTGAGAAAGGAACGCCAAGGCCTACTTTAAAGAGTGCTAAAACTAAACGCTCGTCACATGTCATAAATTTTGAAAATAAATATGGTTATAAGATAAATGAACTGACAAAGGTTTACAAAAATATTTTGAGTAAGGCTGGAGTGGATAAAATTTTGAGAAAAGCTGAAGGTGCTTACTATAGTAGCGGAAGCAGACCTAATGTTTCTGCTAGACAATGGGGGTACGCAAGGCTCGCTTCTGTTATTATGAATGGCGGGGCTCGTGCTGTGGATAAAAAAGTGTGGGACGAGTATAAAATAAAGTGATTATATATATATGTGTTTCTATTATATTTTTAGAAAACCTAATGATGAATTTAATTTTGAACTTGACTGCACACAACATAACGGAAAATATAAAAAGAGTTATAAAGAATGGAAGAAGCAAAATACGGTTAAAAACAATATAAATAATCTTTAGAAATTGTATATGGAAGAAACTCGTGATAAATTTCTTGATTGTGATTTAACAATAGAAGAGATTAATACTTATACGGTAAAAGAATTAAAGAAAGTTTGTAAAATGATAAAACTAAAAAAATATAGTAAATTAAATAAAAAACAAATAGTAGATTTAATCTTTGAACATAAGAGTAACATTTGACCATAAAATTTAAAAACGAATTTAATTTAAATATTTTTGTAAATTTTATTGTAGTCACAAAAAAAATTAGAAGAAGGTTATCGTATTTTCTAAAAATTATTGTAGTCACAGAAAAATTTACAAAAATGTTATCATATTATATATAATGTGACTGACGACTCCATATTATAAGAAAATACCAGATTTCTTATAATATACCTTATTGTTAAGGTTAGAAAAAAAAAACAAAAATTAAAAAACAAAAGGAAAAAAAATTTTCACCACGGTATGGG
>ENA-OQVM01003308-OQVM01003308.1-marine-metagenome-genome-assembly--contig:-NODE-3308-length-17637-cov-6.617882_pt1 | contig 17637 bp, 18 predicted proteins | sample MGYA00237776_ERZ505498 | MGnify/ENA primary metagenome ERZ505498 (study PRJEB26159, sample SAMN06265151) | marine metagenome | isolation source: Helgoland LTER site | place: Germany:Helgoland, sampling... | reverse complement strand
ATTTTCGGCCTATAATATGCCAGAGCAATGAAACAGAGGTGCCTACCATGCGCTTTGCAATAAAAGCACTGATGTTGATTTTTGCTTCGCAGGCGAGGGCCAAGTGTGGTAGGCGTTTCTCTCATTTTTTGGGCGCATTAAAAAAGCTTGCGTGAGGCGTTGAATCGGTTTTGAAAGTTATCAATCCATAACCAAAGATTTCATTTTGTAAATTTAAAACGCGCTATTTTGTATCCTGCACGTCAATTACAACTTTGGCTTACTATTTATAAAATTTGAAAGTGAAGGAAACACAATGAACATCTCAAACACCTTGAAAGCTCTTATCTTGTGTATTTTTGGTACACCACTTTTTGCTGGTGGTCATTCTAATGGGCATCCAATCCTTACACCATTGGAACCAGATGCCATGAATGGTTCTTACACTAAAATGCTAATGGGGGAAAATGAGTTTAAGGAAAACTCTGGATTTGATGAAAAAACCTATCAACTTATTGCATTGGCCGCTTCTGCAGGGATGAAGTGTGAATACTGCATTGTAGCTCATACTGCCCTCGCAAAAGGCGCTGGAGCCACAGATGAAGAAATCAAAACCGTTGCCATGATGGCAGGTATTGTAGCTATCAACAGTACCATACTTTATACTAATCAGTACGACATGGATGAATTAAAGAAAATGTTTTCTAAATAGGGTTTCAGGTGGAAAGCTCATGGGTTTATAATCAATCTGCGTTCGCATCACCTGCAAAAATGCTCTGACAGCAACGCTTCCTTGAGGCTTTCCCGAACGGACCCACGACAGGTGGGCAGCGGTAATTCGGCGCTGCCCTTTTTGAGTTTTTATGCAGATTAAAGGGTATCAAATTTAAATTTGATAGTGTCTTTGCTTACCATTTAAAGTCGTAAATGCTGTGAGTTGCATCAATTTGAAGTGTAGTTTGAAAAGTTGGAAAAGCTTCTGCACCGTTGTATTTACCGGTACCGCTAGTCAAATTTCCTTTTCCAATGTCAGTGGTGGGATCAATCGCCGCAATCCAAACCGAGGCATCTCCATCTGGGCTGACTGATTCACAAATGCCATTAATCGATGAAGGGGCTTGCTGTCCTGCAGCCATCACCATAGTGAAATGACAAGTTGCCATGGTTGCGGTGGGCCAGCCCTGAGGTGCATTTTGATAATGCCAAAAATCTTCCGCAACCATATGGACAATTGAACCAGATTTTCCTTCCATGGTTGTCGAAGAAACAGTGCTCGAAAAGCCTTGGCCATTTCCATTGTGACCACCAGCAACGGCAAGTGACCCTGAAGTTGCTAGAATTGCCGCAGTTAGTATACTGGTGGGAGCTGGCTGGCACGGGGCAAAATGCTTGCAAGTACCAGACAATATTACGCTCGTGAAACTGCCACCATACTCACCCAAACTGAACCCCATGGAAAACGTCTGGGCCTATCTGCGGTCAAACAAACTCGCTATCTTGGTCTTCGACACCCACGAGGAAATCCTCGAAAAATGTGTCCAAGCGTGGAACTTCTTCGCCAACGATCCAGAACGAATAACTTCAATCACCAAAAGAGATTGGATCAAGGTCAACTATTAGGGCGGTTGGTATAAGATGTATTGCTGCAGAGTGACAGTTTATAAGGCTTTGGGTGAAATTTTAGAACAAAACTAGTAGCGTTTATTTTTTATGATATCTAATCCTCTGATTTATTTTGTGTTTTCATTGTTTTTCTGGTGTCTTTGATCAATTTCAGAACTAGGATGCCAACTGCAAACATAATGCCTGACATAAAAACACCAGCGATGATTTCAGTGAATGCCATTTTTTAAACGCCTTACTTTTCTCTTTCGACCTTAGTCGTAAGCTCATCAGCTATCAAATTGTTTTCTTGAAATTTTAAAGAAACCTGACGCTGGTAAGGGTAAAATTAGCTGACGTAATGCCATATGTATCTGCGGTTTTCGTGGTCTTTCAAAAGTTCTATCTGTGTTACGGATAGTGAATATGGGTCGTCCTCAAACCGCCGTTTAAGCACCATCACTTCCCAAACTAGTTTTACGAGTTCATCATCTGTCATATGAATTCTAACGACTGCAGTGAAACTTATTTTAATAAACGCATTTTTTGCTACTGGTAATTCCAGTATCTATCAACATTTACTTAATTACGCCTTATGGTGCTGAATTAGTCGGTACTGCCTGTTTTCCACCATCAGTGTTTCTAATTATGATTTTTTGTTTGGATTTGAAATGAAGGTCTTTGGTAGTCTGAATTTGCCCTCAATAAATACTATGCCACTAGGTTATTCAAAAATTTCCTGTTCTACGTTGCCGATTTCCTGAAGCGAGGCCACTTTATTGGGTTAGGTGGTGTCTTCAGGAGACTGGTCAGTAGGTTTTTGACTTAATGCCATGTGTGTTTACTTCTAAGTATGGGAGGCCTCGTTGCGGCCAAGGGAATTGAACAAATATTAGGTTGTTTGATGAAAGGTATTAGAGAAAAATGGGCGGATTCAAATGGTGAGGGCACCCAATTTTACTTGGATTATGGTAAACTTTTCGTTATTGGATTGTGTATCTACATAGCCATGCAAGTATCTCAATAACACGAAGGCACCACACCTAATGAGCAATGGAATGATTGTCGGATTGGTTATAGCCGCCTTGGCCGTTTGTGGCGGTGGAGCCAGTTATTTTCTTTTATCTTCAGAAAAATCCGCTCCGGTAGCCTCTACGCAGGAAAAAAAATCAGACCCTAAGAAGACTGATTGTAAATCAGCCGCTGCTGTGGTGCCAGCGGTGGGGCTTGTTGCTGGAGTTGGAGTTGCTGCCGCTGTTGCTGCCTGTCAATAATCAACTGTTTCATTTGAAGGTCTGTAAGTCTGCTATGGAACGCTTTCTGGCACAAATCAAAGCCACAGATGCTTGATCTGATTTATGATGTCGTACTTAACCTCCAGATTAACATCCTGCTGATATGTCCTAGCGCGCTGCTTTCAAACTAAGTTTTGAACTGATCAAGAAATGAATAATCCTTTTTATTCATTTCAAGTAATTGCCTTCCAACCCAATGTACCTGACCATAGTGAGAAGCCGCGCTAGAACCTGCCCCTCGCCCAACTACAGATTCCCTTAGTTCCCTGTCCAAGCTGGTAGTGTACACATGGTACTAGACGTGCGGCGCAAGCTGTGAACGATTAATAGGGGGTCTTTGCTCACCCTTCTGATGTGTACCATCAAGGCATCAGATGCTTTATTTGGACTTTGCGGTCCTTACCTGTTCTCAGAAAAGTGAATGCACTTTAAGGCTCTTTTTGTTGATCATAGTGTCTCTTGGTGGAAACAGTTTCCAAACTTCCGGCACTAAGAGAATTAATCTTCTTGACGGTCTGCCAACTCCACCAAAATCAAGGTCGAACCAGAGCAGCCTATCACTATAATCATGTTTGAAAGCGTATTTTAATACCTGGTTGACTTGATTGAAGTAGGCCTTGATAGTTGCATAGGCGGTACCTCCCAAAACACTTAATGTCTTTGCTGGCGCGAATAGTCATGTATTTGGTCGCTAGAGAATTGTTAAATTCATCCAAGCTGACGTTACCTGCCCATTCTATGAAGACACTTATTTTGGTTATATAGTCAGTTTTAGTCTTTTCACGTAATGGCCCATTTCTGCTCATGCCAAGAAGGAAGAAGAAAAATACTCTTCTGCCGTATGTTTAAACGGCTTACTAGATATTTTGGGTGCGTAACGTTCTTCGGATGAATTTCAAAGCTCTGGATTAAACGTGTTTAAAAGAGGTTCTATGTTTTTGCGATAATCATGATATGCTTGGCCTTGATCAGCGTCAGGTTTGTACCCGAAGGTATGTCCCCCCGCTCTTTGAACCAGATTATCATACTCATCCCATCTCTTATCGGGATCAAACCACACTGCGGCACGTTTCCTGATTAACTCTTCAGGAAATGAAGCGTTACTGCCATCACGCAATTCAAGGGTAGGCCATATGGCCCTTTCTAGTTCTAAGGCGGACAAGGCTAAAGGTTGACCAGCTAGGTTTGCTTCATCCAATTCTCTAAAAATTTCAGCTTCTTCTGCACGAAGCCTTTCCTTGGCAACAGTTGGATCAAACGTACCGCGTGACTTGTAAATCTGTTTCCGTCCAATGATTGGCCGTAGTTCTGTCGGGACTGTTACACAGGCTTGCAGATTTCGCTGGCCTGATCTTTTTGTAACAGTGGTACTAGGATCTGCTCTGCCCATACACCCGTTTAAGAGGGCGTCTATCTGTTTCAATCCTTATTTATATGGATATAGAGGTCAACAGGCGGGTTTGGTGGAGCCTAGGGGGATCGAACCCCTGACCTCTTGCATGCCATGCAAGCGCTCTCCCAGCTGAGCTAAGGCCCCAAGTTTTGCGGTGATCAACACCCCGCCCCGCTGTCTAGGCAATGCCAGAGGCGGGATCAAGTTAAAAATCCGCCTCTTTGCAAATTGTAGTTACAGCGCGCTTAGATCAGTCGTCGTCATCGGATGGGACGTCGGTTATATCGTCCAGAGACACTGTATCGTCATCATCATCTTCGAGCACGTCATCCCCGAGATCCACGTCTACTTTTGAATCGTCTTCCAGAATCACTTCGTCCTCTTCGGTTTCCTCCAAGCTCTTGGCCTTGACGGATGCCGCATCTTCCGAGTCGGCCGCTATCATACGGCTCTTGTTGCGGCTCAATTCTACTATCTCCCCAGTGTAGGGGCTGACAATGGGTGTTTTGTTCAGGTCATAAAAGCGCTTGCCGGTGGTAGGGCAGACGCGCTTTACGCCCCATTCATCTTTGGGCATGGAAAATCCCTTTCAAATTCTTTAGCCTTGTCTAAGGTCTGGGCCAACTGCCATATGTGATGCGGCGTGTCAAAGCCTTTGACACCTATTCTGCACGAAGAGGCATAAATGGCGCAACACACCCTGTCCGGACTTCCGGATATTCCAATTATCTTGCGTCGCTCGGCGCGGGCCAAGCGGATCAGTCTACGGGTCTCCGGACTGGATGGAAGGGTAACATTGACGCTTCCGCTTGGACTTGCGGACCAAGATGGGTTGGATTTTGCGGCGCAAAAACGTGATTGGCTGCGCCATCAGATCGGGAAAAAAATTGATATTCAACCGGTGAAGGCCGGGGCGTCAGTGCCGATTGAGGGCAGGTTGCGACAGGTGCAACCCGCCGCAGGTCGCAGAGTTGTTTTAACCGATGATCAGATACAGTTGCCAGGATCTGTGGACCAACTTGGTATCAAAATGCGTGGATATCTTAGGGCGTTGGCGCGCGACCGGCTGGCGGCGGCCTCGGATGGCTATGCGGCACGGTTGGGGCGGGGCTATAACCGCCTGACCCTAAGAGATACGCGCTCGCGCTGGGGATCGTGTTCGTCACAGGGCGCGCTGATGTATTCTTGGAGGTTGATTATGGCGCCGCCGGATGTGTTGCAGTATGTTGCTGCCCATGAGGTTGCACATCTTTCCGAAATGAACCACGCGCCCGCGTTCTGGGCCCTTGTAGGCGATCTTTATGGAGACTATGCGCCTGCGCGGAGTTGGCTGAAAGAAAACGGTGCAGGTTTGCACAATTTTCGATTTGGTGATTGACCGCGACAGCGGATTTGCGCACTCGTACTAATTATGAAACCCAACCCCCGCGCCTCGGAATTTTCCCAAACTGCGCATGACCGCGTTTACCGGGGTCTGCGCACTCGGATTATGCATGGTCAGTTGCATCCCGGACAGGCACTGACCTTGCGGGCCATTGCGCAGGAATTTGAAGTGTCGATGACCCCGGCGCGCGAAGCGTTACGGCGCTTGGGGGCAGAGGGCGCAGTCACAGTGTCCAAATCAGGTCGCGTGGCAACGCCTGAATTGTCTAACGAACGGATCGAAGAGTTGGCAGCCCTGCGGGCGCTGATCGAGGTTGAACTGGCCAGCCGGGCTTTGCCGCGCGCACATCTCGCCCTGATCGAACGGATGAGGACGATAAACGGTCTGGTGGCCGAAGCCGTGGTGCGACATGATGTGGTGGGCTACATCAAATCCAATCTTGAGTTTCACCGCACTTTGTACCTGCGGGCACAGGCCCCGGCAATGCTGGCAATGGCCGAAACCGTCTGGCTGCAATTGGGCCCGACCATGCAGGTGCTATACGGCAAGTTGCAGCGCCGAGAATCGCCGCAAGGCCACCGGTTGATTCTTGCGGCGCTTAAAGCGGGCGACGAGCCGGGCTTACGCTTGGCGGTGCGCTCTGATGTGACCCAAGGGTTACGGATGTTGGCGAGTTGATGTCGTTTCAGGTGAGGCGCTGTGCTAACATCCAAAGGCCAGCTCCCAAATTTAACGCTAAGCAGATATGCAGGAACTTTACCCGATGGGGGTGGCAAAAGCGCCTCTTTGGCAGGGTCCAGATAGTGAAGTCGATCAAATTTTTTGTGGTAAAAACGCGGCTGATACTCAGTACCCACAACCATGGTTTGCAGGTGTTGGTGACTGCAAACTGGCGGAACATCAGCCAGGTAATCGTGTATCCTTTGGGGTTGATCCGCAACAATCAGACCCTGCGCATATAGCATGCTGCTCTGACGTTGTGCGTGTCTGACATTTGGGCGACTTCAAGCAGACCGCAAGTGATCCACAGGATAGACTACGCGCTGATGGTTTGCAGCGCGTGGGTCAATTTGGGGTGACGTAACAAGAGCGCACCACAGCCATCGCCGATTTAAACTGTAATGCACCAAGTGGCCACACGGTACCCATAAGGGCTGGCAGATTGCGCCCGAGGCTAAAGATGGCACCATGAGCGCTGTAAATGAATTTTCTGGTCCGGGGCTGTAGGCCAGAAAGCCTATAAAAATTATTAATAAATTGGACTGTGTTTCATGCTGTACCCAATTGTAACGCTCGGTTTGTTACGCCTTTTGAGGGGACGTTTGGGCAACCCGTTTCCTGCGCAAAATCGCAACCCGGGCGAGGTGTGTTTTTAGATTGTCAAAGCCGCAACCAAAGATGTTGACATCACGCCTTTGAGCAGGGCCAGTCAAAGTTTGTGCCAAGGGTCTTAGGTGTGGTATGTTGATGTGAGCAGGGCCTCGGCCCTGAATTCAGCGTTACGTGGGGTGACGTTTTGTGGTGAGTGTAGAAGACTGGTGGGGCTTGTCAGATTTCTTTGGTGTTTGCTGATCTGCGCGTCAGCAACCAGCGCGTTTGCGCAGACGCGGATCGTCGATGGCGATACCATTGACGTGGATGGCACGCGTTACCGTATCCATGGGATAGATGCGCCAGAGCGTGCACAAAAATGTGGTGGCAAGGCCGGTATTTGGGACTGTGGCAAAGCAGCCACCGCTCAGATGATAAAACTGGCTGCAAACGGTCCGGTGCAATGTGCAAAAGTGACCCAAGACGTGTACAACCGGGTGGTGGCCACCTGCTATGCGGATGGAATGGATCTGGGCGAGGCCATGGTCGCAACAGGCTATGCTTGGGCATTTGCTAAATATTCCGATATTTATGTTGAACAGGAAAAACTTGCCAAATTGCGTGGCGTCGGTGTCTGGCAAGGGCCAGCGCAGCCCCCGTGGGTGTATCGGTCTGCCCGACGCAAACCTGTTGCGCAACAGCCTCCAGATGGCTGCACGATCAAGGGTAATATTTCAAACAGTGGCAAGATATATCACCTACAGCAGACGGCATCCTATGCTAAAACACGGATCACCCCCTCGAAAGGTGAACGTTGGTTCTGTAGTGAAGCCGAGGCACGGGCCGCCGGTTGGCGCGCGCCTCGACGGTAATAAGACCGTGAGGCAGCCGCAATTGGGTCTTAAGCCTATGGGTTGGGCCTTGCTGCAGCCGCAAACATGGTTGTGTGCGGTCTGACTTGTGATTTGCACAATCACTGGTGTGTCGGTACTGATAACATATCAGTGTGGCGCCGGAAAAGGCACTGTTTTTAAGGGTTGCGTTGCCACCGATACTTGGATGAATTTTAATTTCCAGATCTGTTGCGGCTTCCAATTCTATATCGCCTTGAATAAGTTTTTTGCGATAATTTCCTGTCTGCTTGGCTGAAAAATTGCTTTGATTTATGGGGGCAGTGCTGGACTTGGCGGTTAGGCAGTCAATCGAGCAATTGGTGGCAATGGGCCCGTCATGCGTCCGTATGGCAAGTAACCACAGGTCTGATTGCCGTGTGAAACGCGGCTTTTGTAATAAAAGGCGGTCTCTCCGGTCAGGATGTAAGTCCGGCCAGAGATGTCCAGCGCAGTTTTAAATCAATATACGCATAATGGGGGCGATTTAGGTGGCAGGATTATGCCGCCAACCCAGTCATGCCCATCTTCAGGTATTTCTTGCGCCGGTCGGCCAAGAGTTGTTTGCGATTTTTTTGCAACAATTCGGCCAGCATCTCGGCAATCGCTGCGCGCACCGCCTCAAGGGTCATATTGGGGTCACGATGGGCACCGCCCAGGGGTTCTTTTATAACTTGGTCATTGACACCAAGCTTGGCCAGATCCTGTGCGGTGAGGCGCAGTGCTTCAGCCGCCTCGCGGGTTTTCTCGGCGTCCTTCCACAGAATTGACGCACAGCCCTCTGGACTGATCACCGAATAGATCGAATGTTCCAGCATTGCGACACGGTTTGCTGTGGCAAAGGCCACTGCGCCGCCCGATCCACCCTCGCCAATAATGACGCTGATCAGCGGCACGCCAATCTGCAGGCATTTTTCAGTTGAGCGCGCAATCGCTTCGGATTGGCCCCGCTCTTCCGCGCCTTTTCCAGGATAGGCGCCGGGGGTGTCGACAAGCGTAATCACTGGCAGATTGAATTTATCGGCCATATCCATAAGTCTGATGGCTTTGCGATACCCTTCCGGGCGGGCCATTCCAAAGTTTCGGCTGATACGGGATTTGGTGTCTGCACCTTTTTCATGGCCAATTACCATAACAGGCGTTCCGGAAAACCGCGCCAACCCGCCCATAACCGCATGATCGTCCGCAAAGTTGCGGTCGCCGGCCAGCGGAGTGTAATCGTCGAACAGACGGCTGATATAATCTTTGCAATGAGGCCGGTCCTGATGCCGTGCCACCTGACATTTTCGCCAAGGCGTTAGGTCACTATAAAGTGTTTTCAGAAGCTCAGCGGCTTTTGCATCCAAAGCCTTGGCCTCGGCCTCGATGTCCATTTCCGCATTTTGACGCGCCAAAGCCCGCAATTCTTCGGCTTTACCTTCAATTTCGGCCAGTGGTTTTTCAAAATTGAGGTAATTGGTCATTGCCATCTCCAAGTCTACTCTTCGCTATATGGCGATAGTCGCTGTTGGATGCAACTCAACAGACGTTGGGCCTCGCGATGTTTGCGCCGCGTTTTCTGTATAAAAGCATATTTCAATTGGTATTTTGGGCGCCACGGATCATTTCTGATTGCCGCACAATCGCTTCGGCCTGCTTGATCGACGCAATATCCACCAGTCGCCCTTTGTATACCGTTGCGCCCTCTCCATTGGCTTTGGCCGTCGCCATTGCTGATAAAATCTCGTGGGCTTCTGCAACGGTGGCCTCAGAGGGGGTAAACACTTCGTTGCACAACGCGATTTGTTTGGGGTGAATGGCCCATTTTCCAACCATCCCGAGTGTCGCCGAGCGCAGCGCTTGAGCGCGAAACCCCTCATCGTCGGAAAAGTCACCAAACGGGCCATCTACTGGCAAGATGCCGTGGCTTCTACAGGCGGCAACAATGGCCGTCTGCGCCCAGTGCCATGGGTCGGCCCAGTGTTTTACGCCATCGTGTAAAATATAATAGTTCTCTTGTGTACCACCGATGCCGGTGGTCGCCATGCCCATTGACGCGGCAAAATCTGCGGCGCCAAGGCTCATGGCTTGCAGGCGTGGGCTGCTTGCAGCGATCTCTTCAACATGCGAAATGCCAGCGGCAGATTCAATAATGACCTCAAAATTAATCGGTTTGCTGCGACTGGTGGTGGCTTCGACTGCGGTGACCAATGCATCCACGGCATATAGATCTGCCGCACAGCCAACCTTGGGAATCATGATTTGATCTAGGCGCCCGCCACTTTGCTCTAAAAGATCGATTACATCGCGGTACCAATAGGGGCTGTCCAGGCTGTTGATCCGTACAGATATTGTTTTTCTGCCCCAATCTAGATTTTGCAGCGCTGTGATTATATTGCTGCGTGCACTGTCTTTGTCACTTGGCGCGACTGAATCCTCAAGGTCGAGATTGATGACATCCGCAGCGCTGGCCGCCATTTTCCCAAAGATAGCCGGCCGAGATCCCGGACCAAACAATTGGCATCGGTTCGGACGTGCGGGCGGAGTGGGTTGCAGGCGAAATGACATGCCGGGTTCTTTCGGTAATTATTTGACGTGTAAACGTGTAGTATGGTTATTAAATTACTAATCTGTCTGCAAGGGGTCTTGGCACTTGCAGCATCCAGTTTTGGTGGTTTTAGCTGTCAATAAACAAATAAATAGAATTTTCTACTATAAATATTATAAAAGTTTGAATTATATTCACAAAATCTTTAAAATAACGATGATTTTGCAAATCAATTTCGTTTGTGATGTTCGATGCTTTGTTTCGAAATTTTATGAGGCCGGATTCGATGATCAAAACTCCCTATCTTCTCTTCCTCGGCGACGCGCCGGATCAATTAGCCGCTAAAGTTGCTCAAGGTATTAAAGACTGGCGACCTGAAAATGCGGTCGCGCAGTTCCGTATGGCGGGCTGCAATGCCGACTTGGGCTTGGCCGACATGACGCTTGATCAGGCCAAAGCGGCTGGCGCCAAAACGCTGGTGATCGGTGTGGCAAATCGTGGTGGCGTTATTTCTGCGGCTTGGAAAGAGGTTCTTGTGGCAGCGCTTGACGCAGGATTTGATATTGCCTCTGGTCTGCACAACCTTTTGCGGGATGAACACGATTTGGTCGCCGTTGCCAATGCGCAAGGACGTCGCTTGTTTGATGTGCGGGTCCCAACCGAGGAATATCCTATCGCAAATGGTGTGCCTCGCACTGGTAAACGCATGCTCGCTGTCGGGACAGATTGCTCGGTGGGCAAGATGTATACGGCCCTGGCGGTTGACGCAGAGATGCGGGCCCGCGGCATGAAATCAACTTTCCGTGCGACCGGTCAGACCGGGATCTTGATCACCGGTGGCGGTGTGCCTTTGGATGCGGTGATCGCCGATTTCATGGCCGGTTCAATTGAACATCTGAGCCCTGACAATGACCCAGACCACTGGGATATCATAGAGGGCCAGGGCAGCTTGTTTCATGTATCGTATTCAGGTGTGACGCTGGCGCTGATCCATGGTGGGCAGCCCGATGCTCTAGTGCTGTGTCATGAGCCCACCCGTGACCATATGCGCGGTTTGCCCGGGTATCAATTGCCCAGCATGGTTGCGGTGCGCGATCTGGCGCTGAGCTTGGCGAAAGTTGCCAATCCGGCCTGTCAAGTGGTTGGCATTTCGGTCAATACGCAGCACCTGAGCGAGGCAGAGGCAAAAACCTATCTGGCAACCGTAGAGTCAGAACTTGGCCTGCCCGCAGTGGATCCGTTCCGCCATGGCGCCGAGCGTTTGGTCGACGCGCTTGCCGCAATGGGATAAGATGAGCTGATATAAAAGACTGTGAGAAGTGCAGTCTGACAAAGGATGAAGATAAAGAGGTCAGTGATATGACAATTTCGGTAACGCATGACCGGTTTAAATTGGCGCAGGTTTTCACGATCTCGCGTGGGTCGCGCAGCGAAATAAACGTGTTAACGGTACGGGTGACACGCGGTGGCGCAACGGGATGGGGCGAATGTGTGCCCTATGCGCGCTATGGCGAAACCCTTGAAAATGTGACCGCATTGATTACGGCGCTGCCCGATGGGATCGGCCGTGAAGCGCTTCAGGATCTAATGCCTGCCGGAGCCGCACGAAATGCGGTTGACTGCGCGCTGTGGGATCTCGAGGCAAAACAGACCGGTCGGCGGGTCTGGCAACTGGCGGGACTTTCGGTGCCGGGTCCGGAACTGACTGCTTACACGCTGTCGCTTGATACGCCCGAAAAAATGCGTGCAGAGGCTGCCAAACACGCCCACCGCCCGCTGTTGAAAATAAAACTTGGTACTGCGGATGATATGCCGCGCTTGCAAGCGGTACGGGCCGGTGCGCCCGACACCAAGATCATTGTCGACGCCAATGAAGGCTGGAGCGCCGAGGTCTATACTGATCTGGCTCCGCATCTTCTGCGGCTTGGCGTCGCCTTGGTAGAGCAGCCCGTGCCTGCCGGTGACGATGATGCTCTTTTGGGCATGGCGCGGCCGGTACCAGTTTGTGCCGATGAAAGTTGTCACGACCGTGCCAGCCTGCCACAATTGCGTGGAAAATACGATATGGTGAATATCAAGCTTGATAAAACTGGTGGTTTGACTGAAGCTTTGGCGCTGCGCCAGATGGCTTTGGCGGAAGGCTACGCGGTGATGATGGGCTGTATGATGGGATCATCTCTGGCAATGGCGCCCGCAACATTGGTGGCGCAGGGTGCGGCAGTGACAGACCTTGACGCGCCGCTGCTTCTGTCAGAAGACCGCGATCAAGTGTTGGGCTATGATAGCCGTGGAGTTTATCCGCCCGAGGCGGCGCTTTGGGGTTAGCTTAATTCCTGCGCTGACAGCTTGAGCAGACAGATTTATGACAGATCGAAAGGAAGACCTCCCGATGACCAGAACCGTTTATTTGAATGGCGATTACCTGCCTGAAACAGAGGCCAAAGTTTCAATTTTTGACCGTGGTTTTCTTATGGCAGATGGCGTTTACGAGGTGACTAGCGTTCTGGATGGTAAATTGATTGACTTTGCCGGCCATGCCAAGCGGCTGGAGCGGTCATTGGGCGAATTGGATATGGTCAGCCCTGTCACGATGAATGATTTGCTAAGCATTCACCGTGAGTTGGTGACCCGCAACAACATCAACGAGGGATTGATCTATTTGCAAATCACCCGGGGGGCGCCTGAAGATCGTGATTTTGCCTTTCCCGACCCGGACCAAACTGCACCGACCTTGGTTTTGTTTACCCAAAACAAACCGGGTCTGGCCGATAGCCCGGTAGCGAAAAAAGGCATCAAAGTGATCAGTATTGACGACCTCCGTTGGGGTCGGCGCGATATCAAAACGGTGCAGCTGCTCTATCCATCGATGGGTAAGATGATGGCCAAAAAAGCTGGTGCAGATGATGCGTGGATGATCGAGGATGGCTTTGTTACCGAGGGTACCAGTAATAATGCGTATATTATCAAAGACGGCAAAATTATTACCCGCCACCTCGGTACAGAAATTCTGCATGGTATCACCCGCGCGGCGGTTCTGCGATTTGCCCAAGAGGTGCAGATGGAGGTTGAGGAACGCAGCTTTACGCTCGCCGAAGCCCAACTGGCTGACGAGGCGTTCATCACTTCGGCCAGTACCTTTGTGATGCCGGTTGTCGAAATTGATGGGGTTTCCTTGGGACAGGGTGTGCCCGGGCCGCTGGCGACCCGCCTGCGCGAAGTATACCTTGAGGAAACGCGCAAAGTCGCAATTTGAACATGCGAGCTGACAAAGTTTGCGGCCTTTGGTTCTCCCGTATCCGCGCCGTTGTAGCCCGGGTCGTCTTTTAAGGTTTTGAGGCGGGGGAAACGTTTTCCGCAAAAGCTTTGTCAAATCTCTGTTTTTGGGTTGGAGAGGTCTCGGTTTGATGCTGTGCTCTCCATTGCGCCATGCTCATGCCGTAAAAACTTTCGCGGGCGGCGTCTTTCGACATGGTAATGCCGTGCGCTTGAGCGGCTTCTTGATACCAGCGCGATAAACAGTTGCGGCAGAAGCCTGCCAGGTTCATCAAGTCAATATTTTGTACGTCTTTGCGGTTTTGCATAAGATGTGTTTGCAATTGCCGAAAGGCAGCGGCTTCAAGTTCGATTTTTGTCTGTTTGTCCATGGAGCTCTCCTGATGTCTTGCTACTTTTTAACATAAGCCGCGCCTGAGAAACAGATCGTACTGAGTTCATAACAATCTGTCGACAGGCTTGATGTTGTGGGTTGGTTGCGTGGACACACGCTCAAAGCATTTATTTGCCTTATCGGTGTTTGAATGTTTAAGACCTTGCAGGATCAGCAAATTCGGCTTGCCTGTGTTCGAATTTGGGCGTGTTTAAACAACGCAGCCTTGGCCGTATGGTCGCATCTGCGCAGTCATAGACTGGACCGCGATGGTGTCTTTGTATAATCAACGGGGCGGTCCATTGGGGCAGTAGGTTTGTAAAATAGTCATTATAGAGATTGATTAAAGGCCTGCGATAGAGCAGATACACACGAATTGTTAGCGATAACATGAACCGAAATGGCAGGAGACAGCGGAATGAGACATCTGAGAAAAGTAAAAATTGTTGCGACATTGGGACCGGCCTCTAGCACCTATGACGTGATAAAAGACTTGCATCAGGCTGGTGCAGATGTGTTTCGCTTGAATATGAGCCATGGCAGCCATGCCGAAATTCGCGACCGCCACCGTATCATTCGTGAAATTGAAAAAGAACTGGCAAGTCCGATTGCCATTCTCGCTGATCTTCAAGGCCCGAAACTGCGCGTTGGCACTTTTGCAAACGGTCAGGAGACACTGATTGAGGGCGCGTCTTTCCAGTTGGATCTGGACCCGCGCGAAGGTGATGTTGATCGGGTTTGTCTGCCGCACCGCGAGATTTTCTCGGCGCTTGAAGTGGGTGCACATCTGCTGGTGAATGATGGGAAAATCCGTCTTTTAGTCGAAGAATTCGGGGCTGATTTTGCCAAGTGCAAGGTTATTGCTGGCGGGGTTATCTCCAACCATAAAGGCGTGAATGTGCCGGATGTGGTTCTGCCTCTTGCGGCGCTGTCGCAAAAAGATCTCAAAGATCTGGAATTTGTTTGTGAGCTGGGGGTTGACTGGTTGGCGTTGTCGTTTGTGCAACGTCCCAGCGATGTGACCGAGGCAAAGGCATTGATCGCTGGCCGTGCGGCTGTGATCTCCAAGATCGAAAAACCAGCAGCAATAGAAAATTTTGATGAAATTTTGACAGTGTCTGACGGGATTATGGTGGCGCGTGGTGACCTCGGTGTTGAAATTCCGCCAGAGCGCGTGCCCGCTGTCCAAAAACACGTTGTCCGTCATGTCCGCGAAGCTGGCAAGCCTATTGTTGTCGCCACACAAATGCTGGAAAGCATGACTGAAAACCCAACTGCAACAAGGGCTGAAGTAAATGATGTGGCGAATTCTGTTATTGATGGGTCAGATGCCGTGATGTTAAGTGGAGAAACATCTGTTGGAAGTTACCCCTTGAAGGTTGTGGATACTATGCGAAAAATTATTAGAGATGTAGAGGGGAGTGCCCATAACATTTCAGAAAATAGAATAAGTAAAATCTTGATAAATGACGAGCGGTTATTGACAAATGCAATTTGTTCACATGCTTGTGATATTGCTAAAACTACAGCAGCCAAAGCAATAATTACAATTACTTATTCTGGATTTAACACGATAAAAATGTCAAGCTATCGACCGAGTGCGTTTATTTATGCTTTTACAAATAATCATACGATTTTAAATACACTTAGTTTGGTCTGGGGGGTTCAGGGATTCTATTATGATAGAGGAACAACAACTGATCAAACCATTAGCGAAACAAAAGCAATACTAAAACAAGAAAAACACCTTAAAAAAGGAGATTTAGTTGTAAATTTAGCTAGTATGCCAGCTAAAGAAATGGGCATGACCAACATGATGAAAATCAGTAAAATTAAATAAGATATCAAATGATTAACACAGTATTATTAGCAGAAATTTGTAAGGCTGCGGGAGCACCAGGGCATGAACAAAGAGTAAGAGAAATTGTTCTAAGAGAGGTTGAGGGTTTAGTAGATGAAATAAGAATTGACAACATGGGAAATGTTGTGGTAATTAAAAAAGGAAAAGAAAGTAAAAAAGTAATGATTGGTGCTCATATGGATGAGATTGGGTTTATTGTTACTCATATTGATGATAAAGGATTTGTGTACTTTCACACTTTAGGTGGTTTTGACCCGAAAACACTAACCGCACAAAGAGTTATTATTCATGGAACAGAAGATGTGATTGGTGTAATGGGAGGTAAGCCAATTCATTTGATGAATGCTGCTGATAGAGCAAAAGTACCTACTATTAAAGATTATTTTATTGATACTGGAAGACCTAAAAAAGAATTAGAAAAAATAATTTCAGTTGGAGACACTATCACTAGAAGCAGTGAGTTGATTGAAATGGGAGATTGTGTCAACTGTAAATCGTTAGATAATAGAGTTTCTGTATTTATACTTATTGAGATGTTCCGAGAAATGAAAAAAATACCACCTTATGATGTATATGGCGTATTTACTGTACAAGAGGAAATTGGAATTAGAGGTGCGAATGTATCTTCTATGGATATAAATCCTGACTTTGGATTTGGTTTAGACACTACTATCGCCTGGGATACTCCAGGTAGTACAAAGCAAGAACAAGTTTCTGCTTTAGGTGATGGAGCCTGTATTAAGGTGATGGATTCCGCTACTGTTTGCGACTATAGAATGGTAAAATACATGAGAGAGTTATCGAAAAAGAAGAAGTTAAAAACACAATTAGAAATATTACCCGCAGGAGGAACAGATACAGCAGGAATACAAAGAATGAATCCAGGAGGATGTATTGTGGGGGCGGTTTCTATCCCAACAAGACACATACATCAATCTATTGAAATGGTACACAAAAAGGATGTTAGAGGAGCAATAGATTTGTTGCGCTACTCGGTAGAAAACTTACATACTTACGATTGGAGTTTTAGGTAGAGAAAAATATATAAAAGAAAACCAGTTGAAAAGCTATTTTTTATTTTTTGATAACCCTAAGCCAAATAGCAATTACCATTTCCAAAGGAAAGAAAAGTGCAAGTAAAGGTATTAGGATAGTTTCTAAACCAAAGCATGAAAAGAAATAAGTAGTGATGCAAAAAATGCAGCTAAGCAGATTAAAAGGATTTCCATTTAAAGTTTAAATACTTTTATCAAACTGCTTTAAGAAACGCACATCATTTTCAAAAAACAGGCGCAAATCTTTTACTCCATATTTTAACATAGCAATTCTTTCAATTCCCATTCCAAAGGCATATCCCGTATATTTTTTAGAGTCAATTCCACAGTTCTCCAAAACATTTGGATCTACCATTCCACAACCTAAAATTTCCAAATAACCAGTGTATTTACATACATTACACCCTTTGCTATTACAAATATTACAACTTACATCTACTTCAGCAGAGGGCTCTGTAAATGGGAAATATGAAGGCCTTAATCTTATTTTTGTTTTTTCTCCAAACATTTCTTTTGCAAAATAAAGAAGCGCTTGTTTCAGATCGGCAAAACTTACGTTTTCATCAATATATAAACCTTCCACTTGATGAAAAATACAATGCGCTCGAGCTGAAATCGCCTCATTTCTATATACTCTTCCTGGAGAAAGTGTTCGGATTGGAGGTTTATTTCCCTCCATATATCTTACTTGTAC
>ENA-OQVM01003301-OQVM01003301.1-marine-metagenome-genome-assembly--contig:-NODE-3301-length-17668-cov-4.614689_pt1 | contig 17668 bp, 18 predicted proteins | sample MGYA00237776_ERZ505498 | MGnify/ENA primary metagenome ERZ505498 (study PRJEB26159, sample SAMN06265151) | marine metagenome | isolation source: Helgoland LTER site | place: Germany:Helgoland, sampling... | reverse complement strand
TGGTAAGAGTTCAGCCAAATTATAAAGATACATATGAAATGGAAGTTGCTCCAACAGTTAGTCCAAAATTAGATAAAATAACTTTTATCAAATCTAGAGAATTACCTGTATGTATCTATATGATGGACGAGAGATTTCTAAAGACGTCAGAGGCTAGCAAACTTATTAATAAAATTCGTGGTGGAAGTTCAATTGAAGCAGTTGCAGCTTTAGTAGTGATTGTTGTTATATGGCAAATTGTGGGAGTTGGAATTGAAGGTTTTGTCCTTCCGAATCCTGGTTGGGGAGTAAATAGACCAAATCCGTTTCAACCACCGGGTGGTCATCTTAGATATCCTCCAGTTTATGATTTATTCTTTCCGCGAAGAACACCTGGTTGTCCGGGACGAGGATCAACTTTACAAATTAATCGTCCTACGGCGATGCCGCATCAAGAATTTACTGATTTAACAAAAGAAGAGAGACGTCAGTTGCCCCATCATCATGATAAAATAATTGATGTTGAGGGTCATCAACGGTTACAGGTTGGTTTTTGGCAATCTAGATTCAAAGTTGCTGACCATGGTGCCGTTCATGGTTTGCCATATAGTGTAAAAAATAATGGTGGGACAAAGACGGAAAAAAGCGATGATAACGCATTGTCAATGATGCAATCCATAGAAGATATGCCTCATCGACCAAACGCAATATGGTTTGATCAAGACGACGTAACTTATCAAGGTGGAACCGATCGTGAATTCCCCGCAGTTTACATTTTGGATAATGATACTAAAGTCGTTGCTGTTTTTAATAAACAGACAGGAAATTTTGTTACTACTTGTCAATTAAAAGAAAAGGAAGAAATTGAATTAAAAACAACTCACAATTTCGGTGGCGAAGAGGGTTGGTTTAGTGGACAAGTTAAGAATTTACCTCCGCAACAAACAGCTGTGAATACGTTCGAAAGCGACGTTACAGGAATTACTCCTATCAGTCCAATGGATGAAAATTCATCTCCAGGCTTTACTCCAACGAGTAGTTTTGAAAGTGACGTGATGGGTATAACTCCTATAGATAACTCGCAATTGGATAACCCATAGTTATTATTATTATTTACTGATATTAGAAGCTAAAAATGATTTACAATCAACAAAGACATATACAATTATTAAAACGTTCCCAAGATTTTAAGGATCAAGGCAAATCCTTTTATAAGGAAAGTCCAGAAGAGTCCTTGGAATTGTCTAGTTATAACGCAGCTGTAGAAGAAAATATTTTTTGGCAACAGCGTTATAAAGTTGCCGAATTAATGCAAGACTTTCTCAATAGAAAAATCGATGGTCAGAAATTTTGTGGTCGAGTCTTTGGATTGCGGCGTAATTTAATGATTGCAAGTGATAAATTTCTAATCCAATTAGGTGCGGGAGAAGTGAAAGATTTTCAACCAGATCCAAGATCAAAAAAGCTTAGTGGTTTTGAAAGTGGTCTATTCTGTTACTGTGACGATTTTATGGAGGATTACGAAAATGACCAATTCTCCGATGCTATGCAAAACGGTTTTTTAAACTTTCAAAAAGCTTTAAATGAAGAGTAAGGTAAATTCTTACTCTTCTCAATTATTTTATATTTTAATCTAATTACTCAAACCTGCCCATTTTGGTATGATTCTTAGCTGGGGTTAACTACATACCTAAAACCGATTGATTCACGTTATATAGCATTTTAGGACCATTTCGGACGATATTTCAATCCCTGATCTCTAAACAGAAATATTCTATTTATTTCTCCCAACACTCTTATCCTTTTAGAGTATACTCTATAAATTATCGAATATTTTGTACTTTAATTAATAAAAAATAACCCTTTACAAATAAATCCTTTTTAACTATAATAAAAGGTAAAGTTTGAAGTAAGTAAAAATATTATGTCTAACACAAAATATGGCTACGCGCGAGTTAGTAGCAAATCGCAAGAAGATAACAGTTCACTTGAATCTCAAAAACAAGAATTGGTTCGGAATGGTATCCTAGAAAGTAACATTATAATTGAGGTAGGCTCAGCTACTAATGAAATTAAAAATAGACCCGGGTTTCAGAACTTGATTCAAAATGTTTTGAAAGAAGGTGATAGCCTAGTAGTGACCAAAATAGATAGATGCGCTCGGAATACTCTTGAATTCCTAAAGTTGCAGGATATTTTGTTTAAAAGAAGAATTCAATTTATTTCACTCGACTTACCCTATTCCGAAGATCTTAACATCAATAAATTAATAAGTATTACCCTTTCAAGCATAGCTGAGTTTGAGACCAATCGCCGGAAAGAACGCCAAATACAGGGTATAGACGCAGCTAAAAAAGCTGGAAAATATCGAGGAAGAAAAACAGTAATTGATGACAAATTAATTTCTGAAGTTAAACATTTAAAGCAACAAAAAATGCTCTCCGTTACACAGATTGTAAAAATTACCGGAAGAAGCCGGAATACCATCTATAAAGTTTTAAAAGACCGTTTAGGGTACGTATCAAATCGATTAGTTAAACTGGAGTAAACGAATGAGCAAAAATAAATTAACTTTCGAATCAGAAAATATCGTTGTAGATTATCTTTCTTTCAAGTTTCAACACTTAGAAGATTGGAAAGAAAAAGAATTAGCCTCTTATTTGTTGAAACTTGGTTTTAATTGTTATAAAGAGTCAGGAAAACTAAGGAAGCCGATCAAAACACCCATTTTTATAGGGTTGAAAAATATACATGAAGCTTGTTTCGTTGTGGATAATCCTTATTGGCAAGGCACCGTAGTTACGTTTTCTGGATTAAACGCTAAATTTTTTTATATGCTTCTGCAAGAAAAAAAGCTTAGGGGAGAAGCTTTTTCTGATAGTATTCTTGGTCGATTTGATATTTATTACCGTCGAGAAGATAGAAAAACTGATAAAACCCTTCCGGAAGATTTTTTGGAGGCTTGCCATAAAAAAGTAAGAAAAACTAATCAAAACGTTAGTTTTGAAAAAAATCAAAAAGGTCTAATTTTAAAACTAGGTAATCGAAAAGGTAACAATTATTGTCGTATTTACAAAGAAAAAACTTCCTTAAAATTTGAATATGAAATGAAAGGCCAACTTCTTCGAAAATACCACAGTTTGTTAATATCAAATTGTTTGGAAGAATTGGAAAATTTAATGTGTGAAGGTTTTTTGCGTCACTTTGGTAAGCTACTGCCTTTAGAAGAATCTTTTACAGATTGGTTAGTTGTTAAGTTACGACCACTCCGAAAACAAAAATTATCCCTCGCGACTTTTCACTCACATTATCTAGAAGAAAAAAAATTTAGTGAGGGGGGTGAGAGAAAAAAATTCTTTATGTTGTTACAATTTCTGAATTACGCGCAAAATTTAGATTACGAAAGAGGGGCTTTGGGGTCTACAACTTATCGACAAGTTATCTTTCAAGTGAAGGATTTTCTAGAATATCAAAAAAAATCTAATAATTACTATCAATTAAAAAAATTAATAGAATTTTTTGATGAACTTCAAACTAATTCATTAATTAAATTTTTTAGTGATAAAGAATACCGGAGTTTAGTGACAATTCCGGAGATAGCTTTAACTAAAGGGAAGCAAAATTGTTGGGTTGGGAGAGTTTGAATCTCAGAAGAGTTGTTTCGTTACAGCCATCCTTTTATACTTCCTAATTTAATAACTAAAAAATTGACCAAACATGAAGTGGAAGTTCAATTTAAAGTGATTCAGGTCTTCAGTTCTGTAAATATTGCAAAGACTTTTTGGATTAAAGATTTTTTCGAAGACTATTCAGTAAAATTAACAAATCAACAAAAAACAAAAATGAAAAACTATTTTATTGAATGTCTTCAACAATATAAAGAGCATGGATTGGTCGATGGAAACTATAAAATTATTTCCAAAGGGAAAGCTTATAGTACAAAGAAATTAACCTCTAAAGTTATTTCAGAAGGTTTTATAGTCTATGAAAAACTTTATGTTTAGTTTTTCAAACTTTGAAAAAAGTACTAAAAAAACTTTCCATAAGTACTAAAAAAACTTTCCATAAGTAGTTAAAAAACTTTCCATCTAATGGAAAGTTTTTTAACTACTCTGTTTTTTAAAATACCCCTATATTACAAGGGTAAAAGTAAATTAAGAGATTTTAATGAGTATGCAAGTACAGGTCTATATTGGAAAAGTAGAACTCTATTTGTTCTACTTATGGAAAAATTCGTCAATAAAATCATTAGTGGTGAAGAATTTAGCAACAGCTTTCTTGAACTCCGTCAAAGACTGATATATGAATGTGATGGTTTTCTAAAGGAGTTAGGTTCAGAAAAGTTAAAAGATTTTCAGCTAGATCCGAGATCATACGGGTTTGGTAGTTTGATAAGCTTTTTAAGAGCTGAATGTGATAGTTTTAGTGAAGATTACCGAAACGAAGAATTCTATGATTCTATCAAAGACTGTTTTTTGAAACTACAAAAAGCTTTAAATGAAGAGTGAGGAATTATCTCACTCTTCTTAATTATTTTATTTTTAATCTTCAGGCACATAAAACTTACTTATTTTTAATTTTATTTAGCTAAAGGTAATATACCTATACTCAACGTGTCTTTGGCGGCCTTTATTTCGGCCTCTCAGAGCATATTTGAGTCTTGTGACCTTTGCGTAGAAATATCCCATTCCTTTCTGCCAACAATATTATACTTTTAGAGTATAGATTATTCAAATTTTAAAATTCATCTTTTTAGCTCACGTATAAAAAATCCTCGTAGCTTTAAAAAGATGAATTCTAATAAAATTTTTATAGAGTTAACTCTTGAGTCAATTTCTCAAATGTGGCTGGATCAACAATTGCCAATTGGGCCAACATTTTACGATTTAATTCAATATTAGATTTTTTAATTTTATGAATAAATTTTGAATAATTTATATCACCAATATTACGACTTGCAGCATTTAAACGAACAATCCAAAGTTTACGAAATTGACGTTTTTTATTTTTACGACCCACATATGAATATTTTAAGGCTTTAATTACCTGTGCATTTGCAACTCGAAATAATCTTGAATGTGCACCACGAAAACCTTTAGCTAATGAAAGGACTTTTTTTCGGCGTTTACGGGCAACATTTCCTCGTTTAACACGTACCATATTATATTTTTTCCTTGTTTAATTTGGTAACATTAAAAGAATTGGTTTAATCTCTCCTTTACTAACCAATCCTGTTTTTCTTAAATGACGTTTACGTTTAGGTGATTTTTTTTCTAAAATATGGCCCCGAAAAGCTTTTTTTCGTAAAATTTTACCAGTTTTTGTTTTTTTATAACGTTTAGCTGCAGCTTTACGTGTCTTTAATTTATTTTTCACTTTTTCTTTTTGATTAAATGTTTGATTTATTGTATCATAATTTGGACAATGAAGTCTAGTTATCATTCTTCCTGAAATTCAATTTTTTAAAAATAATTTAAAGGGAAAGGATTCAAATATTGCTGTATAATATATCATACGTAGAGTATTTTACCACAAGTTATATTACTGCAAATTTAGTTATTCGTTGGTTAAATATTAAATGAAATCCAGTTTTTAATTTGTTATTCTAAAAGCTCGATTTATAACACTTATATCAAATTTATTAAGATAAAAAAGGACTTTTCTTTTTATGGACGTTTTAAGTTTAGGCTGGGCCACGCTAATGACGGTTTTTACATTTTCTTTATCTTTAGTGGTTTGGGGTCGTAACGGTTTCTAATCATAACCAAGGAAAAGTCTTAGCGGCAAACTAACTTATCCATCACTGTTTTATTATAAAAAGGAATTTTTTATGGCTGAAATTTTAACTACATCAGCAACATGTATCATGATGACACTTCTTGGTCTTTCATTAGGTTTTGGTCTTCTGAAAGTTCAGGGTGAATAAACTTAAATTATCTATTATTTGAGTCTATATGGCTTAAATAATAGATACTATATAACAAAAATATAAAAATTAATTTAACTCAAACACTAGAATTATTAATTTTTGTAAATAGTCTCAAAACATTAGTATATAAAGAAATTTTTTTAAACTAAAATATAAAATATATGTAACCTTTTTTATCTCGTAAATTTGTTATACAATTTCAAAATGAATGAAATAAGTATCAAATATAATGGGCAGTACTGGATTCGAACCAGTGACCATCTGCTTGTAAGGCAGACGCTCTACCACTGAGCTAACCACCCTAGTTCTCTATAACTTATAAATAAGGAAATAAAATTTTGAAAATAAATCGCAAGCTCGGGATAACAGGATTTGAACCTGTGACATTCTGCTCCCAAAGCAGACGCGCTACCAAACTGCGCTATATCCCGATCACTCAATTATATTAACAAAAAATACAAAATTTGTCTAGTCTTAGAGTATAAATATTAAAAGTTTATTCGATTTTCTTATATTATATAAGCGATTTTGAAAGTAGATTACGTTAATAAAGAAGAATTCAGCTTAAAATTAAAATAACTTAAAACGTAAATAAAACTAAGTTTTGCAATACAATAAATAAATTATAAAAAAAGCGGGTGACGCGGATCGAACGCGCGACATCGACCTTGGCAAGGTCGCGCTCTACCACTGAGCTACACCCGCAAGCCATTAATATAACATTTTAATTATAGCATAAATTAAAAAAAATGCAACTATATTTATATTAAAAATTGGAAAAATAAAAAAGTTATACAAGACGTAAAATTTACTTTGAGAAATTAAATTATAATGTAAAGCACAAAGGGATCGTATTATGAAAAATATTAATAAAAGCGGGCAGGGGGAATCGAACCCCCATCACGAGCTTGGAAGGCTAGGGTTTTACCACTAAACTATGCCCGCTTACTCACTGTTCACGCATTTGCGAATTAATGATTTCATAATGTGCATGAATAGTCAAGGTTAATTATGAATTATTAACTTCTAATTTTAAATCGGTTTTCAATAATCTTGCCAAAAACATCGCTCTATTTTCTAGATAACGTAAATCTTTTAACTGATTTGAAGGTGTTAAAGGAATACGACGATTATCTTTCAGACGTAAATAAATAACGCGTGTTGGGTTTAAACCATCAATAATTTCAAGCTCAAGATTTAATATATCTGAAAAAGGATAAACTAAATATAAATTACGCTGCTCAAATTTAAAATCTTTCGTTAAACTAGGAAAACCTCGTCTTGAAAGACGAACCACAGAACTTTCGATATCATAATTATTAGTTCCGGACCCAATATCCCAATTAATTAAATTTAAAATTAAAAAACTTAAAAGTATAGCACACGTCCCATAAAATAATAAAAGAATACCTTGGGGGATAAATTCAATATTTGAAAAATTCGAAAAAAATAAAAAATTAAAATTGAAATAACTTGAGAAACCAGCAACTAAAAAACCAATACCAAATAAAAATAAAAGAACTAACCAGAAAAAATTTGTAAACTGGCGAGCCCCTTTAATTGATTCGCAATAAGTAATTGTTTTACCCTCTTTTTTTACAATATAACCATCTTCAAATTGTTGGTACTCAATACTTGGAACAGAAAGATTATTCATAATTTTTTATTGTATTTATTTATTTTAAACGATTAAATACTAGTTTAACTTCAATAAAAAGTTAAATAGGATTGAAAAATATTTTTAATTCAAATTTAAGAAAATAGAGAAATTTTATTCGAAAACGTAATTGAATTATATAATACTAAACCTTAATTTTATACCATAAAGATAGTTAATTGGATTAATTTTTAATCAATAACAACTTAAACAAACCTAACGAAAATTTATCATTAATTTGACACGCCCTGAAGGACTTGAACCCTCGACATTTGGTTTTGGAGACCAACGTTCTACCAACTGAACTAAGGACGCATAATAAAACTGATGCAATAAATAAAATTTGCTCAATTCTAAAAAATGAGACTCTTAATATTTTCCCATATAAAGAAAGAAAGTGTGCTGCTATTAAGAATAATCCTAACACAATGCTTTTATCTTTATCGAAAAATATAAGAGTCCTATAATTATAGTAACGAAATTTTGTAAAAAAACAAGAGTTAAAGATTAATTAAAGTAACTAAACTATAAATCTAAATATTAATACGCCCCAATAAATAATTCATCAGGGAAAAAACGATTAAGTTCAATTAACATGCCAGCTGTTAAGGTCATCCAAACCGTTAATAAAACCGGTGCCGTAGATAAATATGTTTTTAAGTCATTCATAAGAATTTTTTCTAGCCTTAAATTTAAATCTTATTAATAGTAAATTTTACCGCCGCCCCATTTTTCGGAGATAATTTGTGGTTGAACTAGAATATGACCTGCAATCGCGAATAGATCCTCTTCAGTTAAAGAACGCATTTTCGGGAAAATATCAGCACTTGCAATACTTGGATGTACTTCAGCAATTGATTCAAGACCATCATAAGTCGTTGGATTTTTCATATAATCCACTAAGCTATTAATACTATTACGATTTGGAGTAGCTAAACTTAATGCTTCACTGTCTAGACCAACATTGGGATTTGTTTTTGTAATACCACCAGTATGGCATGAGCCACATGATGCATTAAAAAGACGTTTTCCACGCTTTACTTGCTCAGTTGATAGAATTACACCATTACCTGATGAATCAAGTGCAACAGTACGTGTAGCTTCATCTAATTCAATAGCTAAAGCTTGGAAACTAAAAGAAAACGATAGTAGAAAAACAAAGATTTTTTTAAAAATATTACTTTTGTTCATTGTTTATGATTTTTAAATTATAAAAGAACTAAAAATTAATGGTAAAGAAAACAGAAATTAAAAATTTCCTAAACTTTCCAAAATAAAAATAGATTATACTAATTAGCGCGGAGAAACCGTAATGTCTTCTGGTTCAGCAACGAAGTTACCACTTACAAATTCTGCCCAAGCCGTTGCAGGCCATAGATAACCTGAAATCATAATCTTTAGTGCTACAGGCACATCAATAATAATTTCTTTCTCTGTTGGGTTTTTACTTGTTGCAACAGTTTGTAAATATTTACGCCCTGACCAACCGATCCAACCAGCTGTATATAAAAACATCATACCTGGAATAATAAATTCTGGTGCATGTGCCCAATCTCCATCAGCAACTAAATGTGGTAAACCATCTGCCCCACATAATAAGCCTGATTCACCATAACGTGCAAAACGTGTTTTAGTTTGAGCAATTTGTTGCTCTAAAGCTAAAGCAGGAGGTGTGCCTGGCTCATATTTAGCTAAGCGGCCTTCTAATTTTTTCACACTTGCATTTAAACGTTTTGTAAACGCTGGTGATTTATCACAATCAACTAATGTACCGACACTAGCATATGATGCTGTTGGTGCATTAAAGACCATCATAAAAGCGATACATAATGTTATAAGTATACGTTTCACTTTAAATTCCTTATATAAAACTACTCTACTAAATGATTGTTATTAAAAGATATTGCAAAAATTAAATTAAAAGGTTCAAAATCGAACACAAATCTAAAATAAGCAAAATAAATAATCCCTAAATGTGACTAATATTAATAGTAAACAAAGTCAGTCTTATATGATTATAGACAAAACATGAAATTGTTTATCATTTAATATTCTTTTTTGATAAAAATGAACAATTGCCCGGAACCAGATTCGAACTGGTGACACGAGGATCTTCAGTCCACTGCTCTACCAACTGAGCTATCCAGGCTCTACCAACATAAATATATCAAATTTGTTATTATTTTACAAGTAAAAGTGAGAAATTATTTTTTTATTGTTCAAACTTGCGAAAAATATTATTTTCATTTAGTATTTACTCTGTTAAATCAATAGTTTTATTAAGTGTTCTAAACTTATTTTTTCTTTAAAATATCAATTATATATATGTCAGGTAAAAAAATTTTATACAAAGATGATGCACGTAAGGCTTTAATGAATGGTATGAACATTATGGTTGAAGCTGTTTCAGTTACACTTGGTCCAAAAGGTCGAAATGTTGTATTAGAAAGAAAATATGGATCACCACAGATTATTAATGATGGTGTTACAATTGCTCGTGAAATTGAGTTAGCTGATAATATTCAAAACACTGGTGTCTCACTCATTAGGCAAGCAGCTTGAAAAACAAATGATGTGGCTGGAGATGGTACCACAACAGCAACTGTTTTAGCTTATGCTATGGTTCGTGAAGGTATGCGTAACTTAACTGCAGGAGCTAACCCTATCTCTCTAAAAATTGGTATGGAAAAAGCTTTACAATTTTTAATTGCAAACATTAACGAATATTCGAAACCGGTTGAAGATTTAAAAGCTATTTCTCAGGTTGCCGCAATTTCGGCTGGTAATGATAACGAAATTGGTCAAATGATTGCAAGTGCTTTGGATAAAGTTGGTAAAGATGGCGTAATTTCACTTGAAGAAGGTAAATCAACGACAATTGAATTAGAAATTTCCGAGGGAATGCGTTTCGAAAAAGGTTTTATTTCACCTTATTTTATTACAAATCCTGAACGAATGGAGGTCGTGTTCGATAATCCTTATATTTTGATAACTGATAAAAAAATTAGTTTAGTGAAACAAGACTTAATTCCAACTTTAGAACAAGTTGCTCGAACTAAGCGTTCATTACTCATTATTGCGGCAGATGTTGAAAAAGAAGCTTTAACAACACTAATTTTAAATAAATTAAGAAATATAATTAATGTTGCAGCTGTTCGTGCTCCAAGCTTCGGCCAACGCCGCCGTCCAATTTTAGAAGATATTGCTATTTTAACTGAAGGTCAAGTTATTACTGAAGAAACAGGTTTAAGTCTTGAAAATGTTAATATAACCCAGTTAGGTCAAGCTCGTCGTGTTATTATTACTAAAGATGATACTACAATTGTTAACGAAGGAACAGAAAAACTTGTTCAACAACAATGTGAGAATTTACGTAAACAGATTAAAGTTGCCGACGACAATTATCAAAAAGAACAACTTCAAGATCGTATTGCCAAACTTTCGGGTGGGGTAGCTGTAATTAAAGTTGGCGCTGTAACCGAAACAGAAATGAAAGATAAAAAATTGCGTCTCGAGGATGCTATTAATGCAACTCGTGCGGCAGTAGAAGAAGGGATTGTTCCGGGTGGTGGTACAATGTTTGTCCATCTAGCTGAAAATCTACGTCAATGGGCAAAACTTAATTTACATGATGATGAACTGATTGGTGCATTAATTTTAAGCAAGGCAATTAAGGCTCCATTACGACGAATTGTTGAAAATGCTGGAAAAAATGCAGCTTTAATTATGGAAAGAATTGAACAAGAAGATTTTAATATTGGCTATAACGCAGCATTAGATATATTTGGTGATATGTATGAACTTGGAATTATTGATCCAGCAAAAGTAAGTCGTTCCGCGTTACAAAATGCAACCTCAATTGCTGGTATGATTTTGACTACTGAATGTATTGTTGTTAACAAATAATTCAATAGTCAAGTTTAAAATCTTCGATAAAATATTCGATCAATAGTAAACCTTTAATTGCTAAAATTGATTTTTGGTTTGCTGTTACCTTTTTTTCGTTATATTTCGATATATAATAATCAAACTTATTTAAATATTGTTTAAAACTATAATATTCTTCACTTGCATCCATAAATAGAAAAATTTTATTTTTGTGAGTGATGAATTTTTTATAACTTTTTATTTTTTTATTTATTTCATCTTTTTTAATAGTTAAATCAGAATTAATTTTTTTTTTCTCTTTTTCTTCTATTATCTTGCCTACAATTTCTGTATTTATATCTAAAGATTTGAATGTCAAAAATAAAAGTTCGCTATAAGTTACGTCTTTCATAAATTCTTTTAATTGATTATTAAACAGGGAAATATACAGTCGAAATTCTTTGTTATGTAAGCTAATGCACGTTTGAAGATTTTTCAAAATTTAATTAGTATTTGACTTCTTAACATTAGTTTGATTGTATTGATGATATAGACTTCGTTAAAGAGGAAGAGGCTAAACTTGAGGATTGTTTTAAAACTCTTCAACTAACAAAAAAGGAGAGAAGATCGATTCCTTACGATTTGAAAAATTAATAGACGAATAAATATAAAGTAGCGTTCATATTTTAGATTACTTGATTAATTATTAAATTATAAAACATTCGTATTTTTATAAAATTTTAACTTCGGTAAAAATAGATTTTATGATTTTTGTGTTACTCTTGTATTATTTTTTGAATTTAGGTATTATCAAATGGTATTAAAATTAATAATACATTTTGATTTTTAGTTATTCTCCTTTTGATTCATATTTTGGGGCTGAGTTTGGTATCGACAGTTAAAACTTATTATGAAGCAAGTCGGATTCTCGATCCGTATAATCGAAAATAATAATAATTGCTATTAACAATTTATTTAATAATCAAAAAACTTTAGCTTTCGCTTAATATTTTGGTATTATATTGATATTGCTTTCTATCATATATAAAAAAAAGTTACTCTTTAATTCATTTAGTATTAAAGTTAAGACTATCAATCCTTATTTTGCTTCTTGCTAAGCTAAACTTGTGAATGATTCATAAATTCTTTTTAATTGCACGTGGGTTCGAATCCCACCAGTTCCATTAGCATCTGTGGCCGAGTGGTTTAGGCACCGGACTCATAATCCGTTCTACACTGGTTCAAACCCAGTCAGATGCATCTTAAAATCTTTCATTGTGTAAAGGCTAGTATTGAAAATAGCTAATTTGTATTTTAACAAAAATAACATTATTTTATTAGATTTATTTATTATTATTTATTATTTATTATATTTAGGTCATAATAATAATTACTTATAAATATTATATTCTACTTGAAGTTCACTATATTTTTAACTTTCCACCAATGATCAATTTATTTAAAATAAAATTTTTTCCTTTAACGCAATCGTATTACCTTTATAAAACTGATTATTTTACTCACATTAAGTCAAATTTTTTGTTTCTTAATTTAATTTTCCTATGATATAATGAAGTAAATTGAGATGAAAATTCATAGTTCATAATGTAAAAGGAAAAAATATGCAAAAAATTCTAGGTATTGATTTAGGAACAACGAATTCTGTTGTTTCAGTTATTGAGGGGAGTCAACCAGTTGTAATTCGTAACATTGATGGCTTACGTACAACACCTTCTGTTGTTGCTTATACTAAAAAAGGTGATCTATTAGTAGGTCAAATTGCAAAACGTCAAGCTGTAATAAATCCTGAAAATACATTCTATTCTGTTAAGCGCTTTATTGGTACAAATCCAAAAGAATTATCGGCAACCGCGAAAGAAGTTCCATATCCATTAATTGAAGAAGAAAATTCATTTAAAATTAAATGTTTAAATCTTGATAAGGTTTTTACACCTGAGGAAATTTCAGCTCAAGTTTTACGTAAATTAGCAGGTGATGCATCACGTTTTTTAGGGCAACCGGTAAGTCAAGCAGTTGTTACTGTACCTGCTTATTTTAATGATACGCAACGTCAAGCAACGAAAGACGCAGGAAAAATTGCAGGTTTAGAAGTTTCGCGTATTATTAATGAACCAACTGCTGCATCTTTAGCTTATGGTTTGGATAAAAAGACTAATGAGCGAGTTCTCGTATTTGATTTAGGTGGTGGAACGTTTGATGTTTCGGTTCTTGAAGTTGGTGATGGAATTTTTGAAGTTTTATCAACAGCGGGTGATACACGTTTGGGGGGTGATGATTTTGATCGTATTATTGTTGATTATTTATTAGATGATTTTGAAAAAAAAGAAGGTATTGCTCTTCGAAAGGATAGTCAAGCTTTACAACGTTTAACCGAAGTTGCTGAGAAAGCTAAAATTGAATTATCAACGTTAGATGAAACAAAAATTAATATCCCATTTATTACAGGTACTCCTACTGGCCCTAAACACATTGCTTCGGTTTTAACTCGTGTCGAATTTGAAAAATTATCAGCTCAGATTATTGATAATTGTCGTAAACCCGTTGAACAAGCTTTAAGTGATGCGCGTTTAACTAAAGATAAATTGGATCAAGTTGTTTTAGTTGGTGGTTCAACACGTATTCCTGCAATTCAAGCTTTAGTTAAAAGCATTACAGACAAAGCTCCGAATCAAACCGTTAATCCAGATGAGGTGGTTGCTGTTGGGGCAGCTGTTCAAGGTGGTGTTTTGTCTGGTGAAGTTACAGATATTCTTTTATTAGATGTCACACCGTTATCATTAGGGGTTGAGACATTAGGAGGAATTATGGCTAAAGTTATTACTCGTAATACAACAGTTCCAACAAAAAAATCCGAATACTTCTCTACATCTCAAGATAATCAACCAAGTGTTCAAATTAATATTTTACAGGGTGAACGTGAATTAGCTTCAGATAATAAGAGTCTTGGAGAATTCAAATTGGAGGGGATTCCACTTGCGCCAAGAAGTGTACCGAAAATTGAGGTAACCTTTGACATTGATGTTAATGGTATTTTGACTGTACGTGCGAAAGATAATGCTACTGGTGCAGAACAATCTGTTACAGTTGAAGGTTCGTCAAAATTATCTGAAGATGATATTGAGCGCATGATTTCCGAAGCTGAGCAGTTTGCGGCTCAAGATAAGGAGAGACGTGAATCAATAGAAGTTTCAAATGAAATGGAGAATTTAATTGGTAAAGTTAAAGTAAAATTTGAAGAAGATCCTACAAACGAGGGCTTAAAGATCCTTCTTAAAGATCTTAAGAGTGATATTAACATTGAAGATTTTGAAAAACGTAAAGCTGCTTTAGAGCAAGCACAACAAAAATTCGCGTTTTTTAATACGCCACCAACAGAAGAATCAAATTAAACATATTAAATATAAATAATAAGTTGTTATTTCTCAAAGTTTAAGATTAATAAATAATAAAAATAGGATAATTTTAAATAGCGGGTATGTCGTCAAAACATGACGGCTACCAAAATGCAGAATAAGTAGTAATTTTTTAAACCAAATTGCTATTTATTCTGCATCTTTTTTTAAATTATACAATTTATTCAACTTATTCAACTAAAAGCAAATCCCAAACTGCTACTTATTAGACATTTTTGTATGACGACCTTGAAATATTTCACCAATCTAAAAAAAAGAAAATAATAAAAATAATCTATTTTCAAAATATTAAGTATGATAGATTTATGAATTATTATTATTCTTAAAAATTAGTGCTTATGAAAAAATGTATAACAAAAATGGGACGCACTTTATTTACCAAAATGAAAGCTGGTATTCGTGAGGTCAGAGATTTCATCAATGCCTCAGAAATTCAATTACGTGGTGGGGTTACAATTGAAAACAGTTTAAAAGCTTGGTAAACGACAAAAACATTAGCCCAAACGGCTAACGTGTTGTTAGTCTATGGTGGTCTGGGGACTGAGTTACTAGGCGATGCAATCGTCGAGTGGCAAAAAGGTCATTACTTCTGTTGTATGTGCAGTGGTGTTGCCTGTTCGTGCTTTTATGTGGCGGCAGCAGTCAGTTTAATACCAGGAGGCTACGTTGTTTGGTCGTCAGTCAGCAAGGCGGGTGCAGCATAATTGCTGCAGGTCGCAAAATTACTGGCGGTGGTTTCTAATTGATTCACCAACATTTTTTTCTAAACCAAACTATTAAAATCTTAGTCAGGGACTAAGGTTTTAATAGTTTGGTTTACATTAAATTAACGATATAGTAGGTATTTAAAATTTAAGCATGAAATTTTATCTTTTATTCTTCAATTTCAAAAACTTCATTGAAAACTTGTTGTACTTTATCTCCTGAATCAATCGTTTCTAAAGGATCTTTACGTAGACGATGACGTAAACAAAGTGTGATAATAGTCTTAATATCTTCTAACTCCACTTTTTGACGATTATTATAAGCTGCATAAGCTTTTGCTGCTCTGTTTGTTACAATATCACCACGCAAACCATCTACGTCTAAAATACTACAAATTTCAGAAATCTTAACACGTAATTCATATTCGATCTCAACGTTTGGCAAAATATTTTGTGCATCAATAATTCGTTGAGTAATTTTTTCTTGATCGTCTTTATATTTTGTCAGCCAGATTTCTGGATTTAAATCAAAAGAAGTTCTTTCTTCAACAATTTGAACACGTAAAACTGGATCCTTTACTGTTCTAATTTCTGCGTGCATACCAAAACGATCCAGAAGTTGAGGACGTAATTCACCTTCTTCTGGATTCCCCGACCCAACTAAAACAAATCGTGCAGGGTGACGGATCGAAATACCTTCACGTTCCACTGTATTCCATCCTGATGCCGCTGAATCAAGTAAAATATCTACTAAGTGGTCGTCTAGTAAATTTACCTCATCAACATATAAAATTCCTCGGTTTGCTTTCGCTAATAAACCTGGTTCAAACGCTTTTATACCTTCTGTCAACGCTTTTTCAATGTCAATTGTTCCACATACACGGTCTTCCGTTGCACCTAGTGGAAGATCAATCATAGGAATTTTGATACCTTCTGTTTCTAATTCTTCATTATTACGGTATCGAGCTAAAACTTCTGCACTCATTAATTCTAGATCACTCGGGTGTGAATTGAATGGGTCACCTTTTACGATGTCAATTTTAGGTAATAAATCTGCAATTGCTCGAATTGTAGTTGATTTTCCAGTTCCACGATCACCCATAATCATAACACCACCAATTTTTGGGTCAATTACGTTTAGCTGTAATGCTAACTTCATTTCTTCTTGACCGATAATTGCGCTAAATGGGAAAATAGGTAACTCTGTTTTCTTATTCATTTTATTTTGTTTCTAAGTTTTTAATTTTTAGTATCTTATTATATAAGTTTAAATTCCAAATATAAACCGATACTAAATTTCTTTAATCATTTAAAGATGTCCCAAGACGAACTGCTAATAATGAAGGGAATATTGCTAGAGCTAAAGCTAGTAAAACTTGTGTATCGCTGATCATATACTTTATTATTTTTGTATTTTGTAAAACAATCTAAGTACATTATATACCAATTTTAAAAATTAAGCTATTTAATAACTCATAAATACATTTTTTCTTTTTTATTTAAGATTTTTTAATATTTATGACTTTATTAATTTGTATTAATTTATAAATTACAAATAATTTCACTTAAGTATTATTCATTATTTATTTTATTTAACAAATACATACATGGAAAAAATTTTAAATTTTATTATTAAAATTTTAGATCTTGACATTTTTATATTCCGTCTAGTATATTAAAACTCGTAGGAATTAATAAGTTTTCGGACTTCAATTTATTACTAAATTTTGGAAATTTTTAGAGAGTTTGATCCTGGCTCAGGATGAACGCTGGCGGTATGCCTAACACATGCAAGTCGAACGGAAGTTTTTTAAACTTTAGTGGCGGACGGGTGAGTAACGCGTGAGAATTTGCCTTCAGGAGGGGAACAACAGTTAGAAATGATTGCTAATGCCCCATATGCTTTATAAAGTGAAATGGAGTTTATCCGCCTGAAGAGAAGCTCGCGTCTGATTAGCTAGTTGGTAAGGTAATGGCTTACCAAGGCGACGATCAGTAACTGGTTTGAGAGGATGATCAGTCACACTGGAACTGAGACACGGTCCAGACTCCTACGGGAGGCAGCAGTGGGGAATTTTCTGCAATGGGCGAAAGCCTG
>ENA-OQVM01003299-OQVM01003299.1-marine-metagenome-genome-assembly--contig:-NODE-3299-length-17676-cov-4.104608_pt1 | contig 17676 bp, 13 predicted proteins | sample MGYA00237776_ERZ505498 | MGnify/ENA primary metagenome ERZ505498 (study PRJEB26159, sample SAMN06265151) | marine metagenome | isolation source: Helgoland LTER site | place: Germany:Helgoland, sampling... | reverse complement strand
ACTCGCACTTGTATGCCCACACAAACAAAGCCGTAAACTATGGGAAATCCTGCTTGACTCAGGGCTGCTATGCCCCTATCTCATGCCCCCCGCAGAGTATTCTGCACATCAACAACTACTTTTTCTTATGGCCACTACAGAAGTTATTCTCCGCGAAAAAATCAACAACCTTGGTTCAGAAGCCGACGTTGTCACCGTCAAGGCTGGCTACGCTCGCAATTTTCTAATCCCAGAAGGCAAGGCTTTCGAAGCAAGCAAAGCAAACCTCAAGCACCTTGAGTCACTCAACTCCAAGCGCATTCAGCGTGAGGCAGAAGAGCTTGAAACAGCAACTGCCCTTGTCTCCAAGATCGGCAAACTCAAATTGGACTTCACTCTGGAGTCTGGTCAGGGCGGCAAAGCGTTCGGATCAATCACCACGATCGACATCCACAAGGAACTTGCCGAAAAAGGTATCGAGGTGGACCGTCATGCGATTGAGCTCAGCGGCCCCATCAAAACATCAGGCAAGCAGAACATTGAGATCAAGCTTCACCCTGAGGTTACAGCCACACTGAAAATCAACGTTAAGGTTGATGGTGATGACTCAGCGCCTGCTTCATAGTAAGCTAAACAAAGCATCCTAAAATTTTCCAAACTCCTACCTGTTTCAGGTAGGAGTTTTTTCTTGTTGGCTGGTCAGTATACTCAACGAGCCAACCCAGTCATCAAGTGTTTGAAAAAGCTGCTCGCTGCCCGCACCACTAAAGGGCTCATGCCGTAGTTCCTCGATTTCTTCGTAACGCTTATTGCCATTGGGAAGCCGATCAAACAAGCGCTTGGTAAGCGCAGCTGGACAAACTGGGTCCGCTTTGCCTTGGGTGCATAGCAGAGCTATACTCTCAGGAATATCCTTAACGTTCTCACTCACCAGCTCTGCAAAATCAAGCAGGGATGTACCCCATCCAAGCGACACCCGGTTATGCCACAAATCGCTCTTCGTAATGCATTCACCCTCAATGGTAGCTTCAACGCGAGGGCTTTCGTCAGTTGCAGATGCGTTAAAGTTCTCAGGCTTAACGTGCGTCGAGAAAGTGAGTGCTGGAACTATAGGTGAAAGTAGTCGAGCGGCCCTCAGAAAAACGGGGTGCCTTCCTCTGCTGGGATCAACCAGAGGTGATGATAACCAAGCAAAACTCGGGATAGGTAAGCTGCCTTGACCGGCAAGCACAAGATGCCTAGCTGCCAACAAACCGCCCATAGAGTGACCCATTACTCCATAGGGAAGATCAGTGCTGTTATTGGCATGCTCAAGCGTGCTTTGAATCACAGCGTCAAGAAGATGAACATCTCCACAGTGCCCCCTAACTCCCGGACTATGCCCATGACCTGGCAACTCGGTAATAATACAGCGCACTCCTCGATCTACAAAGGGATGTAATACATTGAGGTAACGCTCTGCGTAGTCTCCTTGACCATGGTAGAAAATAGCTACAGCTGATACGTCCACACCCTGTGCTGGATGGATAATGAGACGATGTAGCAGATGACCCTCTATTTCTGTGCGCAGAAACTCTTCCCTCATTCTTTCAAGGTGGTTGCCAACTCTTTGAAAAGCGCAGCATCTTCATTACGATTCACGGCATTCAGACTGTGCTGCATTTCAGTCACATAACGCAAAAGTATAAAACCAAGATCGCCACCATCAGTCACCGCACATCTTGCACGCTCTGATATCTCGGGGTGGAGACGCAACAGAGCGTCAGCGTCGAATTTTCTGCCGCCATGAAAACAATCAATCAGGTGAGCCGTTCCTCCAATATCGATGCGTGCAAGGAAATGCCCCGGGTAGTTACAGCCGTCAACCTGACAACCAAGACGGCGCCCCAGCAGCATGAAAAGACAAGCCAGACTTGTAGGGTTACCGGTGTGCGAGTCAATGACCTGGCACAAGTCATAATTCTTAAGAGCATCTGCCTGCTTGGAGTCCCCTTTATAGCGGCCGCTCTTGAAAAGCCAGCGTCTCAGGTCATTTGCGCTGGGATCAACGAGATCTTGTTCGATCTCATCAGCCAGCATGTCTAAGCTATCAGAGAGCGAAGGCCGCAGGGTGACTCCATCATGCATAAAATCACATATCTGCCTGAGGAAATTTTCAAAGCTCTCCCAATCATCGCTCAGTGCTTCAGAGCCACCGGTGGGAACCAACCACTCATTGCGAAGCGTCTCCCTCCTTCCGGGTTGAAGTAAGCGGGAAAGGCGCTTTTTCCCTTCAGCATTAATATTGATACCTAAGGCGGCTAAATCGTGGCTAATATCCCCTCTTAGTTCAGAAATACGCTCCTTTACGATGGGGCGAACTGCGGGATCCTCATCATCAAGCAGCCTGATTAAGTAGGGCAAATCATCAAACACATTATCTCCTGCATTCTTTGACTGATCTTCTACATTGGCCATGCCTCATAATAACCTGTATTGACTTTATTAACCAACCTTAATCGTCGACAAAAAAGCCCCCGCAGAAAAAATCCTACGAGAGCTTTTCCCAACCCTGAACTAGACAAAATATTTATTCCTCGGGAGCTATGTCGCCCCCTTCTGGCTTCGCTTTTGGCATCACCTCAAATCTAAACCCATTCTCCATATCTTTGAAAAAATTAATATTATCGATCCTGCCGCGAACATCATCAGGCACCGCAGCCTTATCTTTTGCTGTCTCATAGGGCCCATCAAAAAGCACTTTGCCCGATTTATCTTTGACCATGACTTCATGGTGTCCGTCCGTCACCTTGATCGTGACTGAGCCCTCATCGTCCATCACCGTCATCGATGACTGGGCATTGAAGTTAAACATCTTCTGGGGCTTGCCGGGTGCAGGCGCTAACCTCGCACGCCTTTGCATTTCTTCAAACTGATCTGGGCCGAGAAACTTCTTCATATCGAGATGGATCTCTCCATCTTTTTCCAACTGCTTAGCCAGTTCATCGAGACGGCGCTTCATCATTTCGCGCATGCGATCATGTTCGCCCTTCGGCAAATCAGCCATACCTCGCCAGAGTGGATTGTTTTCTTGATCTGAGCCTAGTTGATTGGCTTGCCCTAAAGTGATCTTTCTTTCAGCTAGAACAGCCTTTTTGCGCATCAACACACCTTCTTGTATAAAGGCAACCTCGACTTCGTCCGCTGGTTTCTTTGACCGCACCGCATCCCGAAGAGCTTCAAAACCGCCTATCTTCTGGCCGTCAAATTCTACCAGCACATCATGTTTCTTGATGCCGATTTTGTCAGCCGGTGCTCCTGCTATTACATGGTGAATCGTGAGACCTACTCCCTGCTCTAGACCAAGGTGTTTGGCAAGAGTCTCAGACACAGGGGCCCCACCCAGACCTATACAAGCAACGCTCAAGGTTCCTTGTTTATCTGTTGTGCCCACAGCTGAAGGATCTGCAGGACCTTCATGATGACGTTGATCATTCACACCCCCATCAGCACTCGGTTTTTCAATAGCCAATGCAGGTAAAACAAAGGCGATGGATACTAACCCAGTAAGGGCTTTCGCTTTGCAAATAATATGGTGATCTATTCTCATTATTCTAGGGTGATTTACTGTTCTCGTATCTTGTTGATTTATATTTCATAACTCAAAACGCGCATGAAATAAAAATAATAGCTGATTGGTCTATCCACTTATTTAGACGTCATGGGCCGTCATTCTTGTCTGAATAAATTAGTATACTTTGATTGGGATTAGGTAACCGTCTTTTCTGGGGCGGCTAAGAATCACGTCCCGGCCATCGCTGCTTTTCACCTTCACCTGATCCATGTATTCCACCTCGACGAAACGGAAAGGATTCTGATCGTCGTCATAAATGATTGTCTCTTTGCTATTGATTACTTTGCTCGTCAATATCTCAGCCGCAGGAGACAAGCTTACGGCATTACCCGAAGCAATGGAAGGGGCTGATATACCACGTATATTGGAAGAACGGTTACTTGAATTAGGTGCGTTGAAATCTAAAGGAGCATTCTGAGCAATTAACTTTGTCTCCTTCGTTGCGAGGTCAGGTATCACTAATGCAGTCATGGCTGCAAGCAAAGCGACTGCAGCTGCAGCACTGAGAAAGCCCACACCCAATAATTTCGACTTCGTTTTTGTGCGGAGTTCATCATCACTGAAGCCGATGACATTTTGGCTATCGGACTCAGTTTCGTGCCATTGGTCCATGGCTTGAGCCATGCGATCCAGCATATTGGCAGGCATTGATACCGGCGCCATTTCTTTAAGATGAACTTCTAAAGCTTCTAGCTCCTGGGTGCATTCTTCGAAATGAACTTCGGCATTCACACTGGTGATCATAGACTCCTCCAGTCGGGAATGAAGCTCGCAACATACTGAGGCAGGCACTAATTCACACAACTGCTCTTCGAGCTCAAGTAGCTCTTGTGGTAGTTCATGGTCTGAATGGTTTGACATGATGTTACTAAATATATCGTTTGATCTGGTTTTGAGAAAATGTGGCTGAGCGCTTTAGAGATCGTCCTTTGCTCGTGTCGTCTCAAGCGCTTTCCTTAGTCGCTCGAGTCCATACCGATAGCGCGATGCGACGGTATTGAGAGACACACCGAGTATCTCTCCAACTTCAGCGAATGTGTGATTTCCCCATACTTTCATTATAATCACTTCCGAAAATTTTGCAGGTAGTTTTTTCAGTTCGAGTTCCAGCAAGGACCTTGTTTCTTGATTCGATACATCACTGTGAAACCATGGATCAGCGAGACCACCTGTTTCCGTTTCTCGGTCTGCTTCAGACTTTTTTTCACGCTTTACTCGACGATCATTTTTACGACTGAGATCAATAGCTAACCGACGGATAGTTGTGTAAAGGAAGGGCCGCCAAGACTCCTGGCCACCTAAAAAAGAGCCCTCTTCCACCTTGCGCGCTAACTTGACCAATGCGTCTTGGAGAACATCTTCTGCATCTTCAGAAGTACGTGTTTGCTGACGTGCAAACAACAGCATCCGTGCACCATTCTCAGTCAGCCATTGCCCCCAGTCGGGAGTCCCTCCAGCCATATGCTCAGCTTGAGCGCCATCTTTTAGGCTAGGCTCGGAGCCTTGCGGCGCCCCTGCGCTAGCAAATAGATGCTGAGTGATATTTGTTTGTGTGCTGTTCACAGATTTGTCCTTCTCACTCCCCATAACGATACTCCCAGCAACTATTGTTTAATAAATATGAAAAAAATCAAAGTTCACCTTTGCCATCATAACGCACTACCGGCCAGCATGACATCTAAATATTCACCCGTCGGCGACTCCGAAGAGGCTATTTCGGCTGGAGTGCCTGCAGCAACTACCCGACCACCATGCCTACCGCCCCCAGGCCCAAGGTCAATCACCCAGTCCGAAACCGAGATAACATCAAGGTTGTGTTCTACCACTACAAGCGAGTTACCGTTATCCCGAAGCCGGAAAAGAACATCCAGTAAAACTTGCACATCATTGTAGTGCAGACCGGTTGTCGGCTCATCCAATAAATACAAACAATGCCCAGTATTAGGCCGAGACAGCTCATGCGCTAATTTGACACGCTGAGCCTCACCGCCGGACAAGGTGTTTGCTGACTGCCCCAGCTGAATGTAACCCAGGCCTACATCACAAAGCGCATTCAATATACGCGCCAGCTTAGGCACATTTTGAAAAAATCGTGCTGCGTCCTCAGCGGTCATCTCTAGTACCTCTGCTATATTACAGCCCTTGTAAGACACCTCTAAAGTCTCCCTATTGTATCTACGTCCAGCACATGAATCACAAGTAATGTATACGTCGTTGAGAAAATGCATATCCAGACGGATAGCCCCGTCACCTTGACACTTTTCACAACGCCCACCTTGCATATTAAAACTGAAGCGCCCTACTCCATATCCGCGCTGCCTAGACAATGGCAATTTAGCAAAAAGTGCGCGGATTAGATCCAGTGCTCCGGTGTAAGTGGCAGGATTAGAGCGCGGACTTCTACCCAGTGGCTTTTGGTCCACCACAATGACCTTATCCAAATGCTCAATGCCTTCAATATCATCATGGGCGCCGGGCTTAGCCGAAGCGTGATTAAAATGACGGGCCAATACTCGCCGTAAAATACGATCAACCAAGGTTGATTTACCACTGCCGCTGGGGCCGGTTATAGAAACCAGCATACCGAGAGGGATGACGACATCAATACCCTGCAGGTTATTTTCACGAGCATTCCTGATGACAAGCTCACCTATTTTTTCGGCTGCTTTCTTGTTGAGCTCTCTCTTCGATTCGCCCGAGAGCCATTTTCCTGTGATCGAATCTTTGTGACTGATCACTTGTGCAGGAGTGCCTGCAGCAAGCAATTTACCTCCATGAATACCAGCCCCAGGGCCAATATCGATTAGCCAATCCGCTGAGCGTATCATCTCTTCGTCATGCTCAACGATCACCACCGTATTTCCAATATCACGCAAACGTTCCAAGGCGGCAATCAACCTGGCATTATCCGCACTATGAAGCCCAATGCTCGGCTCATCCAAAACATAGATCACGCCTGACAAACCTGCGCCAATTTGTGTAGCCAGACGAATGCGTTGAGCTTCCCCTCCGGAGAGAGTATTGCTGGCTCGATCCAAGGTTAAATAGGCCAAACCGACATCATCAAGGAAACGAAGCCGACGGGTCGTGTCATCAACAACTCCAGCCAGAGCGTCACCACGATCCTGAGGCAGCGAAAGCTCAGAGAGCCATGCCAATGCAGCTTCCACCGACAAAGCACAGAACTCATCAATACTATGCAGGGCGCCGTCTTGACCCTCAAGTTTGACCGCGAGAATTTCAGGCTTAAGTCGACGCCCCTGACAACGGGCACATGGGTTTGCCATCATGAGACGGCTCATGCTACGACGCACGGCATTACTTTTGCTCTCACGCGAGAACCTCTCCACGTTAGCACACAAGCCCTCAAACCCAGCATCCTTGTCACCATGAAAAAGCACATCTTTGAAGCTTTCAGGAAGGTTTTCAAAAGCGGGACTGAGATCAACCTGCATTGCTGCAGCCAGCTTGCCTATGAGCCTGTCCTGCAAAGTCTTTTTGCGTTTATTACTTTTCCACATCACAACAGCCCCATCCGCTATTGATTTTGTCGGATCAGGAACAAGAAGGTTAGGGTCGCATGACATCTCAGTACCAAGACCGTGACAAACCCGACAGGCACCATGGCTTGAATTAAAAGAGAAATGTTTAGGTGTTAGTGCAGGCAATACAAAACCCGTCGATGGATTACGATAGCTCGTCGAGAAAGAGACTTCGGAGAAATTATCTTCATCGGGCTTCTTGACGAGACAACTCACCTGACTTCCACAGATACGTAGGGATGTCTCTATCGAGTCAGCCAGTCTACTTTCAACCCCTTTTCTGATCACTAAACGATCGACTACTACCTCGACATTCTTGAGCTTCTGGGGCCAAGCCGAGGCCGCCTCATCCAGCTCATAGAGATCGTCATTCACACGAAGACGAACAAACCCCTGCCTTTGTAAATTCTCAATCAGGCTAGTAACATCCACAGCTTCTTGCAGAGGTATCGGGGCAAGAATCACTATTTTAGTACCCTCATCAGACGCCGCTAAGCATTCAATAATGTCTTGGGCTGTCATTTTCACCAGCCTCTCTCCAGTGCTTGGATCATGTGGAATGCCTACACTTGCGTAGAGTATGCGCAGATAATCGTAAATTTCAGTGGCAGTGGCGATAGTTGAACGAGGGTTCACCCCACCACTACGCTGTTCAATCGCTATCGCTGGGCTCAACCCCTCAATAGAATCTACGTCAGGCTTATCGAGCTGATGGAGAAATTGCCGTGCATAAGCGCTCAGGCTTTCCACATAACGCCTCTGCCCCTCCGCGTAGAGGGTATGAAAGGCAAGCGATGACTTTCCGCTACCGCTGGGACCCGTGATCACCACCAACTTTCCGCGCGGTATTTCTACGTCGATATTACGCAAGTTGTGCTGCCTGGCTCCTTTGATCACAATTGTGTCCACACCGCTATCTAGCGCACTGAGCACGAGAAATCCACCGTACATTGAGATTACTTGTATTTTAATACTTATCCATATTACACTCCGGCACCGTGCAAGGTGTCACCGCTCTTTGTATTTTTGACATGCCGTATCATTTCACCATGAAGCTACTACGTTCCCTGCCATGCATCGCCGCGGTTGGGATTACTATACTCAGCTCCTCATGTATCCGGGGACTCCGAGTAGAAATGCGACAGCCGGTAGACCGACTTGCCGCTGTCGGCACCACTCGATTTGAGGCAGTAGCCGCCGACACAGTGCGCGCGCCATGGACCAGCGGCAACCATGTTGAGATACTCGTGAATGGGGATGAAATCTTCCCCGCGATGCTCAACGACATCAAGACAGCAAAAGAGAGTATTTGCTTTGAAACCTATCTATTTATTGAAGGCAAAATGGCTAGCCAGTTTGTCAGTGCCTTCTGTGAACGCGCCCGTGCTGGAGTAAAGGTGAATGTCATTCTGGATTCCGTGGGCGGCATGAGCATGGGAGACGACAACTACGAACGCATGGTCAAGGCAGGGGTCGATGTAAAACTCTACCACCCACTCAACCTCAGAAACCTGCTCCGCTTCAATGTGCGGGACCATCGCAAAATCATGGTGATTGACGGCAAAGTTGGCTACTCAGGTGGATGCGGCGTTGCTGACTTCTGGATGGGAAATGCGCAGAGCCCAAAGCACTGGCGAGAAACCCACTACCGCTTAACCGGTCCTGTCGTCGCGCAGCTGCAACAAAACTTCAACGAGAACTGGGTCAAATGTGGCGGCGCATCACTCACAGGAATTTCCTATTATCCGCATTTACAGCGCACAGGCAAGGTAAAGGCACAGGCATACACCGCTTCCCCCATTGATAAAAACTTCGCCATTCCTCACATCTACCGCCAAGCCATGGCCTCGGCACGCAAGAGCATTGTCATCAAAAACTCCTACATCTTTTTAGACAGGCCCATGATGAAGGCCGTCATCGATGCTCGCAAACGCGGTGTTCATGTTGAAATGATCTTCGCGTGGGAGCACACCGATGCCTGGCCCATAAGACATCTTTCCATTTACCAGTATCACAAACTGCTCAAGGCTGGAGTTCACATCTATGAGTATCGCCCATCCATGATTCATTGCAAAGTCATGGTTATCGACGAACTTTTTTCGATTATCGGATCTGCCAACATCGATCCACGCTCGCTCTACATTAATGACGAATCAAACGTAAACATCCTCGATGAAGATTTCGCCAAGCAACAGCTCGGCATCATCGCCAACGACAAACTCGACTCTCAGCGCGTTCTAAAACCCCCGTTTTTTTGGAATCCTGTCACCATTCCCTCCCGAGCCGCGGTTACAGTGATTGCCCCCCAGCTTTAACCTAATTCTTCAGCTAATCCCCTAGTCAAACCATTGGGGCATAAGCATTGACGGGACTTCTTGACAAAGTCTACTGCGCCACTATTCTCCCCCCGCCTACCCCACCAGGTAGGTTTCATTATTATGTGAATCGGTCTATATTCTTTTTATATTCCAGCAGCATAAATAACTACGAATCAATTCCTTATGAATACCATCCGTACATTCCAAACTGGCTCCGGCACCGAAGGCAAATATCACTCACTTCCAGCACTTGAAGAAGCTGGACTCGGAAAAATCTCCCGCCTGCCTATCTCAATCCGCATCGTGCTCGAATCTCTGCTTAGAAATTGTGACGGTCGTAAGGTGCAGGAACAGGACGTTCAGAATCTTGCCGGCTGGAATGCCTCCAATCCTGGCACCTACGAAGTTCCTTTTACCGTTGCTCGTGTTGTTCTCCAGGATTTCACTGGTGTTCCACTCGTCGTTGATCTGGCTGCCATGCGTAATGCGGCCGCAGAAGCAGGCGCTGACGCATCCGTCGTTGAGCCGCTCGTGCCTGTTGACCTCGTCATCGATCACTCCGTGCAGGTTGACTTTGCCGGTTCACAGCAGGCCTTGGAACGTAACCTTCAGATTGAATTCATCCGCAACAAGGAGCGTTACCAGTTTCTCAAGTGGGGCCAGCAAGCTTTTGAAACATTCGGCGTAGTGCCTCCCGGCATCGGCATCGTTCATCAGGTCAACCTAGAATACCTCGCCAAAGGCGTGCTTGAAAAAGAAGGCACCTACTATCCTGACACCCTCGTCGGTACAGATTCTCACACCACGATGATCAATGGTCTTGGAGTTGTTGGCTGGGGCGTTGGTGGTATTGAAGCTGAAGCCGGCATGCTCGGTCAGCCCGTCACCTTCCTCGTTCCTGAGGTTGTAGGTGTTCATCTCTCAGGCGAGCTCGCCGAGGGCGTCACCGCTACCGATTTAACACTTAGTATTACTCAGCTCCTTCGTGAACACGGTGTTGTTGGCAAATTCGTCGAGTTCTACGGCCCAGGTGCCAAGTCACTAAGCCTGCCCGATCGAGCCACCGTTGCCAACATGGCTCCCGAGTATGGCGCTACCATGGGCTTCTTCCCCATTGATGGAGAAACGATCGCCTACCTTCGTGGCACGGGTCGCTCTGAAGAAACCTGCGCTACCGTCGAGAACTACTTCAAAGCACAGGAAATGTTCGGCATCCCTGAACAAGGTGATATCGATTACTCCGTATCTCTCGACTTTGACATGGCAAGTGTCGTTCCCGCTGTCTCCGGACCTAAGCGCCCACAAGACCGCATCGACGTCACCAAGCTCGGCAATAAATTCAATGAGCTATTCACCGCTCCTGTCGCCGATGGCGGTTATGCGCGTAATGCTGATACACGCAACGTCGCTATTGACCTCGAGCTTCACGCCCCTGCTGGGTTCTCAGCAACAGGCGCTGAGCTTCTCGAGGAGGCCGGCACGGCTGTTGAGGCGAGAGCCTCCCACGACAAGCTACAGCTCAAGCACGGCAGCGTTCTCATTGCGGCTATCACCTCATGCACAAACACCAGCAACCCAAGTGTAATGCTCGCTGCTGGTCTAGTGGCGAAAAAAGCCAACGCGCTCGGCCTTGGTGTCGCCCACTACGTAAAAACTTCACTCGGACCCGGTTCCCGAGTTGTCACCGATTATCTTAACGCAACCAACCTTCAAACCGAACTCGACCAACTCGGCTTCCAGACCGTGGGTTACGGCTGCACCACCTGCATTGGCAACTCTGGTCCACTCGCACCAGAAATTGAGGACGCCATCAAGGAGGGTGACCTCATTTCCGCTTCCGTTCTCTCCGGAAACAGAAACTTTGAAGCTCGTGTGCATGGCTCTGTGCGTGCCAGCTTCCTCATGTCACCTCCATTGGTGGTCGCTTACGCCATTGCTGGACGCGTTGACCTCGACCTTGCCAACGATCCGATCGGCACCGACAGAGATGGCAATCTTGTTTACCTCAAGGACATCTGGCCCACCACAGCCGAGCTCAAGGAGGTTATTGACGCAGCCCTTGTCCCCGAGGTCTTCAACAAGCTCTACAGCAATCTCGATAGCGCTAACCAGAACTGGGTCGATATTAAGTCTTCTACTGGTCCTACTTTTGACTGGGATGATGATTCCACTTATATTCAGAACCCACCCTTCTTTGACGGTTTCTCGCGCACTCCAGCCACAGAGGCTAAGGATGTAGTCAACGCTCGTGCCCTTGGTATTTTTGCCGATTCGGTCACCACCGACCACATCTCACCCGCAGGAGCTATTGTTCCCACCTCACCTGCAGGCCAGTATCTACTCGCCAATGGCGTAGAGAAAGCCAAGTTCAACTCCTTTGGCTCACGCCGGGGTAATGACCGTGTCATGACTCGCGGCACCTTTGCCAACGTCCGCATTAAAAACCTTATGTGTGGTGGTACCGAAGGCGGATACACCCAGTATTTCGGCCCATCCGATGTTCCCGCTCCGGATCAGGAGATTGCCTCCAAAGACGGCGGCAAGCCCTGCTTCATCTACGATGCTGCCGAAGCCTACAAAGCTGACGGCACCAACCTCATCGTCATTGGAGGTGAAGACTACGGCATGGGATCATCCCGTGACTGGGCTGCTAAGGGCACACGCCTATTGGGAGTCTCTGCAGTCGTCACTAAGTCCTTTGAGCGTATTCACCGCTCTAACCTCATCGGCATGGGTGTCTTGCCTCTGAACTTCAAGGACAAGACAGACTATGACAAACTAGCAGGCTTAGCTGGCGCAAGCTTCTCCATCACAGGCCTCTCAGGAGCGCTCACCCCGATGCAGGACGCGACACTCACCGTCACCCAAACAGACGGGTCAAGTTTTGACATTCCACTCGTGGTCCGCATCGATACTCCTGCAGAAGTTGATTACTACCTCTCCGGTGGCATTCTTCCTTTTGTCTTGAATCAAATTCTAGACGCGGCAGAGGCTTAGCGCTAACAATCACTTTTTCTAACACGGCTCCCCTGTCCTTTGTGACTGCGGGAGCCGTTTTTGTTGGCTCGTTTTTGTTCGCTGACACTTAGCTCAAGCCAACCGCACCCCAGCCGCTTCCGGGCCTTAACCCTTGGCATTACCGGCAGCACTGTTTAGTATCACTTTATTCATGAAATATCTCATCACTGGTGCTAACGGCTACATTGGCCTGCGCGTACTCTCAGCGCTCAGTGAGACAGACCATGAGGTCGTTGCTGTCGTGCGTAATAAAGACCGCTTACCAGCAGAACTCTGCAACCTCTTTGGCTCGCGACTCCGCATCATCGAATTAGACTTCCTCGTCTCGCCCGAAGATCAAGCTACCTGCCCTGATGATATTGATATTGCCTACTACCTCATCCACTCAATGGGAGCCGGTGAAGGCTTCAGCGATAAAGAACGCCAATGTGCTGAACACTTTAAGGAGTGGATCAAGCCGAGCCACTGCCAACAGATCATTTACCTCTCAGGACTGATTCCAGAAATGCCAGAAGGCAGCAAGCTCTCCGCGCACCTCGCCTCACGCAACCAGGTCTTTGAAATACTTCAATCATCTGGGGTTCCACTCACCACCCTACGTGCTTCGATCATTGTCGGTTCTGGCTCCGCCTCCTTTGAGATCATCCGAGACCTCGCTGAGAAACTACCTTTTATGATCACACCAAAGTGGGCAAGAACCCTATGCCAGCCCATCTCAATTCGCAACGTCATCGACTACCTACTAGGCGTCAGCGAACACCCTGAATGCCGAGGCAAATCCTACGACATCGGCGGCCCAGAACAACTCACCTACCGAGATATGTTGCTCGGCTACGCAAAGACCCGCGGCCTCACACGCTTCATCATACCCGTGCCCTTCTTTACGCCACAACTTTCATCCTACTGGCTCTGCTTGGTCACCGCTACCAACTTCCAGCTCGCCAAGGCGCTCGTCGGCAGCCTGCACATGGAGACCATTTGCCGTGAAAAATCAATTCGTGAAATTATTCCTCTGGAGCTCATCAGCTACCATGATGCGATCAAGCGTGCACTCTCCCTTATTGCTCAGAACCGAGTGCCCTCCACCTGGTATGGCGCGCTCTCATCGGGTGAGCTGTCACCGCAACAAATCAAAAACATCCGCATTCCTGAACATGGCATCGTCAGTGACGCACAAAGCACCTCACTAAGTGCTCCACGTGACCAAGTCATCGATGCCATCTGGGCACTAGGAGGCAGTAATGGCTGGCCCAGCATGCTGTGGGCGTGGAAGCTGCGTGGGTTCGTTGATAAAATCATTGGTGGTATCGGAATGCGGCGCGGACACGATAACCCGGGTGAGATCAAACCCGGTGACGCTCTTGACTTCTGGCGTGTCATCGTCGCCGATCGTGATACTGGCCGACTCGCACTCTATGCAGAGATGAAGGTGCCCGGTGAAGCCTGGCTTGAATTCAGAGTCATCGATGGACAGCTTCATCAAACCGCTACCTTCCGACCTAAAGGTCTGTTAGGTCGGCTTTATTGGTATGTCTGCCTGCCTTTTCATCTTATTCTTTTTCCTCGTATGGCACGCTCCCTCGCCAACGGTTGGCCCCAGCGTCACCAGCGCGAACTGCTCAATGACTGAGACAGTCGTGACTTGCCTTCATGCGTTAAACGATTAATATCACCTCTATGGATAAACCTGAATCATGTGACAACAAACCCTTGATGCAAGAAGTTGAGCCGGGAACCTATTTCTGGTGCTCTTGCGGAAAATCAGCAAGCCAGCCATTTTGTGATGGCGCCCACAAAGGCACTGGATTTTCTCCTGTCAAAGAAGTTGTGCTCGAAAAAAAGAAAATCTTCTGGTGCATGTGCAAGGACACTAAAAATGCCCCGCATTGCGACGGCTCACACAAATAGTCAAAGCAGGTATCGGGCCCAGTATCTGGCCCTAATTATCAGGACCGAATATCAGCGAAAACTCACGCCAACACCGGGGTCTCCTTACCTACACCCAGTCCGGCAACTCTAGCTCAAAGTCAGGCATTCTTACCCTGACCTTACTGCCAGCCGAGGTTGTTCCAAAAAAAGCGCCGCTAACACCTGCATTAACGGCCGTGACATGATAGCTATTGTAAGAAAAGTCTTCACCAGGCTCTAGCACTGGGGTTTGGCCGACAACGCCATCACCCTCTACAACAGTGACCTCACCACCCTCCTCTCGGATCACCCATTTCCTACCGAGGATCCTGACCCGCTCAGTCGATTCATTGAGAATCGTAATGAAGTAGACAAATGGGTGCGGCTTGTCGTCGGGAGCATCCAGTGTGGGCATGTAGATGACATCATCAACACGGACGCTAAGCCCTTCAAGCTGGTCGTAATTTCCTTCGTGTTTCTCTGCCACGGACTAACTCTAGAAAATACAAATCAATGAGGCAAGCTGAGAGCACAGTGATTTTACCTCGTGGACAGCAAGCCACATTCAGCAGTCGCCATTGATGAAGTGACCGCTAACCCAAGCGTTTCAGCTTACGCTTCACACTGAGCTTGGAAGCCGGACTAATGCGGTCGACAAATAGAATGCCGTTTAGGTGATCCACCTCGTGCTGCAAGGCGCGGGCGAGCAATCCATCAGACTCAAGCTCAATGACGGAGCCATCAAGCTGAGGCAGCGTTGCTTTAACAATACTAGGCCTCCTCACCTTCGCCTGAATATCGTGAATACTTAGGCAGCCCTCCGTATCCGTCTCACGCGGGCCGTCGAGCTCAAGCTCAGGATTAATAAATACCAAGGGCATGACATCCTCCATCTTGGCATCTGCACCATTGACCTTGAGAAAAGAAATACATTCAGGGTCATGAGACACATCCACCACCGCCATGCGGATATCTTTGCCGATCTGAGGGGCTGCCAAGCCAACACCGTGGGCATCGATCATCGTTTCGATCATATCTTCTGCAAGCTTACGGACAGGCTCATCAACTTCTGCAATCTTGCTGCATTTCTTGCGTAAGACAGGATTACCATACTGTGTAATTTCTAGGACCATGGGATCAATCGATTGCTTTAGTTTTCTGACTTGGGGGCTAAATTTAGGGCTGACTCTGTTATTTTCACGCGGGAAGGCACATCGCGTGGGTTGATGCCTGCCTTGATCAGAGCATTTTGCACCTGGATAAAGCGCTCCAGCGGAATGCCTTTGTCTGGCTCAAGCTCGAGTTTGCGCGTGGGAAACTTTTCACGGAAGACTTTGAGATAATCGACCAACATCGCCTCGTGAATGCGGGTAGCGTCCAGCATGAGGCTGCCGTCAGCCTGGATCGACAACACGGCTGCAGGCTCCACCACCTCGACGGTGGCGCTGTCTTGGGCGAGAGCGAGTTCGATATGCATCACCGGGCGCTTATTCTTAGGGTCAGTCGACACCGCAAAATAAATCAACAAAATCGCCAAGATGTCGATCAAGGGAATGATCGGCACCGTCGGGATTTTTCGGCTTGGTCTTTGAAACTCCACAGAGCGAATGTGTGATTATTGATTGAAGGTCGTGTATTGCTGACACCTTGCTACCACCTTACCCATGAGCACCTCTAGGCGTGCGGACATGGTCTCGATCTTACGGTTGAAGTGACTGTGTGCGATGACTGCAGGCACTGCAACGACAAGGCCGGCAACCGTCGTATTGAGAGCCATGGCAATACCCTGACCCACCATGGCCGGGTCTGCACCCTGACCGACGTTAGCGAAGACAAGCACAAGTCCACTGGTCGTTCCCAGCAAACCAAGTAATGGTGCGATGGTAATAACCACCTCAAGAATCGGCATGCCACTATGCATGTTCACGATCTCCTCACGTGCCGCGGATTGAACCACCTCCTGCACCTCGCCCTGTGGCCGGTCGGCGCTATCGAAGGCGACTGCACATAGCCTGGCTAACGAGCTTTCCCCTGCCCTGAAACGAGACTCCAGACTGGCTACCTCTCCCGCCTCAGCACGAGCAGCCATTTTTTCTACTTCTGCCTCCAATGCTACTGGAATGATCATTCCCTTGCCCAAGGTCATCACCTTATAAACCACCACTGCCACCGCAACCAATGAGCAGGCGAGAATCGGGACCATAAACCATCCGCCCTGGCTAAAAAAATTCCACACCACCTCTAAGGCGGCTGGCTCTGCGCTATTCATGAGTATTTGCATGGGTCTGTATAATGAATGTTCTGTGATACTAAATTTTGCTGGCAAAGTGATGCACCCTTAGCTGCCAATGATCCAGCGGGAAATCGTGATTTTTAACCCATGCAGGCTAAGCTGACGCTTGAACTGCCCACTGGTTAACGGCACTAAAAATAAAAGTTGTAAATCAACTCCAAGGACTCGCCTTCAAGCTCCTTGAGCACCGATTCTGGCATCTTAGGCAGCTCTACTTGTCTCAAAGCACGCTGGGTGAAGCCCCGCTCGATAAAGTTGGCCCCGATCACTTCCTGGAACTTGATGCCAGACACCCCACCGCTTTGATCGACATAAAAACGAATAGAGATCACACCAGGTACGATGTGGTCTCGGTGTTGCTCACAGTTTCGGCGCCATTGCAGCTCTACCGCCTTACTGATAAGAGCCTGATAGCGGCCCAGCGGTGAGTTTTTCACATTGAGTGCACTTTTTCCCTGCCGGTTGATTGAGCCCGTTACCCTCGTCTGTCTGGAGTATCCACGAAATCCGCTCTTCTTGGGCTCCTGCTCGGAACCACCGACTATCTTCTTTTTGTCGGCCTCTTGGTGAGCGCCCTCATTCGGACGCTCGCGCGGTGACTTCTCTTCCTTGGGATCTTCTGCTAGCTGCTTGTCACCTTCATCTCCAAGTGGAGCGGGAAGTTCCTCACCTACGGCTAAATGTTTGTCTTTCGGCCCGGATGATGACTCCTCCTCAGGCTCTATTACGTCAAGTTGGGGCGCGTCATCGGCAAGAGCATCATCCTTACTGGCACTTGCCTCCTGAGGAACCTCAGTCTCCTCACCTTGCGCATCTTGCCCCAAAGATCCCTCTTGATATTTTTTACTCACCGTTTCTACATGCCCCGGATAAAGTGGCGCGGCACCGTCCTGGGCAGGCGTATTAGGCTTAGCCCCTGGTGTGGCTGGCAACTCAGAGGCGGCACGGGTATCACGCTCGCCCAGAATATCAGTATCGGCATCCGGCGCACCCTCCTGATCAGCG
>ENA-OQVM01003297-OQVM01003297.1-marine-metagenome-genome-assembly--contig:-NODE-3297-length-17681-cov-3.141786_pt1 | contig 17681 bp, 19 predicted proteins | sample MGYA00237776_ERZ505498 | MGnify/ENA primary metagenome ERZ505498 (study PRJEB26159, sample SAMN06265151) | marine metagenome | isolation source: Helgoland LTER site | place: Germany:Helgoland, sampling... | reverse complement strand
ACCGTTATACCCTTGGCGTGTTACGACCGGCAGAATGGTGGCGGCTTCGCTACCTTGCTGTACCCGCCAACCCTCTTGAGGCGTGCGGTGCCCCAACGGCAATGGGTTGGGTAGCGAAAACGCGCTCTCCAGCACGGCCTGAAGCGGCACCGAGGCCAGTGAAGCGGGCAGCACCTCCTGCAACTGACGATGCTGATAAGCAAGCTGGTGCTCGGCAATACGCTCCGCGGTCACGGCGCGGGTGAGGGCGACGCTGCCGGCAGTGACCAGGGCAAACAGGCCAAGGGCCAGTGCACCGCGCAGCATAGCGTGTTGAGTGGTCATGGCGCGCTCTTCCTTTCATCAGCCCGAGCGGTAGTTTGACCGACGGGGCGTGGCACGCTGACTATGTCCAGCAGCGGCACGCAGAGATTCATCAGCAGTACGGCAAAGGCGACGGCATCCGGGTAGCCGCCTAAATTGCGAATCAGGATGACCAGCACGCCAATCCCCGCACCGTATAACAGCTTCCCCTGACGACTGGTGGCCGCTGAGACCGGGTCGGTGGCAATAAAGAAGGCACCGATCATGGTGCCACCACTCAGCAGATGAAACAGGGGTGATGCTGTTGTTTCGGGTGAGATTAGCCACGTTATTAAACTGATAAATGTTAAAGCGAACAGCATGGCAAAGGGAATATGCCAGTTAATGACTTTACGATAAAGTAAAAACAGTCCGCCGATTGCAAACCAGATATTAACCCATTGCCAACCTTGGCCAGCGAGTAGGCCAAAAGCACTATTTTGTTGGATGAGTTCCGGTGTTTGTGCCAAACCAATTTGGGTTTTCATGATATCTAACGGTGTTGCACCAGATAGGCTATCAACCGCAATTTGATAAGGACTTTGTTCTGTGAAAATAATCTGTAAGGCTGTCGCAAAGGTGATGTCAATATTGCTTAGATCAACAACAGGTAACCAGCGTGTCATTTCGACTGGAAATGAAATCAGCAATAACACATAGGCCACCATGGCGGGATTAAAGGGGTTGTAGCCCAATCCACCAAACACGTGCTTGCCCAGTAGCACGGATACGCCTACCCCGACGGCAATGAGCCACCACGGCGCGTAGGGCGGTAGTGCAATGCACAGTAGTGTGGCCGTTACGATGACGCTGTGATCCTTAAGTGGCGACTTAAAATCCTTACCGCGCAACCAAAGTGCCCAGGCTTCAAAGCCGAGTGCGAGTGCTGAGCCAAAAATAATGTTCAGTAACGTTCCCGGTCCAAAAAACCACGTCATGACCAAAACGCCGGGAATGGTTGCCAGCAGAACCTGCTTCATGACCTGCTCAACAGAGGAGAAGGGTTTGTGAATGTGTGGCGAGGACACATGCAATAAACTCATTGCTCGCCCTCCTGTTGGGCCTTTTTCGCTTTCGCGCGCTCGATGGCCGCTTGTACGGGGTCATCGCCAGCTTCCAGCCGTGCCTCTGCCGCGGCTTTGCGCGCTGCTCGTTTGGCGTCACGCGCAGCAGTCTCTCGTTCAAGCCTTTCTTGACGCGCCTCAAATCGCACCCGTGAGTTGTCTGATCGCAGTTTCTCTTTTGACGCCTCGCGCATTGAGCCCTTTGCCGACCGGTAGTATTGAACAAGCGGGATGTGGCTCGGACAGACGTATGCACAGGCACCGCATTCAATACAGTCCATGAGGTTGTGACGCTCAAGCTGTTCTTGGTCTTTGGCGCGCGCAAACCAATAAAGTTGTTGTGGCAACAATGACGCCGGACAGACTTCTGCACACAGGCCACATCGAATACAGGCCTGTTGCGGTTGTGGCGGTGGGATCTCACTTCGTGTGGGCGCCAGCACGCAGTTGGTGATCTTCACGACAGGCATGTCGAGATCGGTCACTGCAAATCCCATCATGGGACCACCGTGAATGACGCGGTCAGAGGTCTCGCTGTTGAAGTCCCCGAGGGCTAAGAGCTCACCTATGGGTGTTCCGAGCATGACGCGACGATTGCCAGGCTTACCAAGCGCCATTCCGGTCAAGGTGGTAATACGGTCTGTCAGTGGCTTTCCGTCAATCAGTGCTGCACGCACGGCCATCGCGGTACCGGGATTTTGGCACAAGACGCCGATATCTGCCGGAATGCCGCCCGATGGAACCTGCACGTTCAGCAGTAGCTCAATGAGTTGTTTTTCGCCGCCGGAGGGGTACTTTGTGGGGAAGGTAACAACCTCAGCGGATGCCAAATGAGCCGACGCGTCTTTCATGGCCTCGGCCGCCTCGTGCTTATTATCCTCTACCGCCAGTAAAATTGTTTCAGCTCCGACCATGTGAGCCAGAATTTCTGCGCCTTCGACGACCTCACGCGCAAAGCACTGCATCACCGTATCGTCTGCTGTGATGTAGGGCTCGCACTCGGTTCCGTTAATGACCAGTGTGTGTATTCCAATCGCTCGGTCTGAGGCGAGTTTTATGGCTGTTGGGAAGCCCGCGCCGCCAAGGCCGGCAACACCTGCGAGACGAACTCGGTCCAGCAGTACTGCCTTGGACTCCGCTCGCCAGTCAGCGACGCCCTCGCACGTGATCCACTCGCACCGTCCGTCGAGTGTGATTTCAATACACGTGTCGGTCATGCCTGATGCGTGTGGGACGGCCCGTGATGCAATTGCCGTCACCGTGCCGGAGCTGGGCGAATGGACTGGCACGCTCACCGGTCCCTGTGCTTCGGCAATCATTTGGCCACCCAAGACGGTATCGCCGACCTCGACAATAGGGCGCGCGGGTGCACCGATATGCTGTGTGACAGGCAGAACGAGCTTGCTGGGTGGCGGGCAATCCATTACGAAGCCCGGATCAGAGAGTTCTTTACGTTCTGGTGGGTGAATACCGCCGTGAATATCAAAAATCTGTCTCATGCAGCGACCTGCTCAGATTCTCTATCGGTCGCAATAATATTGCCTGTTCTCGACTCGTTAGGCAGCGGCCAGAACCAGTGCTGGATGCCGCCTTTTCTGGGAATCATGTCGATGCAGTCAACCGGGCAAGGTTCGACGCACAAATCGCAGCCGGTACACTCGTCGACGATGACGGTGTGCATCAGTTTTGCTGCCCCTAAAATGGCGTCGACAGGGCAGGCCTGAATACACTTGGTGCACCCAATACATTCCGCTTCGCGGATGTACGCCACGGTGGGTTCCGCCTCAGTACCATGCTCAGAGTCAAGGGGTTCGGGTTCAACATCGAGTAAATCCGCAAGGGCGTGAATGGTGTCCTCGCCACCGGGCGGACACTTATTAATCGAGTCACCCTCTGCGATGGCCTCGGCGTACGGGCGACACCCCGGGTAACCGCACTGCCCGCATTGGGTTTGGGGCAGGATCCCGTTGATTTGATCGGACAAGGGGTTGCCCTCAACTTCAAATCTTACGGCGGCAAACCCCAGCAGGGCGCCAAACAGCAGCGCCATGCCGACGAGGGCAATCAGTGCAAGCAAAATAGGTTGGGCGCTCAGCGACTCAAGCATCAGACTAGACCTGCGAAACCCATAAAGGCGAGCGACGCGAGTCCTGCGGTGATCATGCCAATGGCGGCGCCTTGAAACGGCTCCGGCACATCGGCGACCACCAAGCGCTCTCGCATAGCAGCAAAGAGCACCAGTACGAGCGAAAAGCCCAGTGCGGCACCGAGTCCATAGATCAAGCTTTCCATGAAGTTGTGGGCTTGATTAATATTCAGCAAAGCAACGCCCAGTACCGCGCAATTGGTCGTTATGAGTGGCAGATAGACGCCTAGAACCCGGTGCAAGAGCGGGCTCGTTTTACGCACCACCATCTCCGTGAATTGAACAACGACCGCGATGACCAAAATAAAGGACAGCGTTCTGAGGTAGGTCAGATCCAGCGGTTCAAGCAGGTAACGATAGGTCAGATAGCTGCACACCGAGGCCAATGTGAGGACAAACGTTGTCGCCGCGGACATACCAATCGCGGTCTCTAACTTGTTTGACACACCCATAAAAGGGCACAGACCCAAAAACTGGACCAGTACGAAATTATTGACCAATACTGCCGCGATGAGCAGTACCGCGAAGTCCCCTAGCATGTTGCTCCAGCTGGCTCTAGCGCCTGTGTTGTCTCCTGACACCTCATAGTAAGGAATCTGTGGGCAATCTAATAGTAGTTCGTCAGATTAGCGCTATAAAACCGAGGCTTAACGCTTACTGTCTTCAACCATCGCGTTCACAGCATCGGGATCCACGCGTTGAATGAGGGGTGAGAAGTCGTTAATAACGTGACCCTGCAAAGGTGCGTTGAGCGCGGTCCAGTCCAGTGACAGCCCCAAAAATAATTCACTCTTCTGGGCCATTTGGGGGAGTACTGGTTTTAAGTAGGTCATCAGTACGCGAAAACAGTTGATACCGACGGAGCAGGCGTCTTGAACGTCCTGCTCTCGGCCTTCTTCTTTCGCCAGAACCCAGGGTTTTTTGTCGTCGATGTATTGGTTTGCACGATCTGCCAGTGCAACGATTTCTCGCATCGCACGCTGAAAGTCCCGGGCCTCGTAAAGCGCGGCGATCGAGTCACCGGCCGTAATGAGTTCGCCGACAAGCTCAGGTTCGGTGCATTGGGCGCTGAGTTCGTTGTCGAATCGCTTTCGAAGAAATCCAGCACAGCGACTTGCGATATTGACCACTTTGCCCACTAGGTCTGAATTCACACGTTGGACAAAGTCCTCAAGGTTCAGGTCCATGTCATCAACATGTGGACCGAGCTTGGCTGCGAAGTAGTATCGGAGGTATTCCGGATCAAGATGCTCGAGGTAGGTTGACGCCATGATAAAGGTGCCCCGACTCTTAGACATTTTCGTGCCGTCTACGGTTAAAAAGCCGTGAGCAAAGATGGCGGTGGGTTGCCGAAGACCTGCGCTTGCGAGCATTGCCGGCCAGAATAAGCCGTGAAAATTAATGATGTCTTTGCCAATAAAGTGATAGAGCTCGGTGTCGTGTCCGGGTTGCCAGTACGAGTCAAAGTCATCACCCGTGCGGTCACACAAATTTTGATGGCTCGCAATGTAACCGATCGGCGCATCAAGCCACACGTAAAAATACTTGCTGGGGTGGCCCGGTATTTCAAATCCAAAGTAGGGGGCGTCTCGTGAGATGTCCCAGTCTTGTAGGCCTGCATCGACCCACTCTCGCAGCTTATTGGCGATGGGTGTTTGCAGCGAGTCTGTACTGATCCAATCGCTCAACAATGACTGAAAGTGACTGAGCTGAAAGAAAAGATGTTCTGACGATTTTTCAATGGGCGTAGCACCCGACAGGGCCGATACGGGGTCAATGACGTCAGTAGGGGAGTAAGTCGCGCCGCAGACTTCGCAGTTGTCCCCATATTGATCGGGTGCTTTACAACGCGGGCACGTCCCCTTAATGAAGCGATCTGCTAAGAAGAGGCCTTTTTCGGGATCGTAGGCTTGCACCACGCTGCGGCTCGTAATGTCGTTGTTCGCATCGAGTCGTTTGAAGATCGTCTCTGACCACGCCTTATTTTCGGCCGAGTGTGTCGAGTGATAGTTGTCGAATGAAATGCTAAAGCCCGCGGAGTCTGCCTCGTGCAGGGCTTTAATGTTCGCGATATGCGTCTCAGGGGTTACACCTTGTTGCTCTGCAGACAGCATGATGGCGGTACCGTGCGCGTCATCAGCACAGACATAGCGACAGTGGTGCCCTCGCGAACGCTGAAATCGCACCCAAATGTCGGTTTGTACCTGCTCGAGCATATGGCCTAAGTGCAGCGGTGCATTGGCGTAGGGCAAGGCAGAGGTAACCAGAATGTTGCGCGACGACATAGACTGCGAGCTCGTATCAAAAAACGGGCGTCATTGTAGCCTTGTGAGACTTTGCGGAACAGCGCTTGTCAATTGTTCACAACCCGTTCGATATCGCCGACTGGAGCTGCGCTGCGATATACTCGCGGCTTTTGAGGGTATCGCTGTGACACAAGGCGTTGGTAACGTGAAGCATGTGGTGGCTGTGGCGTCGGGCAAGGGAGGCGTGGGCAAGTCGACTGTGTCCCTTAACCTGGCGGTTGCAGCAGCGCAATTAGGGTACCGCGTGGGTCTATTGGATGCGGATATTTATGGGCCGAGTCAAGCGCGCCTTCTCGGGATCAAGGACGGCGTGATGCCAGAGGTCGTAGACGAGAAAATCTTTGTACCCATTGAGGCGCACGGTATCAGCGCCATGTCTATGGCATTTTTGACCCGCGAAAAAACGCCCATGGTCTGGCGCGGTCCAATGGCAAGTGGTGCACTGCAACAAATGATCGAGTCTACGCGCTGGGGCGAATTAGATATTCTGCTGGTTGATATGCCGCCGGGCACGGGCGATATTCAGTTGACCTTGTCTCAGCGCACTCGCTTATCGGGCGCAGTTGTCGTCACGACCCCACAAGACATTGCGCTCATTGACGCGCGTCGGGCGATCGAAATGTTTCAAAAGGTATCGGTGCCGATCTTAGGTATGGTGCAAAATATGGCGACCCACGTGTGTTCAAATTGTGGGCATGAAGACCCTGTTTTCGGCAGCGAGGGTGGTGACAGTCTCGCTAAAGAATATAACGCCGAGGTGATCGCGGACATTCCCCTGTCTCGGCAAATTCGTGAGTCAAGTGACGCCGGTTTGCCGATTGTCCTCGCGGACACACAGGGAGCGGTTGCAGGTGTCTACCAAAAAGCGGCTGCGACGCTCATGAAAACGTTAATCGATGCGCAGACGCCGAGTGCCCCAACGATTAGTATGACCGAGTAAGGTTCACCCCATAAAGCGTTAGGAGTTAATGTGAGTATCAAGTCAGACCTTTGGATTCGTCGTATGGCGGACCAGCATAAGATGATAGAACCTTTTGAAGCGGGCCAGGTGCGTGACAAGGACGGTGAAAGACTGATCTCTTACGGGACCTCCAGCTATGGGTACGATGTGCGCTGTTCGCGCGAATTCAAGGTGTTCACCAATATCAACTCAGCGACGGTTGACCCTAAGGTGTTCGACAGCGACTCGTTCGTCGATGTTGAGAGTGACGTTTGCGTCATTCCACCCAACTCATTTGCGTTGGCACGCACGGTGGAGTACTTCCGAATTCCAAGAAATGTGTTGACCATTTGTCTTGGGAAATCGACCTATGCGCGCTGCGGCATTATCGTCAACGTGACGCCGCTCGAGCCAGAGTGGGAAGGGCACGTGACGCTCGAATTTTCAAACACTACCACGTTGCCGGCTAAGATCTACGCCAACGAGGGCGTGGCGCAAATGTTGTTTTTTGAGTCTGACGAAGTTTGTGAGACCAGCTATGCGGATCGAGGGGGCAAGTATCAGGGGCAGACAGGCGTCACACTGCCTAAAACCTGATGGTGATGGGTTCTTTTTGATCTAGTCGGACGGTTTCTCGTCCAACCAAGCCAGGTCTTTAAGGCCCACAGTAATCGTCGAGGAGCGCTCGACGTGGACGGTTTTAATCATCAGAAAGTCGAGCTTAGGCGCCAGCCAAATTTCAGAGGCACGTTTGCTGGGGTTGGAATGCACAGCGTTGTATTTCACCGTGTCGATTGCCCCCATCGGCGTTTGAACCACCTCGTCTGGGGCGCGCTCCCAGCGCTTCTCGCTGACTTTCGGGCCATCCACCACGGTAAAACTGAGCGTCTGTGGAGGCTCTTCTGAGGACATCAGTGTCAGTCTCAACTGTTGCTGTTGAGAGAAGCGATCCAGAATGTGAGGGGCCCATTCATGCTGTGTCCAGTCGCCGCGTTTCATGCTGTCGATGACACCGTCTGCGCGATTAAATCGAACACTGCGCTTTGTGGTTTTCAGCGATTTTACTTTTGAATCGAAGCGTATGCCCTCAACGCGACCCTCTGAGATTCTAAACGCCGCAGACTCCGTCATATTGATGAGGATATTTTTGCCGCGGCTCGAGAGCGTATAGACGTCCTCTTCTTTGGTGAGCGTCCGCTTTAGGTCCAGCGCCATACCCATGGTTGACGCGTTATACGTGGCTTCGAATTCACGGAATGTGGGTGAACTCTGACCGTTCAGTGACTCGTTAGCGATGGCGCCTCCGCTCATCAGTGTCAGAAAAAAGACCGCAAGATAAAGCCCTAAACGCACTCAGCGCTGCTCCATTGTGCACCGGTAGTCGATAATTTTTTGCCATCCAAAACAGCACCTTCAGCGTGCTGGTAAAGACGGCCTTCCAAGTGCCAGTTCACAGCCTCAGGGAAGATTTTGTGTTCGTACTCGAGAATTCTCGCAGCCAGCGTTACGTCGGTGTCGTTTTGCCGAATCGGGACTCGCGCCTGAAGTATGGGTGGTCCGCCGTCGAGTTCATTGGTCACATAGTGCACGGTTGCCCCTCCTTCGCTATCGCCATTTTCGATGGCGCGCTTGTGCGTGTTAAGCCCGGGATACTTGGGCAACAATGAGGGGTGAATGTTCAATAATTTTCCCGCAAACCGGTTAATAAAAATCGGCGTGAGAATGCGCATGAAGCCGGCAAGCACCACTGCGTCTGGTTGGTCCTTGGCGACAACATTGGCCAATGCCGCGTCAAACGATTCACGAGAATCGAATTGCGTGTGGTCAACGATGGCGGTAGGAATGCCGTGCGTCTTCGCCGTCTGGAGTCCTGCTGCACTGGGGCGATTACTGATGACGCGAACCACGCTTCCCGACAAGGATCGCTGTTGCTGGGCGGCTAGGAAGGCCTCCATATTAGAGCCGCGCCCGGAAATGAGAATGGAAATGCGCTTGTTTGAAGCTGCGCTCAAGAAGCGAACTCCACCACACTATTGCCCTCTCTTATTTCTCCAAGCAACCAGCAATCTAAACCCCGCTCGGTAAGAAGTTGCATTGCGGCGTCGGCTTTGCTCGCACCCACGATGAGGGTCATACCAACACCGCAGTTAAAGGTCCGATACATTTCGGTGTCGGAGACCCCTCCTGCATTGGCCAGCCACTGAAAGACGGGAGGCATTGTCCACGATTGGGTATCCAATACTGCTGAGCAGCCCTCTGGCAGTATTCTCGGTATGTTCTCCAAGAGGCCACCGCCTGTAATGTGCGCGAGTGCATGAGGTCGGATTTCGCGCTGAAGTGCCAGGAGCGGTTTGTTGTAGATCTGCGTGGGTTCGATCAGGGCATCGGCCAGCGATGTTGTACCGCAGGTTTGTGACAGGTCTGCTTGAGTCACGTCAATAATCTTACGAATTAACGAGTAGCCGTTGGAGTGTGGTCCCGAAGAGGAAATGCCGATAATTGCATCGCCCGGTCCCACGTTGTGCCCGTCTATGATTTTGTTTTTCTCAACGACACCCACACAAAAACCGGCCAGATCGTAATCGTCGCCTTCGTACATACCCGGCATTTCAGCGGTCTCGCCGCCTACCAAAGCGGCTCCGGCGAGCTCGCAACCCTTTCCGATGCCTTCAATCACATCGGCGGCAACGTCGATATTGAGTTTGCCTGTGGCGTAATAGTCGAGGAAGAGCAGAGGCTCGGCGCCCACAACAGCAATGTCGTTACTGCACATGGCGACAAGGTCGATGCCAATCGTCTTGTGCCGACCCAGTTGCATGGCGAGTCGGAGTTTGGTCCCGACGCCGTCCGTACCGGAGACCAGAACTGGGCTCCGGTAACCTTCAGGAATTTCACACAGCGCGCCAAAGCCACCCAGTCCACCCATTACTTCTGGGCGCCGAGTTGCTTTCGAAATGTGCTTAATACGTTCCACAAGTGCATTGCCGGCATCGATGTCGACGCCCGCATCTTTGTAAGTCAGTCCTTGGGTTTTTTGCTTGTCTGTCATACCGTGCCTCTCTCCACGGTCCGAAGATTACTCGCTGGAAAACTTAGAGGAAAGCGACCAACCGAACTTTCGCTGGTAAACTGCCAATATGAGACGTTTTCACACAATCTTTTTTGTTTTTTTTCTCGTCTGCGGTTTTGCATTGCCCTTGGGCAGTAACGCGGCACAAGAGGGCTTTTTTTCTGAGCTCGTGACGGTGTCGGACCGGAGCGATGCGGAGTTGACGAGGGCTGCTCAGTTAGGGCTTAGCCGGCTCTTTGTGAGAGTTTCTGGTAATGAAGCGATCATCGTTGAGCCCGCCTTTGAGCGTGCTGTGCGTGCGGCGCAAGAGCATGTTCTGCTCTACAGCTATCGCGATGTGGATGCTGCACTTGTTGTATTTTTCGAATTTGATGACGCGTTTGTCCGCGGCTTGTTTAGAGACGAATCGGTACCTTATTGGGAGCAACGACGACCACCAGTGGTTGCCTGGGTTGCGCTTGATGAGCCGTTTTCCAGAAGATTTGCGGCTCGGTCCGACGATGCGGAGTTACTGACGCCGGCGCTTGCTTTATTTGAAGCGCGAGGTCTTGAGGTGCGATTTCCGCTCCTTGATTTAACCGATGCGGCGGCCGTACCCGTGTCGACCATTTGGAGTCGGGATTTCGATCGTGTTCGCGCCGCATCTCGCCGTTATGGCTCTGAGTACTCGCTGATTGGTCGCTGGATCGAGCTGAGTGACTCAAGCCGTCTCGTTGACTGGTATTTCGTGGGTCCAGAGAATCAGAGCCATCTGCAGCTGCGGGAGAGTGACGTCAACGCGCTATGGGCTGCCGGCGTTGATCTTGCGACGGATAAGATGCGTGATTCGCTTGCGGTGACGCTGCAGCAATTCGATAGGTCCAGCGCGATCGCTGTGACCGTCTCCGGTGTCGCGTCGTTTGCCGACTATCGTTCTGTTTCCGCTGTGTTCACCGAACTTGCCCAGTTGGTCGATCTGCGCATTGAATCAACGGGTGAAAACACGCTCACTTATCGTGTGGTGGGGGTGTCTAGCGCGGAAGAGGTGGCGCGCCTGATTCCCAATCGATCGGGCTTGCGCGTTCAATCAGTACTCAATCGAGAGCAGCTGAATTTGACTTGGGAGACGATCCAGTGACCAACAAACTGTCTGACGCTAACAGCCGCTCGCGCTGGCTTCCTGTTCTAATTGTGACGCTAGTAGTCGTGTTTTTCTTCGTGCAATTAAGCGATATTTTGATGCCGTTTATCGTCGGCGCACTCATCGCTTATCTGGGCGACCCTATCGTCGATCGACTCGAGGCGCGGGGCTATTCTCGCTCGTCAGGCGTGGTCATTGTTTTTGCGTTATTAATGACGCTAGTCATTGTCGTTTCGGGCATTGTCGTGCCGCTCTTGATTCAACAGCTTTCTCAACTCGCCGCGGCGATACCTGACGCCTACCTTTGGGTCTCGCAGATCGCCGTGCCCTATCTGCAAACGCAATTGAGCCTCAGTCCCGTGTCTTTGCCGACCATCGATTGGCAAACCAGCCTGTCAGAACACTGGCAATCGGTGGGTCAAGTGACTGGCGGCGTGGTTCAGCGGGTGACAACGTCGAGTCTTTCGTTGATTGCCTTGCTGCTCAATGTGGCACTTATCCCCGTGGTCGCATTTTATCTCATGCGTGACTGGGATTTAATGATGGCCGGACTCTTAAAACTTGTGCCGCGGGTTTGGGTATCCACGGTTCAAGCGTCGGTATCTGAAGCGCACACCGTACTTGAGGCGTTTCTTCGCGGTCAGTTCGTGGTCATGGGCGCTCAGGCGCTCATGTATAGCGTCGGCCTTTGGGTGGTGGGACTGAACTACGCGGTAGTCTTGGGTGTGACCGCGGGTGTTGCGAGCCTAATACCCTATGCGGGCTCGGTCATCGGGGTTGGTAGTGCGATGGTTGTCGCCTACTTTCAATACGGGATCGATCCCTGGTCGTTAGGCGCCGTAGCACTGATATTTTTGATAGGACAGCTGATCGAGAGTTTTCTTTTAACGCCTGTCTTAGTGGGCGATCGGATTGGCTTGCACCCAGTGGCTGTTATTTTTGCGCTCATGGCGGGTGGTCAGTTGGCCGGGTTTACGGGCGTCCTTATTGCGCTGCCTGTTGCAGCAGTTTTGTTGGTCTTTGGACGACGAATTGTAGAAGTCTACCTCTCAACCGATGCGTATAACGCTGAGTAACTCAGACTTATGACGGTTCAGTCGGCTCAACTTGTCTTACCCATTTCGATCGATCCTGATGCAACTTGGGCGCATTGGGTGTCTCGTTTAGAGACCGAGCATCTTGAGAGTGCGGTGCAGCAGGTGGCCAGCGCGCGTGATCAAGGTGTTTTCGTTTGGGGCGGTGCGGGGGAAGGTAAGAGTCACCTGCTTCAGGCGTCCTGCGCGGCGCAGTCGGCGTCGGTTCGTTACATCCCCACGGGCGCAGTCCTTGAATATCCGCCAGAGGCCGTTCTTGAGGCGGCAGAGCATGAATCGCTCGTGGTCATAGACGATATTCATCTGCTGAGTGAGCATCGTATTTGGCAGGAAGGCGTATTTCACTGTTTTAATCGCTGTATGCAAAATTCGACCCCATTTTTAGTGTCCGCACGAACGGCGCCGTCGGGATTGAATTCGTTTTTGCCTGATTTGCAATCGCGACTTTCTCTCCTGTCAGTCTTCAAGTTGCCAGTCTGGAGTGACGCGGATTTTGAGACGCTGCTCGTGCGTCTTGCGGATGCCCGTGGGCTGTCGTTTACGCCTGAAGTGGCTCGGTTTCTGGGACTGCGTATTCGACGAACACCTGCAGATGCTGAACGAATTATTCGCTCGATCGATGAGTCTAGTTTAGTCGAGCAGCGCGCGCCCACTATCCCATTTTTAAAAACGCTGGGCTACTGACACCGCCTCAGTGTGCTGCGGCAATCTCATCTTCAGCTAATTGTAAATAACGTCGAAGCTGCGCCACTAAAATGTACAGTGGAATGGTGTCGAGTAGGGCCACCGTGGCTTTAAACGCATAATTGCTCGCGACTAAAATCAACAGCGTCTCAAGGGTCATCTCGCCGCGATAAAACACGGCGCCGAACGTCACGGTGACCACCATGACCGAATCAACAAGTTGGCTGAGCAAGGTGCTGAAATTGTTTCGGATCCAGAGGTGCTTCCCTTTTGTGACCCGCTTCCAGAAGTGAAATAACTGAACGTCGCAGTATTGCGCTGTGATGTACGCCACCATTGAGGCGGTTACTGCGCCGCTGGTCATGGCATACATCAGTGAAAAAAGCTCCACGTTACCCTCAAGCACTTCACCGGTGGGCAGCGGCACGGGCGCTCCGAGTTGCAGGATTTGCCACGGCGGCATATTCGCAGGATCGACAGCGGGGGCGTATTGTCCTGCCGTCATGACCAGCAAAATTAGTGCGTTGATAAACAGTCCGACGGTCACCAGAAAATTTGCGCGCGCCTTCCCGTAGAGCTCACAGATCAGATCTGTACAAAGAAAAGTCAAAGGGTAAGGAAGAACGCCCACCGCCAAAGCCAGCGGGCCGAGCTGAATAAACTTCGTGATGCCAATGATGTTGAGTAGAGTCATTGCGCTGAGGAATACCCCAGCGAGAATCAGGAAAACACGCTCTCGGCGTTCGGTGAGTGCGGCTTGCGTGACGGTGCTCAATGTTCCTTTTGTCCCAGATTGGCGTGAATAACTGAGCCATTGGCCACAGGACTCTCGTGGGCCCAAACCACCACGTTGGCAATTTCTTCAGGTTTTACGAGTCGGCCAAAACTGTTTTGCGAGCCAATTTCGCGCATGAGGTCGACATCGCCACCCAGATGTTGCTTCAACATCTCGGTGTCGGTAAATCCAGGACAAACCATTGCCGTGTGTATGCCTGAGCCACTTAAATCTTGACACGTCGCTCGCATTTGACCGAGCTGGGCATGCTTACTGATCACGTAACTGTAGGCGCCGGAGACCGCTTTTTCTGACAGCGTAGAGCCCACGTAAATAATACTGGACCCCGCCGCCATAGAGCCAATGAGTTCACGATTAAGCGTGTTTACCGCCAGGACATTAACAGCCATTACACGCATCAGCGCCTGCGTTTCACAGTCATTGGCGGTGTCTTTGAGCATCAGTGAGGCGTTATGGATCAGAGTGATGCGCCCGCCATCCGCCGCCAAATGTGCTTTGCACTCGGTCGCCGCTCGCAGTGCACCCTCGTCAGAGCCGAGGTCCGCCGCGACGTTGACAACGCCGGCCACAGGGCTGGGGCGTCTGGCAATATTAATAACTGAAAAGCCCTTTGCTATGAACTGCTCGGCAGTGGCCGCACCTATTCCCGAGCTGGCTCCTGTAATAATGGCAGTATCGTTCATACGAATTTGTAAAGACCTCTTGTTTAATCGCAGGTTATCCTACGCGACAATCATCGGCTAGGATTGCTTACTCGGGGTTGTGGGGTCTTTTTTGCCATCATGCGACTGTTGATTCCGCTCTTAGCGTCAAAAAAAGGAATGTTCATTGACACGATTGACTACGCTTCACATTGAAAAAGAAGCACATAAATTTTCCGCCGCTCACTACACCATTTTTTCGGCGACCGAGCGGGAGCGACTACACGGACACAACTACTTTGTCTCCGTGCGTATCGTCGCAAAAATGGGAAACAATGGGTTTTCGGCGGACTACAACGTTTACAAGAAACGGATCAAAGCGCTTTGCGATCGATACGACGAATACATGTTGCTGCCCGAGTTTTCGCCTTATCAAACACTGGCACACGAGGGTGATGAAATACACGCCACCTTTGACGGGACAGTACTTAAGTTTCGCAGTGATGAAACCTGGGTGCTACCGGTTGCGAATGTCACGGTGGAGGAGCTATCGCACTTACTACTCAATGAGCTCGTCGGGTTGGCTGACGATCCCGATTTAGTGGAGGTCGAGCTGACGGTGTCCTCGGGAAGTGGTCAGGCAGGCTCCGCCGTCTGGCGCGTTAGCGAATAAATTAAAAAAAGTTTTATTTTTTTTGGAACTTTTCCGTTTCATTGCGTTCTTAAACTATGTCCAGCAGATGGCGTTGCGGCGGGCGCAGCGCGAGGGAAACGTCTGAGGGTCAGATGAGTGATCATCTCCCGATTTGAGTGGCTCCTTTAATTCGCCGGCTTTTTAGCCGGCGTTTTTTTGTTTAAAAAAGGTGTTATCGATCCGATTCGGTTTGGTGAATCGCGGCCTCGAGGGACTCGATTGTTTGCGGTCCAACCAACGTCGCAACGAGCTCTCCCGAGGGCGTAATGATCAGCGTCGTGGGCAGTACGGTTGGGCGCGGCAACCCCAGCGCTTGTGAAGGGTCTTCGATGTTTTGGAAGGTGATTCCTAGGCTGGCAACATCCGCGGCAAGATCGTCACCTTGCTTGCCGTCGAAGTTCACGCCCAAGACAGAGACGTCTTCTCGCGCATCCAGTCGGCGCAATTCAGGAATCTCTTCGCGACAGGGTTTGCACCATATCGCCCAAAAATTCACGACCTTCCAGCGGTCTGGCTGAGTCATTGGGTCGTCCGACGTGCATCCTATGCAGCTAAGACAGAGAACAATGAGGAGTGTTTCGCGCATTGGGAGTCACCTTTGAGAGCGAGATAATTATAGCGCGCTCTGAACCTTTGCGTCGGCATGCTAAAATGGGCTCATGATGATGCAGTGTAGAGGTAGTCAGTGAGCGATCCTTATGTGTTGATTTTATATTATTCGCGGCATGGCTCCACAGAAGCAATGGCCCGTCAGGTGGCGCGTGGGGTGTCTCACGTGAAAGGCGTTGAGGCGCGGCTTAGAACAGTTCCAGCCGTTAGCGCGGAGACAGAGCGGCCGGTCATTGCTGATGTGCCCGATGAGGGGCCGGTGTATTGCGATCACGAGGACTTGAGCGGATGTGCAGCGCTGGCGCTTGGCAGTCCAACCCGTTTTGGAAACATGGCGGCCGCACTGAAGTATTTTATCGACAGTACGTCTTCTTTGTGGATCAGCGGTGCGCTGATCGACAAGCCTGCGGGTGTTTTTACCTCGACAGCATCACTCCACGGCGGCCAAGAGAGCACGTTGTTGAGCATGGCCTTACCGCTCCTGCACCATGGAATGATCTATGTTGGCTTGCCCTACAGCGCGCCTGAGCTACAGGCCACTCAGTCTGGAGGAACGCCCTATGGTCCGAGTCATTGGGCGCAAGCAGGGGCATTAGATGGACAGCTTTCCGAGCACGAGGCGTCGCTTTGCCAGGCGCTTGGACGACGACTCGCGCGCTTTGCGCTCATGGAGGTTCCGGCATGATGGAACGCGGATTTTTGACCCGTTGGTTGTGGATTGTGCTCTGGGTGCTCAGTGGCGCCTTGGTGCTCCAAGGTGGACTTGAGCTACTGCAACTCGGTGCGCGTTGGCCGGTTTGGGTTCTGTCAGTGCTGCCGCTACTTGTGTTTCTTGTAGGCGTTGCGAAAGACAACCTTGTCTGGCTGATTTGGTATTGCTTGCTACTGCTGTTTTATTTCATCAGTGCAGTTGAAGACACTTTCGCTCGCCCCAATAACATTATTGTTGTGAGTGGTTTAGTCATTATCGTACTGCTCTTTTGTGTGTGTACCGCCTACCTTCGATTTCGCGGTCGAGAAAAACGTGGGATGAACCCCTTTAAGGACTAAGAAATGGATTTGTTAAAGGCCATATGGCGCATTCTTTCCGGTATCAGCAAGGCCATTACGGTTCTCGTCCCGCTGGTGTTTGTCGGTGTTTTCCTTGTTGCCTTATCGGTCGGTGTGTCTGAGGGGACGCCTGCACCATTGCCCGAAAAGGCGGGTCTGCTGATTGCGCCAAGCGGCACGCTGGTTGAGAGTAGAGCGCCGCTGGAGCCGCTGGATGCGTTGTTCGCAAATGATCTCGCGGGCGAGACACTGCTTGCGACCGTGATCGAAGGGATCGATGCGGCGGCTCAGGATGACCGAATCACCTCAATCGTATTGGATCTTGAGAACCTAATGGGTCCCTCGACGAGTCAAGCGATGGAGATTATCGACGCGTTAGATCGGTTCTCAGACAGCGGGAAGCCTATTGTTGCTGTTGGTGATTACTTTACGCAGTCGCAGTACCTTCTCGCCTCGCAGGCGGATGAGATCGTCTTGCATCCCGAGGGCGGTGTCAGTCTTATGGGATTTGGCGTCTACCGCACGTACCTGAAGCAGTTCCTCGATAATGTAAAAGTCAACTTCCACGTCTTTAGGGCAGGCGATAATAAGTCTGCGGTCGAGCCTTTTATGCGTGACGATATGTCGGCCCAAGAGCGTACAGTTGTGGCCAAATGGTTGGACAGCCTTTGGGACGATTACACCGCTGTCGTAGAGGCAGGTAGAGGCAAGGAGCCGGGTGAGGTCACCCGCTTTGTCAATGATTTCCCGAGTCGACTTGAGTCACACGGTGGTGACTTAGCGGAGACCTTTTTAGCTGAGGGCTACGTGGATGCGCTGTTACACGGTGATGAACGTGAAGCGCACATTCTGAAGATCGTCGATGCCGTGGACGCAGACGGTGAGCTGGAAGTCGTCGGCCTTAAACGTTACGTGGCGGATATACGCGAACCCATTGATAGCGAGATGCCGTTGATCGCGGTTGTGCCTATCGAGGGCACGTTGGTGCCCGGTAACAGTTCGCAGGGCTCGGCCGGCAGTGACACGGTCGTGGAGCAGCTCGAGCGCGCCGTCGAGGACGAGGCTGCGGCTATAGTCTTGAGAATTAACTCGGGGGGTGGCAGCGTGTTTGCATCCGAAGTGATT
>ENA-OQVM01003284-OQVM01003284.1-marine-metagenome-genome-assembly--contig:-NODE-3284-length-17724-cov-6.289114_pt1 | contig 17724 bp, 20 predicted proteins | sample MGYA00237776_ERZ505498 | MGnify/ENA primary metagenome ERZ505498 (study PRJEB26159, sample SAMN06265151) | marine metagenome | isolation source: Helgoland LTER site | place: Germany:Helgoland, sampling... | reverse complement strand
GCAACTCATAACCTTTGTCAAAGACCGTCCAGGGCATGATTTGCGCTACGCAATTGATGCCTCAAAAATAAAAGATGAATTAGGTTGGGAACCCTCAGTAACTTTTGAAGAAGGCTTAGCCATTACTATTGATTGGTATTTAGAGAACGACACTTGGCTAAAGAACGTAACTTCTGGAGCCTATCAGTCTTACTATACGAAACAATATAATTAACAATAGATGAAAGGAATTATTCTCGCTGGAGGCTCTGGAACACGACTTCATCCCTTAACATTATCTTTAAGTAAGCAATTGATGCCTATTTACGATAAGCCGATGATTTATTATCCGCTATCTACATTGATGTATGCAGGGATTAATGAAGTTTTAATCATTTCTACGCCGAAAGACCTCCCCCTGTTTAAAGATTTATTGGGAGACGGTAAAAAGTACGGTTGCAGGTTTGAATATGCCGTTCAAGAACATCCTAATGGATTGGCAGAGGCCTTTTTAATTGGTGAAGATTTTATTGGAGATGATAAAGTAGCTCTTATTTTAGGGGATAATATTTTTTATGGTACGGGCTTAGAAAAACTTTTACAGAACAATAATGATCCCGATGGCGGCATTATTTATGCCTATAGAGTGAATGATCCAGAACGCTATGGGGTGGTTGAATTTAATGAAAAAGGGAAAGCGGTATCTATTGAAGAAAAACCAGAACATCCAAAATCAAATTATGCAGTGCCAGGTATTTATTTTTATGACAATTCGGTTGTAGAAATTGCCAAAAACATCCAACCAAGTCACAGAGGTGAGTTAGAAATTACCGACGTTAATAAGGAATACCTTAAGCAAGGCAAACTTAGTGTTAGTATTTTAGATCGTGGAACCGCTTGGTTAGACACAGGAACGTTCCAATCCTTGATGCAGGCCTCGCAATTTGTGGAGGTTATTGAGCAGCGACAAGGATTAAAAGTAGGCGCTATTGAAGGCGTTGCATTTGAAATGGGGTATATAGACGAGACCCAACTAAAAAAACTAGCGGAGCCCTTGTTAAAAAGCGGTTACGGAAAGAGTTTAATAGAACTCTTGAATAAACAATAATGACAGCTACAGAAACAAAACTTAAAGGGTGTTTTATTATAGAGCCCAGCGTGTTTAAAGACTCTAGAGGCTATTTTTTTGAGAGTTTCAATCAAAATACGTTTAATGAATTAATTGGAAAGACTGTTGATTTTGTTCAAGACAACGAATCCTTTTCATCAAAAGGCGTTTTAAGAGGGTTACATTTTCAAACAGGGGAGTATGCTCAGGCCAAACTTGTAAGAGTTGTAAAAGGAACGGTCTTAGATGTGGTCGTAGATATGAGAAAAAACTCACCTACATTTTCTAAACATTTTTCAATTGAATTATCTGAAGACAACAAAAGACAATTTTTTGTGCCGCGAGGGTTTGCACATGGGTTTATAGTCCTTAGCGAAACCGCGATCTTTTCCTATAAATGTGATAATTTTTATAACAATGCTTCAGAACAAGGACTTCGGTATGATGATCCATCCCTGGGGATCGACTGGATGCTACCAGCCAGTGAGTTTATTATTTCAGAGAAAGACTTAGTATTGCCAACCCTTTCAAACATAACTCTATGATGAATGTATTGGTTACGGGAAGTAATGGGCAATTAGCAAGTTGTATTAAAGACCTTGCAAAGCAGTATGACGGTTTAAATTTTATTTATACAGATTACAAAGAATTAGATATTTGTGATTTAAATCAGGTAAACACATTTTTTAAATCCAATAAAAAGATTGATTACTGCATTAACTGTGCGGCTTATACCGCTGTTGATAAAGCAGAGTCAGACGTCGAAAAAGCCTTTGAAATCAATGCAAACGGCGCAAAAAACTTAGCTATAGCTTGCCGCGAATTTGACGCAATTTTAATTCAGATTTCAACCGATTTTGTGTTTGATGGAGAAAAAAAGGAGCCTTATACCGAAACAGATGTTGCCAAACCTATAAGTGTATATGGAGCGTCAAAGTTACAAGGAGAGATTGAAATTAAACAAACATTAGAAACGTATTTTATACTTAGAACATCTTGGTTATATTCTGAGCATGGTACTAATTTCATGAAAACTATGTTAAGGTTGGCCGAAACACGCGATGAAATTAGCGTCGTTTCAGATCAAATAGGAACACCAACCTATGCAGGAGATTTAGCAGACGTTATATTAAAAATTATTACGACTAAAAACACGAATTTCGGGCTTTATCATTATAGCAACGAAGGACAAACTAGCTGGTATGGATTTGCAAAAGCTATTTTTGAAGCTTCGAATTTAAAAATAAAGCTAAACGCCATTAAAACAGTTGCGTACCCAACGCCAGCGAAGCGACCCGTTTATAGCGTTATAGATAAAACAAAAATTAAAAAAACTCTAAATATCGAAATTTCGTCTTGGAGAGAAACCATTAACAATAATTCAAATTTTCTATGGACAAACTCAATTTAATAGGAAGAAAAGAAGAACTTTTTGTTCAAGATATAAGTGACCATGAACAAGAACTAAGTAAAATAGTTTCTTTTTCATCATTTCTAGTTATTGGAGGCGCTGGATCTATTGGTCAAGCAGTTGTAAAAGAAGTTTTTAAGAGAAACCCAAAAAAACTTCATGTTGTTGATATTAGTGAAAACAATTTAGTAGAACTAGTTAGAGACATAAGAAGTTCTTTTGGATATATAGCTGGAGATTTTAAAACGTATGCTTTGGATATTGGATCCATAGAATATGATGCATTTATTGAATCCGACGGAAAATATGATTATGTTCTTAACTTATCTGCTCTTAAACATGTGAGAAGTGAAAAAGATCCATTTACTTTGATGAGAATGATTGATGTAAACATTTTTAATACAGAAAAAACACTACAACAATCTATTGATAGCGGTGTGAAAAAATATTTTTGTGTTTCTACTGATAAAGCTGCTAATCCAGTAAACATGATGGGTGCGTCTAAGCGAATCATGGAGATGTTTATAATGAGAAAAAGTAAAGATATAAAAATATCTACTGCTCGTTTTGCCAACGTAGCATTTTCCGATGGTTCATTATTACACGGTTTTGATCAACGTATAAAAAAAAGGCAGCCAATTGTAGCTCCAAACGATATAAAACGATATTTTGTTATTCCAAAAGAGTCAGGGGAACTTTGTTTAATGTCATGTGTTTTTGGAAAAAATAGAGATGTTTTTTTCCCTAAACTAAGTGAAAATTTACATCTAATATCTTTTGCTGATATAGCAATCAAATATCTTAGAGACCTTAAATTTGAACCATATTTATGTAAAAATGAAGATGAAGCAAGACGTTTAATACACACACTTCCAGAAGAAGGAAAGTGGCCTTGTTTGTTTAAGGCCAGTGATACTACCGGAGAAAAAGATTTTGAAGAGTTCTTTACTGACGATGAAACGTTAGATATGAGTCGTTTTGAAAATTTAGGAGTTATAAAAAATGATTTAACTTACAACAATACAAAATTAGAGTTGTTTGCTCAGACTGTTCAGAAAATGAAACAACAAAAGCAATGGGACAAAAAGCAGATAGTTGAGTTGTTTCACAAAATGATCCCTGATTTTGGACATAAAGAAACAGGTAAATATTTAGATAGTAAAATGTAATTATATGTACCAAGAATTTATTTCTTTCACAAAAAAAACCTTTAAGACTGATGAATTTATACCTCTCCATGCTCCAATATTTATTGGGAATGAGAAAAAGTATCTCAATGAATGCATAGACTCTACTTTTGTTTCTAGTGTGGGAAAATTTGTTGATCTATTCGAAAATGAAATGGTAAAATTTACAGGGGCTAAACATGCTATTGCTACTTCAAATGGGACAGCTGCTTTACATATAGCCCTTTTAATGGCTGGGGTTGAACATAATGATGAGGTAATTACCCAGCCTTTGACTTTCATCGCAACCGTTAATGCGCTAAGTTATATCGGAGCTAGCCCCGTTTTTGTTGATATAGATAAAGATACACTTAGTCTCTCCCCTGAAAAGTTAGAACATTTCCTCACTCATAAAACTGAAATGGTGAATGGTAATTGTATAAACAAAAAAACAAAGAAGAAAATTAAAGCGGTAGTCCCTATGCATACTTTCGGGTTTTCTGCACGAATTGATGAGATTATAACTGTTTGCAATAGATTTAACATAGCTACTGTAGAGGACGCCGCAGAGTCGCTTGGAAGCTACTACAAAGGACAACACACAGGCACCTTTGGTTTATTGGGGACTTTTAGTTTTAATGGAAATAAAACCATAACTACTGGTGGAGGGGGAATGCTAGTCACCAATGACGATGAAATAGCCCGTAAAGCAAAGCATATAACCACTACCGCAAAAATACCACACCCGTGGGATTATGAGCACGATATGATTGGTTATAATTACCGTCTTCCAAATATTAATGCGGCATTAGGGTATGCCCAAATGGAGGAACTTTCTTTCATCCTGAAAAAGAAAAAAATATTAGCAGATAAATATGAGACTTTCTTTAAAGATAAATCTATTCAATATATTACAGGTCCAAAAGAATCTATTTCAAACTATTGGTTAAATGCAGTTCTGTTAGAAAATCTAGAGGAGAGAAACAGTTTTCTTAAAGTAACTAATGAAAACGGCGTAATGACTAGACCTATATGGAAATTAATGAATAGTTTACCAATGTTTAAAAACGCACAAACAGGAAATTTGGATAATGCTAAATATTTTGAAGAACGAGTAATTAACATCCCTAGTAGTGTAATACTTTAGCCTTATTCTAAAATTGTTATTTTAAAAATTAATTAAACTGTGAAAAAAGTATACATCATCGGAGCTGGAGGAGCCGCAAAAGAAATTTATTTATTAATAAAAGAAATTAATCAAATAAAATTAACTTTTGATTTTAAAGGTTTTGTAGATGTTTCGTCAAAACATTTTTTACAAATAGGAAACACTCAATTTGATATAATAAAAGAACATGAGTTTCTTGAAAACTCTGACAATGAGGTAGCGGTTGTTTTTGGATTAGCGGACACTTATGTGTTGGAGAAAATTACGAAAAGATATATACAAAATAAAAATTTTGAATTTCCTAATTTGGTACACCCTAGTGTTAAGCTTGATGAAAGTGTTTCGATGGGAATAGGTAATATCATTTCTTGCCAATGTGTTTTTACAGTTGATACAACTCTCAACTCCTTTAATTATATTAATAGAGGAGTTCATATAGGCCATGATTGTTCAATAGGATCTTTTAACGTAGTAAACCCTTGTGCAGTAATTTCTGGGGGAGTGAGGATTGAAAATGAAAATTTAATAGGGACAAATGCAACCATCTTACAATATTTAAAAATTGGTACTAGCAATAAAATTGGAGCTGGAGCAGTAGTCACTAAAGATGTTCAGAATGATAGTTGTATGATTGGAGTACCTGCAAAAAAAATAAAGAGATGAAAAAAACCTTGATTATAGCAGAGGCTGGTGTTAACCATAATGGAAATATAAAATTAGCAAAAAAACTGATAGATGCTGCTGCTACAGCTGGCGTAGATTATGTCAAGTTTCAGACGTTTAATTCTAAAAAGCTAGTAAGTAAAAACGCACAGAAAGCAAGCTACCAAAAGAAAAACACTAACAATAAGATCGAATCTCAATTACAAATGCTTCAAAAATTAGAGCTAAGTAAAGAATCTCATTTTGAACTTATTAAATATTGTGAGTTTAAAAATATAAAATTCTTATCAACGGGATTTGATCTAGAAAGCATCAATTTTTTAAATGATTTAAACATTGATTTGTTTAAAGTACCCTCAGGAGAAATCACAAATTTGCCTTACTTAAGGTTGGTAGGTCGATTGAATAAACCTGTTATTATATCTACTGGCATGGCAGATATGAAAGAGATTGAAGCCGCACTTGATGTCATCTTGAAATCAGGAACAGAGACCACTAACGTAACCATCTTGCATTGTAATACAGAGTATCCAACCCCTATGAAAGATGTTAATTTAAAAGCTATGCTAAGTATTAAAGATCGATTTAAAGTGAATATTGGGTATTCAGACCACACTTTAGGAATTGAAATTCCAATAGCAGCAGTTGCTCTCGGAGCTACTGTTATTGAAAAGCATTTTACTTTAGATAAAACGATGGAAGGGCCTGACCATAAATCTTCATTAGACCCAAACGAACTCAAGGATATGGTTGTCGCTATTCGAAATATTGAAAGTGCATTAGGAAACGGAATAAAAACACCAAGTGAAAGTGAATCCAAAAATAAGGTATTAGCTAGAAAAAGTATTGTTGCTAATAAAGACATTAAAAAAGGAGTGGTTTTTACTAATGAAAACTTGACGATAAAGAGACCAGGAAATGGAATATCGCCAATGCTATGGGACGAATACATTGGTAAAAAAGCTACAAAAGACTACATTGAAGACGAATTAATATGAAGATAGGAGTACTTACAAGCTCAAGAGCTGATTATGGAATTTATTTCCCACTATTGCAAAGCATAAAAGAAGACGATTTTTTCCAACTTGAATTAATTGCCTTTGGCACACATCATTCTAAACTTCATGGGCATACTATAGACAATATAATCGCTGATAACTATAAAAAAATACACGAAATCAGTGTTTTATTCACGGATGATAGTCGGCAAGGAATTGCTAAATCCTATGCGCTAACAGCGATGAAGTTTTCCGACTTTTGGAAAGAGAACAGTTATGATTTAGTTTTATGTTTAGGGGATCGTTTTGAAATGAGCGCAGCTGTTCAAGCGGGGATTCCTTTTGAGGTTAAGTTTGCACATTTGCACGGTGGAGAAGCTACATTAGGAGCCATTGACAATACATATCGACACCAAATATCCTTAGCTTCTATATTGCATTTTACGTCTGCTCAAGTTCATTCAGAAAAGATAGCAAGACTCCTAGATGAAACAAAAAATATTCACAATGTAGGGGCTTTAAGCCTAGACGAAATCGAACGTTTTCAACCAATACCTAAAGATATTTTTTATAAAAAGTATGGTTTAAAAGATGCCCCCTTTGGATTAGTCACTTTTCATTCGGAAACAATATCTGCTGAACACAATGTTCATTTTGCTGCGGAAGTAAAAAAAGGACTTTCAGAAGTATCAAAGCTTTTAACCTTAGTTATAACAATGCCAAACGCAGATACATTTGGGTCCGTTTTTAGAAAAGCTGTTTTAGAATTAAAAGAAGAATACCCCGAGAAAATTACATTAATAGAAAATTTTGGAAAACTCAATTATTTTAACGCCATGTATTACGCTTCTATATTAATCGGTAATACTTCCAGCGGTATTATTGAAGCAGCTTCATTAAAAAAATATGTAATTAATGTAGGAAATAGACAAAAAGGAAGAATACATAGCTCAAATGTAATTAATGTTATTTTTGATTCTAAAAAGATTTATGAAATAACCAAACAAACACTTAAATTTGAAGATTATAAAGGAGGGAATGTATATTACAAAAATGGTGCAGCTAAAAGCATTATTAATATTTTAAAAAAAATTAAATGGTAAATATTAAACAACATTTATTACCACATAATAGCACAATAAAAGATGCTTTAGTAAAATTAAATGTGCTTGGTAAAGATGCTATTTTGTTTGTTGTCGACAATAAAGATGCTTTGTTAGGTTCTTTAACCGATGGAGATGTAAGAAGAGGCTTTTTAAAAGGCGTTACAATCGAAGATAATGTAAATAGTATTATTCAAGAAAAACCGCATTTTATAAGAAAAGGAGAAGAAAGCATCCAAAAAATCATAAAAGACAGAGATGGAGATTTTAAAACACTACCAGTTATTAATAAAGATAACAAAGTAGTAAATGTTTTAAACTTCAGGAAGTTACGTTCATATTTACCAATAGATGCAGTAATAATGGCAGGAGGAAAGGGAACTAGATTAAGACCTCTAACTCTAACAACCCCTAAACCGTTGCTAAAGGTCGGTGATAAGCCTATTATTGAGCATAACTTAGATAGGTTGGCACTATATGGTATTGATGATTTTTGGATATCAGTAAAATACTTAGGAGAACAAATAGAAAATTATTTTGGGGATGGTAAAAATAAAAACACTAAAATAGACTATGTCTGGGAAGACAAACCACTAGGAACAATAGGGGCAGTTTCAAAAATTAAAAACTTCTCTCATGATTATGTACTCATCACAAATTCAGATATATTAACAAATCTGGATTATGAAAGTTTTTTTCTTGATTTTATCGATCAAGCAGCTGATCTATCTGTGGTGACAATCCCTTATCAAGTGAGTATTCCATATGCTGTTTTAGAAACAAGTGATCGACATTTAAAAAGTTTTAAAGAAAAGCCAACATATACGTATTACTCCAATGGAGGAATATACTTGATGAAAAAGGAGGTGTTAGATTTAATCCCAGAAGGAGAGTTTTTTAATGCAACAGATCTGATGGAAAAACTTATTGAAAATAAAAGTAAAGTAATTTCTTATCCTTTAGCAGGCTATTGGTTAGACATAGGGAAACAAGAAGATTTTGAACAAGCACAAATAGATATTCATAAAGTCAAATTTTAGATAAAAACGTTGGTAGTAATGGCGCGTAAAATGAAGAGCTAAAAGTATTTCGTTTAAAAACAATCCCAGTTCCTATGAGAAATATATTAATTACAATTTGTGCTAGAGGAGGATCCAAAGGGATTCCAGGTAAAAATATTAAGAATCTTAATGGGAGGCCGGTAATAGATTATTCTATAAAGCATGCAATTATCTTTTCTGAACGTTTTAAAAATGTAGATATCGCATTGTCAACAGATAGCGAGGAAATAAAAAAAGTATCAGAATTATGTGGCTTAAGGTCTGATTATACTCGTCCAGAGTTTTTGGCAAACGATTCGGTAGGTAAAATTGACGTTTTAGATCATATACTTAAATATGAGGAGAACCGCTCTAAAAAGAATTATGATTACATTATTGATTTAGACGTTTCATCTCCTATGAGAACTATTGAAGATTTGGAAAAAGCATTTCAACTAATCACAAAAAACAAGGAGGCATTAAATGTTTTTTCTGTTTCCAAACCTCATAAAAACCCATATTTTAATGTAGTAGAACTTAAAGAAGATGGTTTTTGTAAATTAGTTAAGGAAAGTGATAGTAAATCACGTCAATCTGCTCCGTTGGTGTATGATATGAATGCATCATTTTATATATACAAAAAAGCTTTTTTCGATCAAAATTTAAAATCGGCTGTAACGTCTAAAAGCCTATCTTTTTTGATGGATCATACTTGTTTTGACATAGATGAACCATTAGATTTTGAAATGATGAATTTTCTTTTTTCTCATAACAAATTAGATTTCGAAATATGAATGTACTAATTGTAGGTTTAGGCTCAATCGCAAAAAAACATATATCAGCGATAAAAATAATAAGACCTAACGCTCAGTTTTATGCTTTACGTTTTTCTTTGGAGGCAAATAGAATAGAAGGAATACAAAATATATTTTCTGTTTCGGAGCTGAATACAATTAAGGTTGATTTTGCTATTGTTTCAAATCCTACATTTGCTCATCGTGAAACAATTAAATCCTTAATTCCTTTTAATATTCCTTTGTTTATAGAAAAGCCTCTGTTTTCTGAAATGGGTAATGGGGATTTGGTGAACGAAATTAAAAAGAAAAACATAAAAACATATGTTGCATGCAACCTTCGGTTTTTAGACTGTTTAAAGTTTGCAAAACACTATATTGAAGACAAAAGAGTTAATGAAGTAAATGTATATTGCGGCTCGTATTTGCCAGACTGGAGACCTGGAGTGGACTATAAATCTACATATAGTGCTCATAAAGAACAAGGAGGCGGTGTACATATAGATTTAATTCACGAAATAGATTATACATACTGGTTGTTTGGCAAACCAACAAAAACCTTTAGGTTGTTCAGTAATAAATCTACTTTAGGCATAAGCGCATTTGATTATGCAAATTACACGCTAGATTATACGGGTTTTAATGCTAATATTGTTTTGAATTATTTCCGTAGAGATGCTAAAAGAACATTAGAAATAGTATTAGAGAATGAAACCATAACGGTCGACATTTTAAAAAACACAGTATGTAACAGCAATGCTAAGGTTCTTTTTAAATCTAAAAAAACAATAATTGATACTTATACCGATCAGTTACAGTTTTTTATTGATGATGTTGTTTTAAAAAATGAAGAGTTCAATACTATATGCGAAGCTTACGAAATATTAAAGATATGTTTAAAAAACGATTAGATAATAAGGTAATAATTGTAACAGGTGGAAGTGGTTTAATAGGGATGCCAATTTTAACACATCTAAATGATAATGGTGCAACCGTTATTAATGCAGATATCAATACCGAAACTAACGTCGAGACTAATGATTATGCCTGTGATGTAACTTCAGAAGAGTCAATACTTGAACTGGTTAGCTCTGTTGTCAAAAAACATGGAAGAATAGACGGTTTAGTTAATAACGCTTACCCTAGGACAAATGATTGGGGTAGTAAGTTTGAAGATGTCCCTTTAGCCTCTTGGAGGCAAAATGTTGACATGCAAATGAATAGTGTTTTTATTATTTGTCAAGCAGTCCTAAAAGTGATGAAAAAGCAAGAATCAGGATCTATTGTTAACATTGCTTCTATTTATGGAGTTGTCGGTAATGATTTTACAATTTATGAAGGCTATGGTGGAACCTCACCCGCAGCATACTCAGCAATAAAAGGAGGGGTTATTAATTTCTCTAGATATTTAGCTTCCTATTATGGCGAATTTAATATTAGAGTAAACTGTGTTTCACCGGGAGGAATAAAAGACAAGCAACACCCCTCTTTTATTGAACGATATGAGCAAAAATCTCCTTTAAAACGTCTAGGTCAACCAGAAGAAATAGCGCCTTCAATAACCTTTTTGTTGTCCGATGAAGCATCTTTCATAACAGGCCATAATTTAATGGTAGACGGTGGGTGGACAGCTATTTAATGAATTAATGTACGCAAACAAATAATGATGATAAGAATATTTTACTTTTTAGGACACTATTAGCGTTCTTTTTTAGTTGTTCAACAGACAATGATAATACCCCTTTTTGTCCACTTCTTTTTAATACAGGGGGCTTTCCTCCTTGTGAAGATATTCCACGTAGAAAAAGTTTTTTTATTAAATTTCCTAATATAGAATCAAGCCAAGATGTGTTTCTTGAGTTTAAAGAGAAAGAAGCTCAAAACTTTGATAATGCAATTTCGTATACAGTTACTACTAATGATTTTAACTCTTTTGAAATCATAAATGAATGCTTGAGGTGTTATGAATTTCCAGGCAGGTTGCCGCAAAGGACAAAATGGATATTGGAATGAAGTATATGAAGGCAAAAAGTTAAAACCTAACACAGCCTATGATTTGTTTATGAGTGAAAAATGTGATGGCGCTAATCAAGTTGGTCAACGAAAGTTAATTATGAAATACCTCTAGTTAATTTACAGTCTGGCACCACTTATGAGTTTTTTGTTAGAACAAAATGTAATGATTTGGGCTATACTAGTTGGAATGATGTGGGAGGGCGTTTACTTATTGATGTTCCATAAACTGAAGATCTTTAGGTTTTTACAATCCTCTAAATTATTCCTGTATAAATAGACTTATAGAATAATTTAAGTTACTTATTATTGAGGAATATTATACATGTTAAATAAAAGTAATTTGATTTTATATATTTTTTTAAAGATAAAAAAAGGATATTTGTAAAAAAAAATGAAAATGAAATGCATGACCGATTTATTTGTGAAAATCAGATTATTCATTTTTATTGGTATTGTAGTATTTCATTCATGTAAGAGCGATAAAGATAAAGACGTAAACAGTTCTACAACTTTCAAACCAAAAATTAGTAAGACAGTAGTTTTTCCTTTTAAAAAATTACTAGGTTTAAAGCCAGTTTATAAAGACAGTGTTTATTCAATCTTTATAACAACGATTTCTAAACATGACAAAATTTTATTTTTAGCTACGGGTAAAATTTCTGACGTTCAAAAAGAAAGCAAGTTTTTTATGCATGTATATCCAAAAGATAAAAGCCTTTTGGGTGAAAATAAATCTGGGAACTTAAATTATGATTTTAAGAGTAATTTCAAACTCTTTAACCATCTAGGAAAGGATTATTATATTGCTGAAACAAGCCTTCCTCAAATAGATATCGATAAAATAAATTTTGGACAGTACGGATTTAGAGGAAATAAATCCATAACTTGGAGTGTCAAACCAGTATTAAAATCTAAATCTATGCAGACACTTTTAGACGAAAATGGAGAGTTTATCCCTTTGATTATTGATAAATAAACTATGATTCTTTTGAAGCTCTTAAGAGATTGAATATGCGCCTAGGGCAAATAAAGCCTTAGCATTTGAAAAGATACTAATAATCACAATTAAAATCAGTCTATAAAATGCGAGTCTCGGCCATGAAAAACAGAAAATTATTACTCACTATTATTTTCCTTATAACGGTCATAGTCATAATTGTTTTACAAATAGAAAAACGAAATAATAGTTTAGTTGAGAGAAGCAGGATTGAAATTTATAAAAAAAAGGCAAACTCGAAATATGTTAAACTGTTAGATCAGTTTCCAATATACAGGGATAGTGTATATGCTATATATATAGCTAATTTTAATGGAAACCATGAAATAGTTTATTTACTAAAAGACTCAGTTTCGAAAGTTCAAAGGGGAAGTAAGTTTTTTTTACATATTTATCCTAAAGACCAAACACTTTTGTTTGAGTCGAATTTTCTACCATTTGATTTTAAAAGTAATTTTGAGGAATTCATTTTCAATGAAAAAAAGTATTTCTTGGCATCAACTAATCTTCCAAAGATTGAGATAAATAAAATTAATACGGGACAATATGGATTTGTAGGAGATAATAATATCAATTGGGAAATAAACGGTTTATTTACTGCTGAAAAAATTGAGAAAATATTAAAAATGAATAATGAAAATTAGCATTTATTTTACAAAAGAGGATTAATTACTTAAATTTTTTATCGATGTAGAAAGGCTTGAAATATTGAATTTAGTATCAAGGTCAAATTCCCACTAGACTCTGTCGTTAAATAAAGGGAAGTTTTGTAGATTTGTCAACAAATCAAATTAGCCACGTAAATAAGTAATAAAATTATGAGTAAAAATATTTTTTGGTGCAAGAATTGTTTAAACATGAGTACCAGACCCAGAATAACTTTTGATGATAGAGGTTGGTGTAATGCCTGCCAATGGATGGAAGAGAAAAAAGTTATGAGCTGGGAATCTAGAGCAAAGGAATTAGAAGAGTTATTAGATAAATACAGATCTAAAGATGGGAGCTTTGACTGCATTACAACGGTTAGTGGAGGAAAAGATGGATCCTATGTTTCTCATGTTTTGAAACATAAATATAACATGAACCCATTGGCCATTACAATAAGGCCAGCATTGGCAATGGAAATTGGTGATCAAAATTTATTAAATTTTATTCAATCTGGTTATGACCATGTTCACTTGTCTCCAAACACGAAAGTTTTGGATAGGCTTAATAAATATGGATTTATTGAAAAGGGTTTTCCGTATTATGGTTGGCTAATTGCTATTATGTCTGCGGTAATAAAAACAGCGGGGAGTTTTAAAATTCCCTTAATTTTTTATGGCGAAGATGGTGAAGTAGAATATGGAGGATCTGCAGAGAGTAAAAATAAAGCACTGTATGATATTGCTTACATGAAAAGAGTTTACCTAGAAGGGGGTCATGAAAAAGTGTTAGATAGAATAAGAAAAGATGATGATATCTCAGAAGCTGAACTGTCATTTTTTAAATTTCCAACTGACGAAGAAATATCCGAAGTAGGTTTATCTTTTACGCATATGTCTTATTATGAACCATGGGATTCTTATAGAAATTATGTTGTAGCGAAAGAAGAGTGTGGGTTAATAGAAAAAGATGAGGGCAATCAAGATACATTCACAAATTTTGCTCAAAATGATCAAGCCTTGTATGCTTTACATGCTTATCTAATGTACTTAAAATTTGGATTTGGAAGAGCAACCCAGGATGCAGGTATAGAAATAAGAAGAGGGTCAATGACAAGAGACCAGGCTTTAAATCTCGTGAAAATGTACGACAATTCTTACCCACATGATTTGATAGATATATTTTTAGAATATTACCAAATGACAAAAGAAGAGTTTGATGCTGTATTGGATAAGTATGCAAACCAAGATCTTTTTGAAAAAATTGAAGGCGTTTGGGAGCCTAAATTTGTTCCAGGGGAAGATTTCTCAATATGAATGTAGTTATTGTTGATTATGGGATGGGCAATATTAAATCTGTAGTAAGTGCTTTAAAATATACAGGAGTTCAAGACATAAGTATTTCTTCTGAATACGAGGAACTAAAAAAAGCAGACAAATTAATACTTCCAGGAGTAGGTGCATTCGGTCAAGCGATGAAACGCATAAAAGAAAAGCAAATAGATTTGTTTCTTAAAGACATTGTTTTAAAAGAGAAGAAACCAATATTAGGAATTTGTCTAGGGATGCAGCTTCTTGGAATCTCAAGCAGTGAAGACGGCTATAGTGATGGTTTGGGGTTTATTGACGGAGAGGTCAGGAAGTTTAATATTAAGAACGTAAGAGTGCCTCATGTTGGTTTTAATCAAGTGAAAATCAATAAGAATTCGAATTTATATTTTAACTTCCCTGAAGAAGCTGATTTTTATTTTACCCATAGTTACAGGATGACTAGTGATAAACAAATAAACCAGAGCATGTGTAAGTACGAAAACGAGTTTGTTGCTAGTTTTGAATTCGAAAATATTGTTGGTACTCAGTTTCATCCTGAGCTTAGTCAACATAATGGATTAAATTTATTTAAAAACTTTATAGAAAGATTTTAATGTTAAGAAAACGCATCATATTTACATTGATCTACAGTAATGATTTCTTTATGTTAAGTCGAAACTTTAGATTACAAAGAGTAGGTAATTTAAATTGGCTAGAAAGGAACTATAAATTTCAAAAAATAGCATTTTCACTAGATGAACTGATTGTTTTAAACGCTTCTAAGGAAGATAAATCAATTAGTAAGTTTGCCAAAATGGTTAGTAATTTAGTTGATGATGTTTTTATACCTATTGCTGCAGGCGGAGGTATAAAATCAATAAAGGATGCTGAATTACTTTTTAATAGTGGAGCAGATAAAATAGTATTAAATAGTTTACTAAAGGAAGACCCAGAGGAAGTTTCTAAAATAGTCCAAAAATATGGTTCTCAAAGTGTTGTTGCTTGTATTGATTTTAAAAAAAACGGAGATATTGAGGAAGTTTACATCAATGATGGCAATTTAAAAATAGATAGTGACTTAGAAGATTATGTTAATTATGTTTTGGGACTTGATGTCGGAGAAATATATTTAAACTCTATTGATAAAGATGGCACCGGATTTGGGTATGATTTAGAAACCATAAAAAAAGTAGAGAAGTTGGTGCCTTTACCTCTTATTATTGCAGGAGGTGCAGGGAATGAAAGTCATTTGATTGATGGCCTTAAGTTAGAAGGAGTAAGTGCTGTAGCAACAGCAAACTTATTTAATTTTGTTGGAGACGGATTGCCAAATGCTAGAAAAATAATAAAAGAATCAGGCTTGAACATCGCTCAATGGAATACGTATTAATGATTAATTGTTATAGATGGGATTATTAATAGAAATTTATAAAAAGATTAAATTTTGTATAAATACTGATAGAATAGGGCCTGACATACCTTTTACACATTGGAGATTACATTTTAAATCAACAATGACATCTATATGTAAACGAAAATTTAATCACTTCGGAGAAAATGCCGATTTTAGAGCTGGAGCTTATGCGGTTGCTTGTTCTAATATTTCAATTGGAAAAAACGTTGTTATTAGGCCATGCACTATGTTGTTCGCTGACGATTTTGAAAAAATAATCATTGAAGACAATGTAATGATTGGAGCCGGAGCTCATTTTTATGTAAATAACCATAAGTTTGATAGAGTAGATATCCCTCTTATTGACCAGGGTTACTATCCTTTTGAACAAACCATTGTAAAACAGGGAGCCTGGATAGGGGCTAATTCTATTATATTACCAGGAGTAATTATAGGTAAAAACAGTGTTGTTGGAGCAGGAAGTGTTGTAACAAAAAATGTTCCTGACTTTTGTGTTGTGGTCGGGAGCCCAGCTAAAGTGATTAAAAAAACATCCAAAGGAAGTGAATAAAAGTTTACAAAGCATTCTGTCTAGATCCATTTCTATAGTATCCAAGTTTTTACTATTAACTTTTTTAGCAAAAATTCTATCCTTGTCAGATTATGGAGCATATCAGTTAATTACTTATTTTACAATGATAGCTATTTCTATATATGGTGTAGAGTACTATATGTATGGAAATCGTGAAATAGCTAAAGGAGATAATAGCATTACTAAAATAAATAATCATATTAGTTTTTTTATAACTCTTTTCCCCTTAACTTTTTTATTACAAATAATAGCGTTGTTTTTTCTTGTTCCAACTGAGATTTTGTCAGTGCAAGTATTTGTCATTATTGTTTTTGTAAACTTTTGCGATTACTTTAATCAAGAGGTTTATCGATATTTGATTATGGTTAAAAAAATAAGTCAAGCCAATTTATTATTAATAGCCAAAAGTTCAATTTTTTTAGTGCTAATAGCTAGTTGTTATTTGATTAATGAAACTATTGATTTAGACATAACCTTGAGAATAATGTTTGTTTCATTTATAATTTTACTAATAATTACGAGTCTTTTTTTATTTAAATATATAATTCGTTTTAAGGATATTAATTTTAAAATTTTAAATCGTAAAGAGCTTAAGAAAACAATGAGTTTTTTATTTCCTTTCGTTATTTTAATGTTTTTCACAAAAGGACTTGAGTTTTTCGACAAGTTTGCTCTTGAATACTTTTATGACACAAAACACGTAGGAGTTTACTCCTTTTTGTTTTCGATAGCCTCCTTAATTCATGTTTTTGTTGTAAGTGGTTTTTATTTGGTGTTTCTTCCAGAGTTGATTGAATTAAATGAAGAAAGAAATAAAAAAATTAAGAAAGAATTAGTTAGATTCTCTGGCCTTGTTTTGAGTTCATCCATAATATTGTCGATAGTGATTATAATATTTATAGATATATTATTGGAGATAATTGGAAAGGCGGATTTAATAGAAAATACAAATGTTCTCTATATCTTGCTCAGTGCTTTTTTCTTTTTAAACCTGTCTTTAATTCCCGGTATTATATTGTACATAAAAGGAAAAGATAGACTTTTAATGTATATAAGTGGAATTGTGTTAATAGTAAATGTTACCTTTAACCTAATATTTTTAAAACTTTTTAATTTAGAGGGGGCAGCAATTGCGTTATCTATTACATACTTTATAAATTTTATAATTATGTCTTATAAAGCAAATACAATATGGAAAAAAATGAAAAGAAACTTTTTATAGTACTGGAACAACATTTGTATGACAGATATCATTATATGATTCATAAATACGATTTTGATTCCTATCTTGTTGAAGGTTTTGGAGATATTCAAATAGGAACTACATTAAAACATTTTATT
>ENA-OQVM01003283-OQVM01003283.1-marine-metagenome-genome-assembly--contig:-NODE-3283-length-17725-cov-7.346442_pt1 | contig 17725 bp, 11 predicted proteins | sample MGYA00237776_ERZ505498 | MGnify/ENA primary metagenome ERZ505498 (study PRJEB26159, sample SAMN06265151) | marine metagenome | isolation source: Helgoland LTER site | place: Germany:Helgoland, sampling... | reverse complement strand
TGGGCTACCCATTATGAATGTTCCTGGATCCACCCAGATCATTTCCAGATTTACACTGCTGTTTAGATCAACAACATGGTTGGGATTGGAGGGTTCGTAAACATCCGTTAAAAATAAAGTAAAAACCTGCTCCACAGTGGCATGGAACTCGTCCTTAGCCTGTACTCTAATGGAGTAGCTCGAAGCATTATTCTCATAGTCGAAAGTGGTAGCAGTTTTGAGCGTACCATTTGACTCGGTCGTGAAGAGGGAATTATTATTATCTCCAGTGCCAGAAACCAAATGATAGGTGAGAGCGGTATTTGCATCAGGGTCTGTTCCGTTAAATTCTCCAATTACTGAGCCAATAGGAAGATTTTCCACAAAATTCAATGGTGCGGTTGAATTTAGATCCGTTGGTGCCTGATTTGGGCCGGAACTGGCATTATTGTCACTGGTTCCTGCCTGGGTTTCATGCCATAGTGTGTGGCCGTCGTTATCCTGATCAGTTTCGTAGTTTAAATTGATGTTTATTGCGGATTTATGGCCGTCGAGTCCAAGTCGGTCATGATTACTGCCATTCCAGTTACCAAAATGAGCATAAGGTTCTCCGATTGATGGATCAAGTGTTCCATTTTGATTACCATCCACAAATGCTTTAATGTCGTAGGAGTGACCGGTAGGCAGAGAAAAGGTGTAGGACCCAGGACCTCCGGATAATGTCTGTTCGGCAACTTTCGTTCCATTTTCATCGAATGCCCAGACAACTATCGGTCCGGGAACTGAGGTGTTATTGGTAATATTTCCCGATATGGTTGAGTTGGTTTCCGGTGATGCCTGATAAAGGCTTAGAATTTCATTTGGCGTAATTACTCGGTTCCAGATTCTAAAGTCATCCATCCAACCTTTAAAGTATGATGAATTATTCTGGGTACGATTTCCAAGTGTGAATAGATTGCCAATGTCGCTTACAATTTGACCGGTTCCAACGGTGCGACTGATGCCCATTTTTTCAGATCCGTCAATGTAGAGTTTGGTGTTTTGTTCAGTAAGTAAGCCATTCCATGTCAGAGTGATGTGTTGCCAATGGAAAAATGGGGTTACTTCTGAGCTCTGCAGGGTTGGAGCAGATCCGGTGGTGCTCCGGACAAACCAGTTTTTACTGGGACCGGAGGCAAAGAATCTCCAGTAGCCATGACCCAGGGAGCGTTTGGCAAAAACATATCCGCTGCCGTTTTGGTCGAGTTTAAGCCAACCGGAAAAACTGAGTGGTCGGATATCGTTCAATTCTGTAATTCCGGCAAAGGTAACATGATCATCAATTCCGTCAAACCTCAGGGAACCACCTTCTCTACCCGGGCTCCATGGATTGTTAAATCCGATAAGAGTTCCGTTTAAATCGTTTCCAGAGGAATCATGAAGAATCGCCCCGTTGCTCTCGTCAAATGTCCAGTGGGCAAGCATTCCAAATTCGAGAGGTGGGATGGAGCTCGCATTTTGCTCATGGGTACCGGCGAGGTATTCGTGCCAATTAAGAAAGCCATCGCTATCAAAATCGCTATCCCATAGGCTAAAGTCTACTCCGGTGAGATTGGAATCGACCTGTGTCAGGTTGTATGAATTAGTTGTGGAGTTCCAGTCTGCAAAATGTTTCCAGGCTTCTCCAGTCGTAGGATAACCGTTCTCATTTCCATCAATGAAGACTTTGAAGTCGTACCCCTGTCCGATCGGTACGGAAAGGGAATAGGATCCATTGCCGTCGGGTAACTCTGCGTGATCGATTACAGTATCATTCGTATCCAGTGCCCAAATTATCGCTGGTCCGGGAACAACTCCTTGATAGCTGACTGTTCCCGATACAGAAGCATTTTGTTCATTACCGGTGTTTGAACCGGAGCTATTTCCATCGGTTGTGTCGAGGGCAAAGGTATTGGAGTCTGCAAATCCTGTGTTGTTTTGATCGGTTCCATTTCCAGTGTTGTCAGTAGTATCCAGAGCAAAGGCACCGGAGTCGGAAAAGCCAGTCCTTTCGGTTCCGTCATGACCACCGGTATTGAGTTCAAATCCGCCGGAGTCTGCAAACCCGATACTGTCCATCGGATTAGGGTTGCGGGTATCTAGGGCGAAACCACCCGAATTTGCAAACCCCGTCTGGTTTGAATCGGAAGAGGTCGCATTTCCATCTGCTGTGTCCAGTTGGAATCCTCCAGAATCCGCAAATCCAGTGTTGTTCATATCGCCGATTCCTCCGGGTGAATTCTGGGTGTTCAATTCAAACCCCCCAGTGTCTCCTATTCCCGATTGAAGCGTGCCATCATGTCCACCGGTATTAAGTTCAAATCCGCCAGAGTCCCCAAATCCGATACTGTCCATTGGGTTAGGATCATGAGTGTCGAGCTGAAAAGAAGGCGAATCGTGAAACCCCGTTTCGTTATTATCTCCTGTTCCCCGCAAAGCTGTCGAAGTGAAAAGATAGACAAAAAAGCAAGAATAGACCACACGACTCCTCCAAGAGTGTGGCAATCTCTTACTTTTCATGCCTGGTCGACAATCGAGCATCACTTGCTGAAATTATAGAATGTGAATCGGAACGGAGCAGTTTGAATAATTTAGTTATTTGTGAAACAACGAAATCCGACTGCGGGTGAACCCGCGTCCAAGGGCCCTTGTGTAAAAAGGTTTGAGTAACGCTCGACTTGCATTTGATTATCTTCAAATCCGCTTCCAAAGGGATCTGGGTGTACTTTTTTAAGCCCTAGGTAAGAACCTCCGAAAATTGAAACCTTTAAATCAGGTCCTCCTGCTCCTCCTCCAAAGGAACTATTATCCATAGCATCCTCGGAAAATTCTGCAACATTCCCTATTAGATCTTTCAGATCGTATCCATTTGCTGGTCTAGTTGCCTCGGTTGGGCCACTGAGGGGGTAACTAAACTGACCCGCAGGTGCATGGAATTCACTTGCAAAACTCACATAATTCTCAGGCGTGTCGGCACCCCATGGCCAATTTGTTTTATTACTTCCACCGCTGGCTAATTTTACGAATACAGAATGGGTTGGTAATCGGTAACCAGTCGCATTCGCGTCTGCATGAGCATGGAAGTAGGTATCAAAAGATACACTGCTTCCCTGTCGGTAAGGGTTAGTTAAGCCGGGGTCGTATTGGCCGTTGTTATTGGCATCGTAGTACTCTTTGGGGTTAAAGGGGCCATCGTTTACATCCGAATCGGTGTATGGTTCACCATTATCGTACACTCCGTTTTGGTTTGGATCTTGGGCAAAATCGTATGGTGTCCAAGTGTCGGGACCCGTGTCGACAACCCCGTTTCCATTTACATCCCCAGTGGCTTCATTACCATCGGTATAATAAGCGGGTATTAACCCATCTTTTTCTGATCTTGCGTTACACCATTTTATCACTTCCCAAAAGGTTACATTTGTACGAGGGGAAGCATTGGAATCGGAAGCCAATGGGAGCCCCGAATAGTTATTAGCAATCGCCCACTCGGCTACTTCGTTCCATTTTGCATTGGTGATCTCAGTAGGATCCACATGGATTTGTGAATTGATTTTTTCATGCTGAAAATTAGAGGTCAGATCCATCCATTCTTGCGTAGCTGTACTGGGATTATGACCCCAATCCCATAGAACATCCATAAATACAGATTTTAATGAGGCATCGGCTTGACCGGAACCACCGGCATTACCACTCCCGCCGGATCCAGTGAATCCCGAGGGTTGGTCTCCGTATGTGGCAATAACCCGAATTTTTCCGTTGGAGGTAAATTGTTGGTTCCAATCGGACTCCGCATTCCAGGTCGCTGTTTTGTTACCCGCAGTGACATTTGAATCAACAGATCCGTTTACATCGGTGCAGCGAATGGGGAAATTGAGCCCATTATCCGGACTGAACCACATTTCAACAAATGCTGATTGCCCTGCATCGAGAGCGAGATTGTAGGTTATGTCGACTAGTTTTGTACCCGATTGCTGGCTTGCATTGACTGCCGTTACCACAGGTGGCGCAGCATACGCAGGCAGTGCTAGGGTACTTACTATCGACAAGAGGAGGAGTCTTGTTTTCATAATTTTAATGTTTTGAGTTAAATAAAATATTTACCTTCGATTTACCATTAGCACAAAACAAGATAAAAATACAAAAAAAAGAATTTATATTCATAAATAAAATTTAAACTAATTTTCTGTACGAGCTTGCGAAGATTAGGGGTTCGAGCATAATTACACCATCTAATGAAATCCAAAAAGTCATATTTCTATTTATTTGTAATCGCAGTACTTTCAGTTTTGAGTCCACTCAGTGCTAAAGAGTTGGTTATTTGGATCAGTTCTTTCCAGGACCAGGTCTATTATGAACAGATGGGTGAGTTGTATTCGAAAGCGACCCAAAATGATGTCAAAATCAACGTGAAAGCATACGGTTTTCGCGAGATGCCTGATAAATTGGGAGTTGCCATTCGGTCGGGGCAGGGAATTCCCGACATGGTCCAGTTGGATGAAACTTTTTTTGGCGTATTTTTGAACGAAGATTCGCCTTTTGTTGACCTAACAAAAAAAGTGAAGAAATCCGGTTTAAGCAAAGATTTACATCCAAGGAGGTTGGAGGTTTTTACTTACAAAGGAAAGGTGATGGGGGTTCCCCAGTCTCTTAGCGCGATGGTGCTATATTATCGAAAGGATTTGTTTGAAGAATTCGATATCAAGCCAAGTGATTTAAAAACTTGGGACGATGTGGCAGAAGTGGGAGCACAATTACAGGAGGACCAAGGTCAGCGATTTATGGCATTGGATGGTACACTATTTGATGTATTTCTCCGGCAAAAAGGGACTGATTTATTTGATAAAAAAGGAAATTTTTTACCAGATGAAGAGAAAGCACTTGAAGTGCTGGAGGAGTTTGCCGAAATGTCAGCAGCTCAAATTACTGTAATGCCAGACAGAGGGTCCATTTTCGATCCGGTTTTCTTTAGCGGAGATTTGGAAACTGGCGAAGTGCTTTGCGTGCCCGGAGCCGATTGGTATGGTCTTGACCTTTTTCAACAGTTTGCGCCAGGGATGAAGGGATTATGGGGAATGATGCCACTTCCCACTTGGCGAAATGAGAAAGGTGAACTTGGGCCCCGAACTGCCACTTTTGCCGGTCAGGGGCTCATGATTTGCAAGGGAAGTAAAAAGAGGGAGGAGTCTTGGGACTTTATTGAGTTTGTGATGAAGAATAAGGAGGCCAATGCGGAGCGTTTTTTACAGGGAAACAGCTTTCCGGCATACCAGCCCTCATGGAAGGATGAAAGACTGTTGGCGAAACACGAATATTTTGAACAGTCCATTGGCGAGTTATTGATCCAACTCGCAAAGGAGATCCCTCCGGTAGTCGTGGATCCAAGACGGCCCCAGGCTATTTTCCTCATGCAGGAGAATTATTTCGGTTCGGTAATGTTTGGTGCGTTGTCCCCCAAAGACGCGATCAAGCAGTATAAAGATGCGATGAAAAATAGCGGTCGCGATCGATAATTTTTTCTCCTGATTTTGGTTCTATCTCAATACGAAAAAGGCTCTCTTTTTTGGCTTCTTGTTCCTTTTTTTGGACTTTGGGTTTTGTTTTGGTTGGTTCCGCTGATTTTAGGGATCGATCTATCATTACAAAGTCCTACTTTTACAGCCCCCCACCGGGAGATAATTGACTCAACAGGTACCAAGCCTCCCCCATTTTCCTTATCCTGGAATTTGCCAGAGAATTCTGAGGTGGTTCAAGGAGACAATATAAAATATATTGGATTGCAAAATTTTAGTAATGTACTCGAAGATGCAAAATTTTATAAAGCCTTAAGAAATACTTTAATTTATGTATTGGGTTCGATTTTGTTACTCATTCCACTTTCATTCATACTATCTGTCTGCCTGTTTCAATTAAGTGGATTTTTCCGGGGCCTACTCGTTTTTTGTTTAATGATACCCGGTTTGGCACTTCCCGGAGTCCTGTCCACTTTGTTTTATCTCTTCTTTCATGGCCGAACCGGTGCATTGAATCAATACCTTGTAGTTCCCCTCGGTTTTGAACCGGTGAATTGGATGATGGATCCGTCTTTTATTATGCCCTCGCTGATTATTCAGGCAGTTTGGCGGTGGACGGGAATGGTAACCCTATTTTTTCTTTGTGGATTACAGGCAATTCCAAATTGGCAATGGGAGGTAGCCAAAATTGAGGGTGCAGGGAAATGGTTATTGGTTCGAAAAATCTTAATCCCAAATCTTTGGCATCTGGCTTTGTTCGCAATGGTATTCTTGGTGGTGGATGGTTTTGCTTCGTTTTCCGGTGCCTATAACCTACTGGGTGGTTCGGGAGGAATATTAGACTCTGGTTTATTATTGGTCACCTATGTGTACCAAGTTGCTTTCCCAGGAGGTTCGGGACGATTTGATTTTCCGGGAGCGGCTGCGATGAGTCTGTTGGTGGTTCCTGTTACGGCGTTGCTTTTATTTATAATTTTACAGGGGCGGAGGAGGTGGGTTCTCCGATGAGAAAGTTAATCTCTTTTTGTATTTTGACGGGATCGGTCATTATCTGTCTGTATCCCTTCCTATGGATGTTCCTGTCGTCTTTTAAGACGAATCGCGAAATTTACCAACCCACTTTACTTTTTCCGGAAAATTTTGAGATAGATTCCTACCAAAGTTTATTTTCTGAGCAGTACCTTCCTTTTTATTCCTTTTTTTCCAATTCCCTTTTTATCTCTGGTTTACAGGCACTTTTTGCCACCTTGATTACTGCAGCAGCGGCATTTGTATTTGCCAAGTATTCTTTTCGTGGAAAATCCTTTTTATTTGGCGTGGCAATTCTCGTAATTTTGATTCCCAAACAAGCTATGGCAGTCCCATTGTTTGATTGGATGTTATGGCTTGGATTGCAGGGAACAAGTTGGTCATTAATTTTTCCTGGTATTGCCAGTGGGTTGGGGATTGTTTTTTTTACACAGGTATTTCGAAAGATTCCCAACGAATTACTGGAATTGGCAAAAGTGGAAGGATTTTCTATTCCCCGTACATTTTTTCTGATACTTCCTTTAGTCGCACCTTCTTTAATTACTTATGGGCTGCTTCATTTTATCCTAAGTTGGCAGGAACACCTTTTACCGTTGTTGCTTTTGGATGATGAAAATACCACCTTGCCCATTGCATTATCAAAACTCCGGGATTCCAGTCATCGAATACCGGAGTCAGTAGGGATGGCGGCCGCTACCATATCCCTATTTCCAGTGGTGATTCTTTTTGCCGTTTGTTTTCGAAAAATGAAAACTGCTCTGGTCCACCTCTCGTTATCGTAGGACTCGCTTTTCTGTTTGAAGGTCAAACCAATGAACTCGGTTCCAATGGGGGGTCAGGAAATACTGTCTCCCCACCCGAAATTCCCGTAGTTCTGATTTAGCTATTATAGCATTCTCCTGAGCTGAAAAGTGTAGAATACGAGTGTCGCCTAAATTTTCAATTCTTTGGAGTGTTGCAGATAAGGAGTGAGAAGGTGCTTCATTATGAACTGTCCAATCTTCTGGGCGAATTCCCAATTCAATTTCTCTCTCCGAAAGATCTGAATCCTTTGGTAAAGGGATTTGAATTGAGCCGTTGGTAAAAAAGGAATTATTTTGAACACTTTGAATCTCGCCCTTAAACAGATTGATTGGAGGGGATCCAAAAAATTCCGCCACAAAGCGATGCTCGGGAAAATCATAAATTTCTGTTGGAGTTCCTACTTGAATGATATGCCCTTGGTTCATTACGCAAAGCCGTTGTCCGAGCGTCATTGCTTCGACCTGGTCGTGTGTTACAAAAAGGGTGGTTTTTTGATATTCGTTGTGGAGTTTTGCCAGTTCATGCCGCATGGATGTGCGTAAATTTGCATCCAAGTTGCTCAATGGTTCATCCAGTAGGTGGATACTGGGATTGCGGACGAGTAATCGACCTAAGGCAACCCGTTGTCTTTGCCCACCAGAGAGTTCGTTTGGTTTTCGCTTAAGGAGTTCCTCGAGTCCGAGCCTTTGGGAGACGGGAATAATTTTTTCTTTGATTATCACTTTGGAAACTTTTCTGGCCTTGAGTCCAAAGGCAAGGTTATCATAAACGGATAGATTGGGAAAAAGAGCATAGTTTTGAAAGACCAGTGCCAAGTCTCGGTCCTTGGGTAGGAGCGAATCCGCATCTTTCCCTCCGATTTTAATCGATCCACCAGTGAGTTCGTCAAGACCGGCGATTAATCGTAGTAATGTCGATTTTCCGCAACCGGAAGGTCCGACAAGGACGAGGAATTCACCTGCTCTAATCTCTAAACTAATTTCCTGTACCGCTCGTGTCCCATCGGGAAATACCTTGCTTATGTTATGGAGGGAAATACTAGACATTTTGATTATTGTGAAGGATGATGAGCCAAGGGTAAAGCATAGAGGGATTTGTTTTGTCGCTTGAGGAGTTTGGGTAAATTTGTAGATTGTAGTTCACACGATGATTACCTTGATGCAATTTTTCATTTTTATTGGAACCACGATCCTGTTGTTTTCCTGTGTGCCGGAGGTAAAGAAGGACTCCGTTGTGTTAATGAGTGATTCGCAAAGGGGGGAAACTTTGGTTGCAGAGTGTATGCTTTGTCACAGCAATAAAGAAGCCCAGCGTGGTCCTATATTACACGGTATGGAAATGTGGTACCTGATGGATCAATTAGAAAAATTTCGCTCGGGAGTGCGCGGGAAATTGGCTTCGAATCGCTCCGAGTATTTGATGGGGGTTGGAGCGCGAAAAATAAAAGATGATTTTGAATTGGCTTATGTGGCCAATTGGTTTTCTGAACAGGATCCACTGCCTGCCATTCGGACGGTGCAGGGTAGCTTGGAGGAGGGGAAGGAATATTTTAACCAAAGGTGTGCTTCCTGCCATGGGGGGAATGGAGAGGGCAACCGGTTGTTGAATGCTCCTTCCTTACAAAGACTGGAGGGTTGGTATTTTCTGGAGCAAATGAGAAAGTTTCGATCGGGGGAACGCGGGTATCACCCTCAGGATATTGGAGGACAGGCAATGGCGGCGGCATCCCAAGAGATCTCGGATCGAAATTTGCGCAATGTGGTCGCTTATTGTGTTGATGCGTTTGGCCCTGAGGAAGAATTATCGAATCGGGACCGCCTGGCTCCGAACAAATCGGTCAAACCATTTTAATTCCCATGATTTGCCTGTATGGCATGTAAGCGCTCGGGGGTGCCGACATCATCCCATTCTCCCTGATGGAGAATCCCTGCGACTCGATCCGATGCAATTGCCTGTTTTAGCCTCGGCACAATTGAAAATTTTTCCACTTTTGCACCTTCTAGAATTGAGGGGTGGTAAAGAGCAATACCGGCGTACAGGTATTGTGGTGACTCTGATTCTACAACGCGTCCATTGACAAGTGAAAAGTCTCCCCGCTCCCTCCATTCGGGTTGTTGGACAAGGTAAAGAAGAGATTGGTCATTTGACTCGAGCGAACGGGGAATCGAAGAAAAATCCAAATCGCACCACACATCTCCGTTCACTAGAAGAAAGGTTTCAGACCCTAGTAAGGGCAACGCTTTTGCCATGCCGCCTCCGGTTTCAAGGGGATCGGGACCTTCTTCGGAATATTGAATCGAAAGTCCCCATGTATCTCCATTTCCCAACGCCTCGGGAATCTTGGCGCCCAAGTGACCCAGGTTTATTACTACCTCTTTAATCCCTGTTTGGGCGATTTTTTCGAGGTGGTGTACAATGAGTGGTTTTCCTCCAATTGAAACCAAGGGCTTGGGTGTGTGGTCTGTTAATGGGCGCAATCTTTTCCCATAACCTGCGGCTAAAATCATCGCTTTCATAAATAATTAAGTAAGAATTTTGGCTCGATTAAATAATTCCTTTAAATCTTGTAATAGAGGGTTTCGATCGAGCACAGTGTTGATGTATTTTATTACCCGGGGCACTTCTTTCATATAATCAGGCTTGTGATCGCGAATGTGAAGGCGGTGAAAAATTCCGATACATTTTAAATGCCTTTGTAAGCCTGTAAAATCGAGCCAACGAATAAATTCATCTGTTTCGACCCGAGCATATTCAAGGTTGGAAGAAAGTAGTGAATCCTGAAACTGTAACGTGGTTTGCTTAATCCAATTTTCATCATTATCGACATAGCAATCTCTTAGCAGAGAAACCAGGTCATAAGTAACCGGTCCATGCATTGCTCCTTGGAAGTCGATAATTCCCACTTGCTCATTGGGGCAGAGAAGTAGATTTCTACAATGAAAGTCACGGTGCATAAATGCTTTTGGTATCCGGTCAATCTGCTCAATAAGAGTTTGAGTACAATGAAGATACTCGGAGTCAGGAACTCCCGGGAGGCACCATTCACGAAAGATATCGAGTTCCTTTTTTTGCCATGCCTGATCAAAAAGGGGTAGTTTTTCCTCGGAGTCAGTTAATGCATTTTGAAACTTTATAATTTCCGCAATAGCTGACTGGTAAAGAGATTCTCGATTTGGCCCTTTTATGGCATCCTGGTAGTGGAGATCCCCAAAATCAGAAAGAACTAAGAAGCCAAGTTCAAGATCCTGGGCAAAGATTTCGGGTACTTGGATTGCCGACTGCTTCATCCATTGCCCAATTTGCACGAAGGGCAAGGAGGGTTCCAAATCGGGTGGGGCATCCATAACGATATAGGATTGGCCCTGATGAACTAAACGAAAATAACGCCGGAAACTCGCATCCGCAGAGGCAATGGAAAGAGAACCGCCCTGGAAGGGAGTTTTTTCCTGAAGCCAATCCGCCAATAAGGCTTTTCTGTTATCCACCACCGAAATCACAGTGAAAAGTACTGTGGATTCAGGGGTAAATGGTCAAAGCAAAAATAGAAAACCTTGCCCAGATTTACCACTCATCGCGTGCATCTTAGGCAAGCAGGTCGGGTACAATTTTGGGATGCTCCACACCGGTGAGGCGTTGGTCGAGACCGAGATATTTATAAGTGAACCGTTCATGGTCGATCCCCAGAGCCCGTAATACTGTGGCGTTAAGATCGTTCACATGAACTGGGTTTTCCACGATATTATAAGCGTATTCATCGGTTTTCCCGTATTCAAACCCGGCTTTGAAACCACCGCCTGCCATCCACATTGAAAAGCTCCGGCCATGGTGGTCTCTTCCGTGGTTGTCCTTGGTTAGTTTTCCTTGCGAATAAATCGTTCGACCAAACTCTCCTCCGCACACCACGATTGTATCTTTGAGAAGACCACGCTGCTTCAGGTCCTTCACCAATGCCGCGGCCGGTTGGTCAATATCTTTGCACTGGCCCCGGATTTGCTTAGGCAAATTATTATGCTGGTCCCAGCCACGGTGAAAGAGTTGAACGAAAGGAACTCCGCGTTCGGACAGTCGCCTGGCAATCAGGCAGTTATGGGCAAAGGTACCTTTCTTCATGGCATCCTTGCCGTAGAGGTCGAGAACATGCTTGGGTTCATCTTTCAGGTCCACTAGTTCGGGGACACTCGTCTGCATACGGTAAGCCATTTCGTACTGGGCAATACGGGCATCGATTTCCAAATCTCCCGTTTCCATTTTCTTGGCCTGATTGATTTTGGCAATCCCATCGAGCATATTACGGCGCATATCCCGCGAAATACCATTGGGGTTGGAAAGATAAAGCACGGGATCTCCTGCCGAGCGAAATTTTACTCCCTGATGCTTAGAGGGAAGAAATCCGCTTCCCCACAAACGGTCGTAGAGGGCCTGAGCATTTCCTTTCCCTTTAGAAATCATCACCACATATCCGGGTAAATCTTTATTGGGGCTACCCATTCCCCAGTCAAGCCACGCCCCCATGGATGGTTTCCCAGGTTGCTGGGAACCGGTGTTGATCGCAGTAATCGCGGGGTCGTGATTGATCGCCTCAGTGTGGACTGATTTTACCAAAGTTATATCATCGGCAATACTGGCAATGTTGGGAATCGCATCACTAAACCAGGATCCATTTTGTCCATGCCTGGTAAAATCAAACATCGGAGCCACACAGGGAAAAGAGGACTGCTTCGATGTCATTCCGGTTATACGCTGACCGTTACGAATACTGTCGGGTAGTTCTTTTCCGTGGAAATCACGCATTTCCGGATGATAGTCGTACAGGTCGATGTGTGAGGGGCCACCGGAAAGGAATAAATAAATGACCCGTTTTGCCGTGGGTTTAAAATGAGGGCCGGGAAGAGTACCCGCAAACTTGTCCGATGCTTCAGATGCGGCTGCATTCAACAGTGATGGATTCAACAGATGAGCTGCACCCAGTGCACCTAAACCACGGGCACCAAGCCCGATCATTTGTCTGCGTGTCTGATTTTGATGAAATTCAAATGGATTCATTTTGATTACTCTCTGTTTAAGGTTTCGTCTAAGTTTAAGATCATGGAGGCTAAAACCGTCCAAGTTGCGTGCTCTTGGGCGGGGATTGATGAATCCCGGGATGTTTCTCCAATTTTTAATAAATCAACAGCCCTTTTCGGTTCTGCTTGGAAAATTTTACTTTGGTAAGAGTGTGCATCTCGTAACACTTCCTTTCTTATAGAATCAGCAGGTCGTCCAGTAGCCAGTTCGAAAGCGAAGTCTAAGCGATCTGAGAAAGACTTGGCAGGACTTTTTAGAATCCGCTGAGCAAACGCACGGGAGGCTTCGACAAACTGTTCGTCGTTCAATGTTACCAAAGCTTGCATGGGAGTGTTCGTACGCTGTCTTTGCAGGGTGCAGGTTTCCCTGGATGGGGTATCAAAGGCCATCATCCCTGGGTGGGGGGCAGAACGCTTCCAATAAGTGTACATGCTTCGACGATATAGCTTATCTCCGTTATCGCGTACAAATCTGAGTCCACCATTTAAGGAAACCTCATTCCATAATCCTGGCGGTTGGTAGGGCTTCACCCCTGGTCCGCCAAAAGTTCGGTTGAGCAGTCCGCTTAAGGATAGAGCATTATCGCGAACAAATTCTCCCATCAGGCGAAAGCGGGGAGCTCGTGCATGGTATAAGTTTACCGGATCTTTTTCCATGTGAACCGCACGAGTCTCCGAAGACTGACGGTAAGTGGAGCTCATCACCATCTGCTTGATGGTTCTTTTTACATTCCAATTATGATCAATGAAATCTTTTGCCAACCAAGAGAGTAGATCCGGGTGTGATGGCCAACTTCCCTGTGAACCGAAATCACCGGGAGTGCTGACCAAGGGGCGGCCAAAAATGGTCTGCCAGTAGCGGTTGACGGTAACTCTTGCGGTCAGCGGGTGATCTTTATCCATCAACCATTTGGCTAATCCAAGGCGGTTTTTAGGTAAATCCTTTTTCATCGGAGGGAGAAAAGAGGGAGTATCGGGAAGGATTTCTTTTGATTCATCCGGTGAGGCATATTGTCCACGCATCAGAACATAGGTTTTTCTCATCTTGTTAGGTGGATTGTCACCCATGATCATGGAGGTAAGCTTTTTGTTCTTTAAAGCATTTAAATCCTGCCTCTTTTGGGTAACCGTGGCCAAGGTTTGTTTGTATCCAGGATCATGTCGGTTGAGGTAGTAGTCAATAACCAGGTTTCGTTGGGCCGGGTTCAGGTGTTTGGGCTCCTGTTTAATGAGGGGGAGGATAGGATCAATGTAGCCCAGTCGATCAATTTCCCGGGTACTCAGTACTCGGGAGTACAGTCGAAGTTCATCCATTTCGAGCCCATTGGTTGAGGAACCGTTAAAACGACGTCCAATACGAAAGGCTTTTGAGGTTGAAATTGTTTTGGTGAGCGAATCATGAGTGACCTCCATTGGCTGAGTCTTTCCATTGAGATAGACTTTCAATCCATTCCCTTTATTTTTACCGTCGTAGGTAATGGTCAAGTGGTGCCACTGATTAACTGGAATTGGCTTTTTGGAAACTGCTTTGAGGGCGTTGTCGGGGAATTCGTTCACGATGTGCATACCAACCTTTCCACCCTCGAGCCAAATATCGTAGCCTCGATGTTTTTGGGATTCATCCATTTTGCTAAGGATTGCACCGGTAAGATTTTTGGGAGTTTTAATCCAAACCGACCAAGAGAAAGATTGGTTATGTTCGAGTTTACCGATTTGAGTAGATTCAAGAAACCCATTATTCTCGATTTTTAATCCATTTCGTGATTTTCCTAATTCGGTCTGCTTTGCTCCTCCATGAAGGACCAAATCTCTACTTGGTTTTGCTATGTCATTGGTTTTATTTCCTTCAAAAGAATCAAAAGTAAGCCCGGCGGTTAACCCTGAAGGTTCAGGAATAGACTGGTAGGGCAGTGACATAATAACTTTGATCTCCTCCAGGGAGAGTGTTCGGTTGTAGACCCGCACCTCATCAATCTCGGTGCCATTGACTTGAGCGGATTTGAACCGGCGACCAATACGGAAAGGTTTATCCGTTTTAATGGTGTTCGCTTTGAGTGTGTTAGTTGCAATGATTTTTTCCTGCTTGGTTCCATCCATATAAATTTCCACGGCATTTGCATTTCTTTGCCCGCTATAGGTCACGCAAAGGTGGACCCATTTATTGGCGGGGATCGTTTTCTTGGAAACAATTTTGAGTGCATTATCGGGCCAGGCGTGAACGATGTGAGTGCCGGGTCGTCCGGCATCTAACCATAGGTCATACCCGCGAAATTGGTTTCCTTCATTCATTTTACTGAGGATTGCACCCCCGAGATTTTTCTGAGAGGTTTTGATCCATGCACTCATGGAGAAGGCTTGGTTATGTTCGAAGTCACCAAAATTTGGTAACTCGGCAAAGGAGTTATTCTCGATTTTGATACCTCCTGAAAATTTGGCCTGTTTAATTGATTTCGGAGAGTGATGGAGAATGCATGATGGCGCTCCCTTAAGGCCTACTTTTGAGGTATTGTTTTCGAGGTTAAGTTGGTCGAAGGGGAGGTGGGCAACCAAGCCCTGAGGGTCAAGAACTTGAGGGTTTTCTTCTAATTGTTTTTTGGTTTGTTGAGTCCATTGATCGAAGGATTTAAGGGATTCTTTACGCCTGCGTTGAAGGGAACTACTAGCTACTTCAACTGCTTGGTTTGCCTCGGACAGTTGTTTTTTTCTCTTTGGAGTTATCACTTCAACCATCGGTGCTGTATTTCCCCGCCTGGTCTGCATACCCGGATCTGCGTTATTATTGTAGAAGGCATAAAATTTGAAATATTCCTCCTGGGAAATGGGGTCGTATTTATGATCATGGCACTGGGCGCATTCCATGGTTAGTCCCATCCACACATTCCCCGTGGTTTTTACTCGGTCAACCACATATTCTACCCGAAATTCCTCGGGAATAACACCTCCTTCATCGGTAGTTGCGTGGTTACGGTTGAAACCGGAAGCGATTTTCTGGGCATCGGATGGGGAGGGGAGAAGATCTCCCGCTAATTGCTCAATTGTGAACTGATCAAAGGGCATATTGGACTTGTAGGCATTAAGAATCCAATCACGCCACGGCCACATGTCACGGGGGCCGTCATCATGAAAAACCGATGTGTCACCATAGCGGGCAGCGTCCATCCATACCAAAGTCATTCGCTCGGCATAGGCATCGGATGCAAGTAAGCGGTCCACCACTTTTTCATATGCTTGGGGTGAGTGGTCGAGCAAAAAATCGTTTATTTCTTCGGGGGTTGGAGGCAACCCGGTCATATCGAAGTAAATTCTGCGAAGAAGGGTTCTACGGTCGGCCTCCGGAGAAGGATGAAGGTCTTTTTGTTTTAAGGTTTTAAGAACGAAAGAGTCGATGGGATTGCGTATCCATTGGGGCAATTCAGTCTTTGGTTCTTGTTGCTTATTTACGGGAATGAATGCCCAATGGCCTTCCCATTTAGCTCCCTGTTCAATCCAGGCTTTGATTGTATCAATCTCAACCTTGGTGAGTTCCTTCTTAAATTCGGGGGGAGGCATAACTTCGTCCGGATCATCGGAAGTTATTCGGTGCCAAGCTTCGCTGTCTTCCAAACTATTTCGAACAAAGGCGGCAATTTCATCTTTCTCCCTAAATGCTTCCTCTTCAATATCCAGACGTAATTTCGCCTTGCGCGATTTTTCCGAAGGGCCATGGCAAAAAAAACATTTACTTGAGAGAATTGGCCTGATGTCCCGGTTGAATGATATTTCAGCGGAAAAGGCCTTGTTGGAAAACGGGGATAAGCAAATTAACGAGAAAATGGTGATAAAACTTAAGGATTCTCGAAGCATAATTAAAAAAATTGGTTTAAGTAAAGGCTTGCAGCAAGTTAACAAATAAAAGGGAGGATGAAATTTGATGTTTTAACGTACAAATCAAATAGTATAAATTGTCTTAATTAGGACAAGGAATTTGTTTACTTATAACTAACAATTAGTCTTTTTAGGCATTGTAGTTCATCTTTATCAATTAATTACTTTTAATTGTTAAAATTAATTTTAATATTTTATGTGATTCTAAATAGGATGATAATTTTATTTAAGTAAAAAAAACCCGTCTAGGTAACGGGTTTGTTCAGTTTCTGTCAGTTTAACTGCTATTTAATTTCTGGCCGTATAATTTCACCCTTTAAGTTTGCATGTACTTCAGATGCATTAAATGCATTTTCTTTATCCTTTGGTTTATTACCTTCACCAAATACCACCTCTGCAGTTGCCTTATATTTTATTATTTCGCGTATTTCGATATCATCAAAAAATGGATCGTATCTAAAGGCGGATCCGTATCCAAATCCTCTATGTCCAAACCTTGCTTTTCCATATAACCTGGCAGATGAAAAGCCTCCGAAACTAGAGTATGGGTATCTCTGGCTCCAACCAAAATTTGGGCTAAAAAAACTGTACCCAAAATATGGGTCATATATACTAGAGTGTGAACTAGATGTTGTTCTTATACGCTTTTTTTCTTCTACATCTCTTTTTACCAGTATGAAGTGATCAAATTTCTTTTCTAATGCAATTTCTGCTGCTCTGAAGAGAAGATAGTTCTCTACTGTTTCACGGTCAGTTAGAGAATTTCCTCCAAATGTTATTCTTACCCTATCTTTTTCGATGTTAGTTTGGCTAAAACCGTCATACGAACCTGTTTTTGAAGCTGGCTGATAAGGTGTAGCGGTAGTACATGAGGCAAGGATTGAAAATACAAATAAAGTGATTAATTTTTGAATTTTCATGTGCAAACTCCTTTAATTAAAATAACATTATCATATTTAAGGCAAAAGTATAATTAAATATAGTTAAGTTTTTTATTGAAAATAAAAAACCCCGCCTAGGCGGGGTTAACTATTTAGCTATTTAAAATCGAACTAGCTAATGAGCTAATACAGCTAATAAAAGAAGAGCAATGATATTTGTTATCTTTATCATCGGATTTACAGCTGGTCCCGCAGTATCCTTATAGGGGTCACCTACAGTATCTCCTGTTACTGATGCTTTATGAGCATCGGAACCTTTTCCGCCGTGGTTGCCATCTTCGATATATTTCTTGGCATTGTCCCAAGCCCCGCCACCAGCGGTCATAGAGAGAGCAACAAATAGTCCTGTTACAATAACACCTAAAAGCATTGCACCTAAAGCTTCAACAGCAGCCGCATTACCTGCTGTCATTTTCACAGCAAAGAACAAAACGATTGGGGCAAGTATTGGCAATAATGAAGGTTTAATCATTTCTTTGATCGCAGCACCTGTGAGTAAGTCGACAGCTTTTGCATA
>ENA-OQVM01003277-OQVM01003277.1-marine-metagenome-genome-assembly--contig:-NODE-3277-length-17754-cov-5.428070_pt1 | contig 17754 bp, 13 predicted proteins | sample MGYA00237776_ERZ505498 | MGnify/ENA primary metagenome ERZ505498 (study PRJEB26159, sample SAMN06265151) | marine metagenome | isolation source: Helgoland LTER site | place: Germany:Helgoland, sampling... | reverse complement strand
CCTGCTGTTGAAAAAGGATTCAAGTTATCCAAGGATAAAGGTGTCCTCGCTGGATTCCCCTGCTTGAACTTCAAAGTCACTCTCGTTGACGGTGCTCAGCACGCAGTTGACTCCTCCGCGATTGCCTTCGAGATCGCTGCGAAAGCAGCTTACCGCACATCCATGCCAAAAGCTGGACCACAAATCCTTGAGCCCATTATGAAACTCGACGTCTTCACCCCAGAAGACAACGTCGGAGACGTCATCGGTGACATGAACCGTCGCCGTGGCATGATCAAGGAGCAGCAGCGCACACCTACCGGTATCCGCGTCAAAGCTGACGCCCCGCTGAGCGATATGTTTGGTTACATCGGTGACCTTCGCACCATGACTTCCGGTCGCGGCCAATTCTCCATGGAGTTCTCCCACTACGCAGCTTGTCCGAAGAACGTCGCTGAAGAAGTCATCGCTGATGTCAAGAAGCGCGAGGAAGAGAAGAATAAGTAAACTTCATACTCAATCATTCAATCAAACGCCGGCTCGGAAGAGTCGGCGTTTTTTGTTATCACCGCTGATGATTTCGATTATACTGGCAGCAAGTCATGAGATCAAATGCTGATCGATCATATTCATAATGGTAACGTCCTCTCCCTCGCTGAATTTACGTGCAAACAAAAACTCACCATTCAGGTTTTTCAACTCCGCATAGTCTCCTTCGCCGAAGATGCAGGGAGATGAACCACCTTCAATCCAAGTCGTATATGTGAGACATGGCAAGATTTCATCTTCCGGAATTAATTTGCGCGCTAAAGTCTGAAAAATGATTTCGTCAGGTACGTGCACGTGATCAAAAAACGCCAAGTATTCTGAATTATCGTCCAAAAATAAAATCATTTTTTGGAGCGTGTTGATTGTCAAAGCCCACCATGCATGCCCACCATAGGGAGACAAGATATGAGATGTGTCCCTTCTTTTAAGTATCTGATAAGGCAGTTGTCTACTGACAAGCAATTTACCGATCCTGCGCATATTTCCTAAAAAATGTTTGTAAAATGTAGGATCCCAGATTGATGGCAGTGATACATATGCGTATTTTTTATCGCTCAGCTGATAATAATAATGATTTAATCTATCCCAACCCCCATTCTCAATTTTCCAAATTTGCCGAGGAAATGCCTCACAAGTGATATAGTTTTTTGTTTTATTGCGCTGAAAAAAATCAGCAATGCCTGCATTGCTAACAATTGGATAATCCTGCCCACTTATAAATACACAACGACCATCACGCTTATCCTCCAGGACATAACGCATACAACAAAGAGTCGCCAAGACGATCCCAATACCTCCCCATCTGCATTTTACGCGATCATCATTACTAACAAAACGAACATTCTCAAAATCACACAGAGCATCGAAAAAAGGTTTGATATCAACCTTCTTATCAATGTGTATGTAAAAGTAAACTTGTTGACTAGCCAACCTGCTAATCAACCGCCTCAATTGACGTGGGCTTTCGTAGGCTGCGATAATGTAGCTGATATTCATGACGAGGCTTAAATTTACTAGCTTCTAGATATCTGCAAAGACATAACTTGCAGATTGATATTGCGACCAAACTCTAAGGTTAATCAGTAGGCGCGATATTATAAGAATATTATGGCGAAAAGAAAAAACCTACACCTTTGATGACATATTAGGTCAAACCATTGAAAATCAAGGAAACGGATGTTTTTATGACAAATTAAAAACCTTACCAAATACCCGCGAATCACGACCGCTAGCAATGAGTTGCTTACGACGTTCTGAAGGAATGCCTTCCAGGGGTAGCTCTTGATAACTAAGCTGGCTTTGAAAGAACCCCGCAGCGCGATTGGTCAGAGCAAAAACAGATGTGGCACCTTGCTCTAGGGCCAACTGCTCAGCATGCTGCACAAGTTCAGCGCCATAGCCTAGCGCTTCATGGCTCTGTTTAACATACAAACAAGCAAGCTCGACAGCTTCACAGCCTGGGTAACTAAGAAGTGCTACCGAACCCACGACATTACCATCGATCTCCATCACAGAGTAATCTGCGAGATGCGTTTCGATATCTGCATAGTCTCGAGGAACGAGACATGTATTGCGAACAGACCTCCCAATCATGCCTAGCAGCTCGACAATATCTTCCTCACGCAGTGGACGGATAACACGGTAACTGTCTGCATAAACCATGGTGCCAGCACCTTCGTTGGAAAATAACTCACTAAGCAATGCTGCTGGATCTGCACCATCGAGGATATGAACACGGGAAATACCGAGCTTACAGGCATCTGCGGCTGCCAGAAGTATCGCAGGCTGACTACCCCCTATGGATTCAAGATCCGTAGCACGCACGGCACCTTGAGCCAGCTGCGTCTGTTTACATGGTTGGAGAAAAATAAGTTTGGACGCCGCGATTGCCTGCGCCAATACCGCAATTTCATGAGAGAGTGCATCCCGGCCAGCAAGATCAAGAATGATGGCCTGGCCGCGCCCCAAGGCCTCACAGACATCTTCTGGAGCCGTGTTTAAATCTGCTACAGCATGGTGACATTTCAACTCAGCCTCGACGGCACGATCCAGAATTTCATCGTGTTTGTGAATTGTGCTACCAATCACAAGCTGCACACCGATGTTCTGTAAGCTAACCAAATTGAGCATCATTTCCGCAAGTGCGGGCACAGGAGAATCGACAACAACTACAAATACCTTACCACGGAATTGTGGTACGTATTGTAAAAGGCCTCTGACATCTCCCCAAGACATGAAATGATAACATTAAAATCGTAAATGCACTCTACTTAGTGCGAGTGAAGAGCTGCTCGGTGAGCTTGCTCAGGAACAAGAGTCTTCCATGTTTCGTCACTGGCGGCAATCATTCTCTGAATATCACGCCCAGTATACTTAAGTAGCTTCTCGTCGCCACAGGCAATGGCATGGATCATGCCATTTTCACGAAAGTGTCTGTAGAGATATTGCAGGTTCTCCGGAGTTTGAAAATTTTCAGCGGTTACCAATTCACCAGCTTTTCGATTCCCCCACGGATAGACATAAAGCGAGAGCCCGTTTTTAAAGAGTCTGCCAAAAGACTCCAGGATTCCGCCCGCTAAGCCCTCTGACCACTTCGCTTTGAATAGCTCATTGAGCAGCCCGATACTCAGCACAATACCAATGGGGCTTGTTGTGTATCGACTCAGGTAACTGGCAATTCGGTGAAACTCAGGGCAACGGGAAACAAGGACCGTCTTTCCAAGTGCCTGAAGAGCATCTGCCCTATCAAGGAAAGCGAGATGGTCAACCTTACCTGCACCCTCATCATCTCCTTTTCGCAATAGGTTATTCATGGAAATCTCACAAAGCTCGACCGCATTGCCTTGCTGCTCGGCATCCAGAACCTTGCTGAACTCATCACGAGTCTGACAAAGCATATCGAGGTGCAGATTAGTTACTGGGTTAAAACTACCACGAAGTAGGATGATCGGCTTATTGTAGAGCGCCTCGGCAGGCTGAACCACTTCACCATTCGGTAAAAACATCGCCGCTGCGGTCAGGCCACTGTTCACCAACTGCAGGTGACAAAGTCGATTATCGATCATCTTAAAACCCTCACCACTGAACTTCAACATATCCACCTCAACACGATCATTGGTCAAGCCGTCCATGAGGGACTCGACAAAGAGAGACAGTTGATCTCGGTGGTAAAAGGCAGCGTAAATGAGATTCACACCCATGATACCCAGTGCCTCCATTTGGTCAAAATTCTCATCATCAAGTAAACGTACGTGAATGAGTATCTGGCACGGATCCTCTTGGGGGCGAAGCTGGAGTCGAATTCCCAGCCAGCCATGACATTCGCCTGTGTCTTGGTAGCCACGGGCACGCACGGTATTAGAAAAAGTAAAAAAGGCAGAGTCAGAGCCACGTTTCTCTTTCAAACGCTCAACAAGTAAATTGTATTCATACTCCAGCATCGCATTGAGACGATCGCGGGAGACGTAGCGCTTGGACTTGCCGTAGATGGCATCGCTCATAGTCATGTCATAAGCGGATATGGTTTTAGCCAAGGTCCCCGCCGTACCAGATGCCCTGAAAAACCAATTGGCTACCTCTTGGCCAGCACCAATCTCAGCGAAGCTACCGTATTTCTCTTCGTCAAGGTTGATACGAAGTGCTTTATCATAAGTAGAAGATATTTCCCTAGTGTCCATAGTGCTTTGTGAGTTGTTCATTGCGCCAACTTCATCAGTGTTCGCTGGATGACCCTGCTTCATGATTTGATGAAACGGGGCGAACCCATCCAGATCGTATATGCTCGATGATAGACACCTGATTACCCACTGGGCTATTTTGAGGATAGCTGATTTTGAGGGTCACTTGGAGTTCCTCTCCCCTGACGAGAGATGCAATAAATCGATAAAATTGAGGTAATTCTGAATCAATATATCCGTAAATTGACTTGTCTGAATCTGGATGTGAAAGCCGAACAGCAAACCACTTGGTGCTATCATTGAACAGTCTATTGTAATAGTTCACACGTTTGCACAGCACCCTGACTTCAACTGGATCAGTCGGCCGAAGATCGAACAACTCTTGCCAGTTAACCGATGTCCACGCCACCCAGCTTTCCCAATCAACTTTGTAACCAGCTGCCGTCTGCACCACTACTATTTTTTTGATTTCAAAATTATCGAGCTGCACATCCATGGTAATGATGTCACCATTAATGGTGATATTATTTTTATGACCCACAACCCTCACTCCTGGAGTGACCCAAGGATCTCTATGATACCATGCCCGCATGCGGGGAATAGAAACCTGCGGCGTTCGAATGAGAGCTTCCACATCGGCTCCTGTTTTAGCTTCGAGGAACTCAACGACTACTTTTTTCGACTCCTTCACCATGCGGCTCTCCTTAGCCTGCTGATTCTCGATTGGCCTAATATCTTTTTGCAGCTCAGTATCTTTCTGCAGCTCAGCTGCCGAATCTGATGCATCATAATCAACATCGTCATCGATGGACTGAACCATCAACCAAATACTCACTACCACAATGCTCACCCCCAATAGCGAGCCGCTAAGTATCCACGTGAGCGCACTAATCGGCTCTGCTGCAGCTGCGGGGCGATCTTGCTCCCATGCTGGCAACCCTGGGAAATCATCGTCCTGCTCGCAAGAATCATCTGCTAGCTGTTTAGGCTGCGGGCTCACATCACGAGGCTCAAAGTCATCAACGGGAACGAGATCATCAGCTATATCATCACCTGTATCCTCAGACGCTTCCTCGAACATCATGTCGCCGATATCTTTTTTAAGCCCATGTTTGGAAACCGATGCCTTGCTGGACGCTTGCGCTCTGGCATTAGCTACCATCCTGCGCTGGTCAACACTCGGAATTTGCAAAAGGTGAGCACAAGCTGGGCAAACAACCCCTGCCCCGTTGTGATTCATTGGCACACGAAAAACAAAACGGCAAACTGGGCATACTAACCCTTCCCAATTTTGTTTTGCGTTACCTGTCTCGGGCATAAAAAAACAATGTTCTAGTGAGAATGAAAACTCAAGTCAGCAGTTGTGCTAAATGGGCACGCGTAAGCAAATTAAGCTTAGCTTAATCTTCATAGATTTCGATGCGCTGGGGACGATCTAGCACAATCCCTGCTGCACTGTCTTCAATGTCTAGCTGATCAAAGTTTATCATGAGACTATTCTGATAAGCTGTCCGTTGTTCTCTGGGCGCAAAATCTGGCTGCTCGGTACCATAGGGATCACCACCGAGTAAAACTGGTTGCTTGGGTTGGATGGGAATAACAGGAGAATGACTAACTTGTTTTTCATCTGAATCAAAACCATCATGATTTGTAATGGCTGGGTCAATCACTCCGTGCACGTCACAGTAGCCTGTAGGCTGAGATTCTTTAGTGAACAGTTCTTCAACCGTGGTTGATTCATAGGACTCCGCTCCAGTAAGCTCATTTCGTTGGTATTTCTGGCAGTAGCGTGTCCCTCGCAAACCTGTGGCGGAGCAAACTTCTAGGCGCGAAACTGAGTGAGGCTGAGTCATCTCTCGACCCGAGAAATCTGGCAAAGCTGCATTCATTGCCTTCACCCAAACAGGCAATAATGTCTCCCTGCTGAATGCTCCCGTGTAAATAGCTTTTCTTGAGCCGTGCACAAACCCCATCCACAAACCACAGGTAACACGGCTGTTGTATCCGATGAACCAATTATCAGCAAAATCATAGGTAGTTCCGGTTTTACCAGCAAGGGATGCATCACTGGCCAATGCTGCAATGCCTGATTTACCCGTGCCTTCCGTTAAGGAACTCTGCAGCATACTATTCATGATATAAGCAGTTTCACGGCTAATAACACGTTTGTCGCCCTCACTATTGGCACTGATTGCTTTATAACGGATAACCCCTTTGGGTCCAACAACACGATCGATAAAAGAAGCAGGCTTAGGTGCATAACCAGCCCTCGCGAAGGTTGCGTATGCATTTACCATCTCAGGAAGTGAAACATCATCAGCACCGACGAGCATCCGCGCTAGCAGTTTTGTTTCTGGGAGAGAGAGTCCAAACTTACGAGCTGTCGCCATCACACGACCCAAACCGACTTCTTTTCCTAAGCGAACAGACGCTGCAATTTTAGAAACTTCCATGGCTCGACGCATGCTAATGTCGCCCTCATACTTTGGCTGCAAGGTCTCCATACCCCACTCTCCTAGGATACCCTCACGCCCATCAACCATCACCGCACGATTGTCCATGGGGCGATCTATCAGTCTAGTTACCGGTGACATTCCATTTTCTAGCGCCGCAGTGTAGATGAAGGGGAAAAACGCCGTGCCTGAGGGCTTACTGCCTGACTCTACAAAATCATACTGGCTATGCGTAAAATCCCTGCCGCCAATATAGGCTAATACTGAGCCGCTCTCATTATCGATCATGTAGCCTGCCCCTTGAAGGTAATTGGGCTTACCGTCTCGTTTTCGATATGAATCATAAAGCGGCTGCTCATAGAGTTCATGTGATTCCGCGATGGAGAGCTGCCTCAAAAGACTTTTTTCCATCGCCTGCTGAACATCGAGATCGATGGTAGTGTAGATCTTAAATCCCCCTTCTGTGAGCGCGTCTTCGCCAAGCCGAGAACGAACAGCATTAGCAATTCTCTCATAGAGATGGGAAGTGCCCCGGCGGATTGGGTTTGGCCTGACAACAACGGGAGTATTTCGGTATATCTTGCCCTCCTTGGAAGAAATAAAACCCTCGTCAGCCATCCTCTGTAACACCTGGTCTCTCGCCTTTTTATTCTCTTTTAAATTATTGAGCGGAGAAATTCTAGTGGGGTTTTTGATGCAGCCCACAAGTGACGCGCACTCCATTGCAGAAAGATCACGTGGCTCTTTTCCAAAGTAACCAAGAGACGCTGACCGGATACCGTAGAAGCCACTCCCGAAAGGAATACGATTGAGATAAAACTCGAGGATTTCCTCTTTACTGTATGTTTTTTCAATGCGCAGTGCGAGGAAGGCCTCAACCGCTTTGCGCTCCAAGCCGCCCTCACCTCGCTTGTCGGCTTCTTGCTTGAGATGAAATGCATTGCGAGCCAGCTGCTGGGTAAGTGTGCTGGCTCCTTGGGTCTGGCGGCCAGCTTTTAAGTTGATATAGAGAGCCCGGATCACGCCAATTCGGTCAACCCCATCATGCTGAAAAAACCGCTGATCTTCGCCTGCAACCAGCGCATTAATCATCACCTTTGGCACATCCTTGATGCTGATCTTATCGCGATTCTCAACAAAAATACGACCTAACTCACGCCCCTTGCGATCTAAGATAAGACTCTTCACCTCAACATTGTCTATCTCATCGAGATTGTAAATTTCCGCCCGATCCCGAAATTTCTTCGTCTTTTGATCAAAAACCCAAAAGGCCAAGAGCCCGAGGATCAAACCGGCGACAAAAAGATACAGCAGCCATTTTAGCTTGAAGAATCGCTTTTTACGGCGCTTGTTGCCCGTGCTAGCACGAGCTCTGCCATTACTGCTATCCATTACTGATATCCGTTACTGATATGCTTTTCAACCATTGCTAAAACATGTTTGATGGCAGCGGCAACACTAGCGATCACGCTCTCAAACAACTTCTTATATCCATACCCTCAGAAGCAACCAATGGCAACCCCCGCTTTCACAAACAGCAATAACCCGCTCAGGGATAAAATAGCTCACCTGATCAGGCGGAACGGGCCTATTCCATTCCGCAATTATATGGATATGGCACTCTTTGATGAAGATCATGGATACTACACCTCAGACTCGCAAACAGTGGGCAAAGACGGTGATTTCATTACTAGCGTGAGCGTCGGCCGCTGCTTCGGTTTGATTCTAGCACGCCGGCTTATTGCATTCTGGCAGCAAGTGAACATGCCCAGCTCCTTTTCCATTATTGAGCCCGGGGCGCACAACGGTGCTCTCTGTGCGGATATTTTGCGGGAAATCCAAATGCAATCACCTGAATTTTTTGATGCCCTGCACTACCACTTAGTAGAAGCCAGTGACCATATGCAGCGTGAGCAGCAGAGCAAACTCGCAGATGACTTCAAAGGAAAGTTTTCATCTCATCGTTCGCTCTCCGATATTCACGCCGATCATGGTGCCGTCATATCCAACGAACTCATCGATGCCTTTCCGGTAGACTTGATCAAATTCAAAGACGAAAAATGGCAACAGCTCTATGTTGACGAGCTCAATGGCGAACTGGCGTTTACCGAAAAGGCCATTCATGGCACCGAACTGGCCAATTTCTGCCAATCACTAGGGAATGAATTTCCAAATGAATACCTCACCGAGTTCAGCCCAGGAATACCAGACTTGGCCCAACAAGCCTCAGCCGCGCTCAAGTCAGGACTGATGATAACCATTGATTACGGTTACCGTGCGGAGGATTACTACCACCCCAGTCGCAGCAGCGGCACATTGCAAACATACTATCAGCATCAAAAGTCAGACGACCCTCTGGAATGCCCTGGAGAGCTTGACATCACCTGCCACGTTGATTTTTGCCGCATCACAAAAGCATTGGCAACTGCAGGCTTTTCAAATCCCACCTTGTCCTCTCAAGCAAGCTACCTCACTACACACGGCACAGACTGGCTCATCGAGATTGAGACCAAATTCGATGAACTCGAAGAAGCTCCTGCACTGTTGCGCCAGTTTCAAACCCTGACTCATCCCGCGATGCTTGGTAGTAAGTTTATGGTTCTGGAGATGCTAAAATGAGTCTGCATTGATGAGCATCATCTTGTTATGATGATAAATAAATTCGCTATGCTTTGACAATTGTGGGCTCTGACATTACACGCGCGGCATGGCGAAAAAACGTATTCTCGTATCGGACCCCATCTCAGACAAGGGTGTTGAACTACTGAGTAATCACCCAGATTTGGAAGTGGATGTAAACACCGGCCTAAGCCCGGAGGAGCTCATCAAGATTATTCCAGCATACCATGGTCTGATTATTCGTTCCCAAACAAAGGTCACAGCTGATGTTCTTGCAGCAGCCACCGAACTCAAAGCCGTTGGCCGAGCTGGTGTAGGCGTTGACAACGTTGATCGTGACTCAGCCACCAACCACGGTGTTATCGTCATGAACACGCCGACAGGCAATACCATCTCCACTGCTGAGCTCGCCTTCACTCTCATGCTTTCTGCTGCGCGTAACATCGGCCCTGCTCATGCCGAAGTCCTCAAAGGCAATTTCAAAGCTGCCCGCAAGGCCTATGCCGGAATTGAGCTTAATGAAAAGCGCCTCGCCGTCATTGGCATGGGACGCATCGGAGCTGAGTTTGCCAAGCGTGCTCAAGCCTTTGGCATGCAAGTTGTCGCTTACGACCCCTTCCTGACCCAAGCTCGGGCCGACCAACTAAAAGTCGAACTCGCTGCCAGCCCAGACGAGGCACTTACAGGCGCTGATGTTGTAACACTACACGTGCCACTTACCGACGACACGCGCCACATCATTAACAGCGAACGACTCGCTCTGATGAACAAGGGCGCCCTGATCGTCAACTGCGCTCGCGGAGGACTCATTGATGAGCCAGCCCTCAAGGCCGCTATCGATTCGGGTCATGTAGCTGGCTGTGGACTTGACGTCTTTGAAGATGAACCCCCTGCAGCGGATCATATTCTTTTTGCCCAAGAAAAACACATTGCGTTCACACCGCACCTCGGAGCCTCCACTAATGAAGCTCAAGAAAATGTCGGCATCCAGGTTGCAGAGCAATTACGTGATTTCCTCACCACTGGAGAAATTCGCAATGCCATCAACATGCCTTCGCTCGATGCAGGAGCCCTTCAACAAATCGGCCCTTACCTTGATCTCGCCAACTCCCTTGGCAAATTCCTTGCCAAATTAGGACCAGCCAATCCCGACTCTCTGCGCATCTCCTATCACGGAGAAATAGCCGATAAAGATACCGCCCTGATCTCTCGCACAGCACTTACCGGATACCTTGAGGCTGCGCGTCCCGAGGGTCAGGTCAATATTGTCAATTCGCCGGCAGTTGCCCATGATATGGGCTTAGAACTGGTTGACTCAGTCATCAATGCCAAAACCGAATACAACGAGTTAATTGTCGCAGAGCTCACCAAAGACGGTAAAAAATTCCGTGTTTCTGGCACTATTATCGGCAAATCACCACGAATCGTTGAAATCGATCGCCTCTTTGTCGATACCAACATTAAGGGTCATTTCCTCATTGTTCGCAACGATGACCGCCCCGGTATCGTGGGGCTTGTCGGCAGTTCACTGGGTGAGGCTGGGCTCAATATCGCCAACCTTTCACTCGCACGCAACAAAACCGCGGGAGATGCCCTCAATGTCATTGAATTGGATACAGCTCCAGGGCCAGAAATCATCCAGTCTCTCAGTGATGCTCCAGGAATAATATCAGTCACTGCGGTGAAAATATAAAAACCCCCTTATTTTTCCCTGAAATAGACTTTACACAGAAGCGAATCCGAGTATTTTGCGCCTCCCTAGTCGCTCTGAGAGCCGTGATTCTTTCACCATCTCTCGCCCGACTGACAGCAGAATCCAAACACAGATATCGGATTTAACCCTGCAACACCAACAAGCTCTGTAACCCATTTCCATTATGAAAGTTCTCTCATCCCTTTTGTCCATGAAGAAGCGCCACGAAGACTGCCAAGTCGTAAAGCGCAAAGGCACCCTCTACGTCATCTGTAAGAGCAACCCTAAGTTCAAGGCACGCCAAGGCGCAACCAAAGGAACTCGCCTCAGTAAAAAAGGCGTAAAGTAAAACCACCAAGGTTTTACAACAATACATTTCAACCTCGCCCCGAGAATTCGGCGCGGGGTTTTTATTTTTTGATGCCCGCGCCGTCTCGTTTGGCTCGCATTCGAGCTGCCCAGACATAACAGCTCCAAATAGTTGCCGCTATAAACAACGCAACCAAGACGAACACCCACCAAGGAATGGGGATGGGCGCTGTCAAGGTCATGATGATGGGTGATGTGCTGCTATCGACCAACTTATGGCTCCACTTGAGGGTTCGCCCCTCATTGAGCACTTCATGGGCATTACTGCTAACGACGGCATCTGGTAAGTGGACTGTGTAGCGAAATGCTGAGTCCCCGAGCATAGATGCCCCGTTGGGCCCAAGATACTCATCTAATAATGGCTCTAGTTGAACCTCCCGGATTAGCTTCACACTGAGCCCCTCAATACTAACTATCATCCGTCCAATAATCGCATGTAAAATTTTATCACCCTTACTCATTTCAAGGTCTGGGTCATGCTCAGCAAGGACTCCCTCCAAAGCCATGACATCATCAGTCTCAATTTCAAAAGTGATGACTCGGTTACCCTTTTGCTTTTCAACCTTATTGGTAAGCAGTTTGAGATTTTTTGAGCTGCCTACCTCCTTCTCAATACTCGACCTCAAATCCTCAGCATCTTGAACTGACAGCAACAACGTAGGCACACGGTAGATCGCCAACACCCGAGCACCTCCGTCTGCACGGAGAAAGATTTCCTCGTCGCCATCAATGCAGCCACTAAGAAGCAGTAACGCTGCACAGAGCAAAGCATTCAAAAGATATTTCATCGCTGATGATACGCTGAACCAATCCTTACGCTCTGCAACCATGAAAAGCTCTGATCCCGTCAGGGTCACCTTGCCAAGGTCTTATGGTAGACGCGTCAACTCACAGCTGTGGGCTGAAAAACCGGCACCAAAGGCACACATCCAAACATGCTCCACATCTGATGCAGCTGATGACTCTTGCTCAAGAAACCGCTCTAATGCCACTAAAACACTAGGGCTACTCAAATTGCCATAATCACGCATCACACCGCGAGCCAAACTCAGCTCACCCGCCGGCAATGCCTTTTCAAGTGCCTCAATCACATCTCGCCCGCCCCCGTGTGTCACCCACGCCTGCGGCTCTTTCCGACGTTTTTGATAAAGTGCTTTAACCGTCTTTCCTGCCAACTCGGGCACACTTCGGTCGAGCTGATTTCTCAACCTCCCCCCAGCATTGGTAAACCTAATTTTTTCCCGTTCCTCTGGGATGTGCAAACTGGCAAAATCCTGAACTTTCCAGCTGCCTCCGCTTCCGGACCAGACGGCCGCGGCTGCGCCATCACCGAACAAGCAGGTTGAGATCAACACTCCAAAATCATCTTCCACATAGAAGGCCGCCGAGCAAACCTCAACAGCGACCGTGAGAATCACAGCATCTGGGTTGCGCGCAATCACGCCATCCGCTGCGCGCATTAACGGAACTGCTGCACCACATCCTAAGCCCGTCATGTCTTGTAAAAAAACATCTGCTCGTAAGCCCAACCGCTCAGCGAGGTGGCTACTCACCCCCGGGCAAAGATAGCCCGTACAGGAAGAAACAAAAACCGCATCAATTTCATCTAAACGATGACCGCTTTTCGCTAAAGTATTTCGAACGGCATCGGCGGCAAGGTCTGGAGCCTCCTGCTCGTAGGCCTCATTAAGCTCTTGGGCACCTCTGCGCCATGCTTCTTCCAATGAATCCAAGGCGAAGTGTCGCTTTTCAATACCACTCTCTCCCGCCAACACTTTTTCTAGCACCATCCTCGAACGACCCGTCAGACCCTGCCAAAAATCGGCCCCCTTCATTGCCTCTAAGCACTCCAGCTGAGTAAAACGATTACTCGGAAATGCACTGCCTACCGCTATTAAATTCATCAGGATCGTAATTGCTTAAATAAAAAACCAAAGGGCAACAACCCGCTAACCGCAGACCACTTGAGTAAACCTCGCCCAGTACTATTAAAAAGCAAGGGATGCAAACTACCAGCTAATCTCATCCTCTTGCCAAAATAATCTTCACAGCTCGATGCGTAAGCCAAACAAGCTGCATCCCATTCCAGCTCACCTTTTGCGAATCTCTCCAGCCATGGGCCTGCTAACCAAGAGGACTCAATTGCCATGCTCATGCCGTTGCCGGTAAATGGAGGAATCAAAAGCGAAGCATCACCAATACAAAAAGCTCCTGCTTTTTCCTGAACGCCAAGAGAAAAGCCAGCCGTCGCAGATAACGAATCTCCATCGATATCCCAGCCACAGAACTTCTCGTGTAATTCATTGAGCCCATTCACCTTCAGGTAGCTTGCGATCATGTTCTTTTTGTCTACCTCCTTGTTTATTCTGAATAAGCCACAGCAGTTAACTCGGCCATCCTCTATGCCAGAAAGACCGAGGTATCCCCGCCTACCCACATGCATCTCAAGACCTTCAAGATCGACATCCCGTGCGTGCACCTTAAGACCTATCCACTTACCCCCTCTCTTACGCTTACCGACTGCCCACACTCGCCCATCAGCATCCTCTCTATGAGCCCGCTTACCCGTAATTAATTCTCCGCCTGCCGCCTCAAATAAGGAAGCAAGATCATCATCCATACGAAAACGTGACAAACCAATGGCTTCCTCAGGAAGATGATCTTGCAGCACTAAATCATCACCCATCCACCACGCCAGTTTTTGGTGACGCCTCGCTTTGGCAAAAACATCACTGATACCCATTTCTGCTAAAACATCACTGCTAACACCACACACAAACTCCCCGCACACTTTGTGCCGTGGATAGCCTCCTGCCTCTAAAATCCTAACCGGCACGCCTCGCTTTCGCAGATAAATACCGAGACTGAGTCCACTCAAGCCTCCCCCAACAATTTCAATCTCTCTCATCGCATTCCCTTCACTCTAATCCCTCCAAACACCCCCTTCTGATCAGACCACATCAGTGTTCCGCCCGGCTCATAGTTTAGCATATCGCCAAGCTCATCCTGTCTGAAGCCGGCTCGAATACTAACCGCCATGTCATGGCGGGTCACATCATTTACAAAAGGGAATAAACAACCGCTCATTATCAAGCTCATTTGCCCTCGATAAGGTTCTGCCGCCAAAACTCCACGCACCCTATGAATCTTAGCTGCTAACTTTTGTAGCTCAGATGAAACCAAATGATGAAGGAAAAGGTTGGCCACAACCACCGTGGTCTCATCATAATGCTCATAATCAAAAACATCGCCCTGCCACCAAGTAATGCGCTGCTCCAAATTCTTAGGACGAGGCACTAGATCAACACATGTCACTTCTAAATCAGGGAATTCCTCCATGATTGCAGCCCCGAGAGATCCGTCTCCGGCACCCAGATCAACCACACGCCTTACCCCCTGCATTTTTTTTAATTCTCTGACAACCCACGACTCCCCCCTCATGAACCAGTTTACCAGTCGCAAATCTCGCCGGCTACGCACTGCCCGCTTATCGGCTGGGTCCAGCTCATCAAGTATTTCAGGTGCCACCAAACGATTCACTGTCACCACTATTCATGAACTTCATCGATAAGCAACGTGTAATACTTATTGATACTCTCAATCAAAAGAACCCACCCTCATCACCCTTGCCTATCTCAGCAAGCTACCATCAGCGGCAAAGGCCCCACTCTGAAAACCAGCTGTCAGACCCGCATTGCCCTTGCCACTCAGTCACCTATCTGTCAGGAATTCGTCGATGAATAATCCATGGCACAACAGGATCTCAGAGCAGTTTTTTGCAAAACCGCATGATCAAATTGACTGGCACCAGAGCCTGGCCGTGGATGGCACCCTGCTACTTACTGCTATTCTTGGCTCTGTCATCTCCTACTGGGTCGCTCGCAAGCTTGTCTTTGGGCTTATCTCTCGAGTTGTTCAGAAAACCGAATCCACCTGGGATGATGAACTCCTCAACAGCAAGCTGTTCAAGTGGCTTTCATTATTACTACCCGCTGTGATCATTCTCACTGCAGCACCCCATGCCATCATCACTCATCATGATGGCGTGCCTATCTTTTCGTCGTTCATTCAGATCTCAGCCAAGGTCTTTATTGTCATCTTATCATTCCTCGCAATCAGCTCTCTGCTCAATATCCTCGAGCGTATCTATAGCCGGCTTGAGGTATCACGAGAACTTCCGATTAAAAGCTTCTTTCAGGTTATCAAAATCATATTGGTACTGGCCGCCATCATACTCATTGTTTCTACCCTCATCGGCAAATCTCCTGTCCTGATTTTCTCCGGACTAGGCGCGATGACCGCCATCATCATGCTGATCTTCAAAGACAGCATCCTTGGCCTTGTCGCAGGCATCCAGTTATCGGCTAACCGCATGGTCGCCCGCGGTGATTGGATTGAAATGCCTAAATTTGGTGCTGATGGTGAGGTGCTTGAGGTCGCACTCACCACGGTAAAAATACGCAACTGGGATAAAACCATCACCACTATTCCGACCTATGCGCTGATATCAGACAGCTTCAAAAACTGGCGTGGTATGTCGAACTCCGGCGTGCGCCGTATCAAACGCTCTGTCAGTATCGATATGTCGAGTGTTGTATTCCTTGACCAAGAGTCTCTACCTCGACTACGCAAAATATCTCTCCTGAAAGATTACCTATCTGAGAAAGAACAGGAAATCGAGACATGGAACACTCAGAATGCTGATCTAGCCAACCCCATCAATGCTAGATCGCTCACTAATATCGGCACTTTCCGAGCCTACATCAGAGAGTATCTCAAGAATCATCCAAAAATCGCCCAGGAGGAAACACTCCTTGTGCGCCAACTTCAGCCCACGGAGAACGGCATCCCTGTTGAGCTCTATATATTTACAACGGATAATCGCTGGGCATATTATGAAGACATCCAATCCGACATCTTTGACCACCTCCTATCTGTCTTGCCTGAATTTGGTCTGCGCGCTTTCCAAGCCCCCTCCGACTTCTCTTTTCAATCCATGATCAACGTTAAGTAAACCGATGAACTTATTCGACACCCTCACCCGCAGCAAACAAGAGCTCTCACCCATCGACGGTAAGGCCTTTCGTTTTTACTGCTGCGGCCCCACTGTTTACGGTCCCGCACACATCGGCAATTTTCGTACTTTTGTGATGCATGATGTCTTTCGCCGCGTTCTTGAAACAAGCGGCATGACAACTCTTCATGTGCGCAACATCACTGATGTAGACGATAAAACCATCCGTGATTCTCAGGCTGCCGGCAAGTCCCTTAGAGAATTCACTCGTCATTGGCTGGAGAAATTTCATGCTGATTGCGTGGCTCTCAACTGCCTAGCCCCTCACATCGAACCGAGTGCTCTCGACCACATCCCACAGCAGATCGCCATGATCGAAAAGCTCATCGAAAAGGGAAACGCGTATGCGTCGGATGATGGTTCAGTCTACTTCAAGGTTTCCTCTTTTCCTGAATACGGCAAGCTCTCCCACCTCGACACCCGCGAGCTCGACCTCGGCAAGACTCAGAACCAACGTGCCGATGCGGATGAATACGAAAAGGACTCCATCGCCGACTTCGTTCTCTGGAAATCACGTAAAGCTGAAGATGGTGAAAACTACTGGGCATCTCCGTGGGGAGAAGGTCGCCCTGGTTGGCATCTCGAGTGCTCCGCCATGATTAAAGAGTATTTGGGCAATGACTTTGACCTCCACTCGGGCGGGGTTGATCTTGTCTTCCCCCACCATGAGAATGAAATAGCTCAGTCACGCTGCAGCTGTGGTGGCGACTTTGCGGCCCACTGGTTCCACATTACACACCTAATGGTCGATGGCGGAAAGATGTCGAAGTCACTTGGCAACCTCTACACCATCGATGACCTTGCTGAGAAAGGTTACACCGCCATGGAGGTTCGCTACGTCCTGATTTCTGGACACTATCGCAAACAACTCAACTTCACTCTCGACTCTCTTCACGCAGCCAAGGAAGCATTACAAAAACTCGCTAAAGGTCGTGCATTACTGGCATCCATCGGAGGCAGCCAAGCTGACTGTTCAAGTTCTATTGAGAGCTCACTCTTTGCCCCTGCATGGGAGTCACTCAATCAAGACCTCAATACCCCCGCAGCATTAGGTCATCTATTCTCAGGCCTGAAAGCCTCGCAGAACCTGAAGAGTGCAGAAGCTGCCGCCAACCTCGCCGCCTTTGATGCTATTCTCAACGCACTCGGACTCGAGCTGCCAGTCCAAGAGCAAGAGCAACCATCAGATGCTCCCGCTGAAATCCAAGAGCTTGCTGAGCAACGCTGGCAAGCCAAACAAAACAAAGACTGGGCTGCTTCAGACCAACTGCGCGACCAACTCAGTTCCGCTGGCTGGACTGTCAAAGACAACCCAGATGGTTACGAGCTAAGCCAGTTATA
>ENA-OQVM01003272-OQVM01003272.1-marine-metagenome-genome-assembly--contig:-NODE-3272-length-17774-cov-6.565746_pt1 | contig 17774 bp, 11 predicted proteins | sample MGYA00237776_ERZ505498 | MGnify/ENA primary metagenome ERZ505498 (study PRJEB26159, sample SAMN06265151) | marine metagenome | isolation source: Helgoland LTER site | place: Germany:Helgoland, sampling... | reverse complement strand
AGATTCACTCCAAGTAGAAGAGGTTAAGTATTGCATTCTAGCACTTACATTCATTGAAAAAGTACTGTCTTTTGCTTGAATATTGAGCAATCCTTTTCCAAATTTAGAAGCGGTTACTTCTTGACCATAAAGCGACGAGGTCATTACAAACAAGGTTATCAGAATTAGTTTAATCGCACGCATAATTAGATTTATTTTTTGCAAATGTGAAAAATAAAGACAATTACTATGTTAACCCAATGTTACTATTTTTTAGAATTTGATGCTGTACCCCAAACTAAAGGATCTACCTACTTTAAATAAAGAAAAAGGTCGCTGCTCTTCTCCGTAATAATCATAGAAACTTTCTCTGGTATCAGCTAGTATATTCTGTGCTTTAAACGTAATGGTTTGATTTTGGTTTGCTCCAAGTTTTTTAGTGCATGTAAAATTTAAATTATTAAAGGGATCTGTATAAATATCAGGAATATTTCCGACTCCAACAACTTCGAGTGTTTTTCCTTGAACATTATAGAACAAACCAGTTTCTAAGTTTTTACTTACAATTGCATAAGTTAATCCAGCATTGATTAAAAAAGGAGACTGCCCTTGAAGCTCTCTTGTTCTATCAATAACCCGGTTCGGTTCTGTAGCGACTCTGCCGTTATATTCTGCATCAGTCATTTCTTGCTGAGAAAAGATAAAAGAAGTATTTACGTTTATCGCAAGCTTTGAATCGTCATTATTGATGAGGTTTTTACGATACTCTATTTCAACACCAGCAACAGTTGCTTCTGAATTGTTTCTTCCAATTAATTGATTTGGCGAGTTTAATCCCAAGGCTACAACTTCAATAGGATCTTCGAAGTTTTTGTAAAAAGCACTGATGGCATAAAATTGGTTTCCTTCTCCATAGTGTTCAAAACGGAGATCAAGGTTGTTGATGTAAGTCGGCTTCAAATCCGGATTCCCAATGAAATAACGTTCGGTAATTGGATCGAATATTTGAGCTGAGGAGTTTTCTTTAAAACTAGGACGAGCAGTTGTTTTGGAATAAGAAAAACGCAAATTGGTTTGTTCGCTCAGCGATCGAATTATATTTATCGACGGGAAGAAATCGTTTACATCAATCAACTCTTCCTTATTGTAAAGAACCTGATCGATAGATTCCCCGGTATACTGAAGTGCGTAGTTTTCAAAACGAAATCCGAGCGTAGCTTTCCATGCTTCAGATAGTTTTAATTCCGCAGAAACAAATCCAGCGATCGTGCTACTTTGCGCGTCGTATTGATTAGTTCTTTGCAGGCTTCCTAGAATATAAGAACCGCGGTTGGTGTCTGCAGTCCAAAGATTATCAGGATCTAAAAGGCTGTTCGGATTTCCCAGTAATTCCTCGCTACGGCCTATAAAATCGATTGCATAATTCGATGTTCTAAAGCTCCTATCTTTTGAAGAATAAGCTGCACCTGTTTTTATTTTCCCCTTAATTCCGCTTTCTGGAAGTTGATAGGTGTATTGTATTGTGCTTGCAAGTGCATCTTCTTTTAGGGTCCTCCAAAGACGTTGAGGCAGTTGAGTAGTAGAAGGAGAAATCGTAAAGAAACTTTTGCTAGCATTGGTTTCAAATACAGTTTTCTTAAAATCTTTATCAAAAACTTCAGCATACGAAGGAGCAATTTTCCATTCAATTATCGATTTCCCTTCATTCAAAATATGTTTGGCGCTGAAAGGAATAGAAACAATATTACGATCGGTATAGGTTACAATATTCGCTTCACCAATATATGGGTTTTCAAGGTAGTCTGCATATTCAGAAAAAATCGCATTTGATTCAGCACTTCTTAAATTCAATACGTTCAACTTGTATTTTGAATTTTTAGTTTTTAGAGAAACTCCAAAGAGAGCGCTAGCAAGTTTTTTAATGATTCCTAATTCCCCTCTTTGTGAAGTATTGTTTTCCAAACCCGAAGTTTCCTTTGCAATAGTTCCAGTCTGATAGTCTTTATAGTAATCCGTATCAGATCGAAATCCTAAAGCAGCGATAAAACCAATGGAGGTATCGTTTTTTAGATTGAATTGATTACTTGCAGTAGCACCAATACTAAAGTCAGTTCCGCTGCGATATCGGTTTACAGCCATTTGTTGTTCAAATGTACGAGTCACTTTATTCAAAACACCAGCGTATCCTATTGCATTTTGCTCCGGCAAAGGAATGTTCTGTGCAGCTCCAATAGGACGATCAAAGTAACCGTTATTGAACCCGAACATGTTAGTTCCCTCAGGGTTATTGCGAATGGCATTATTCACAAAATTCATTTCCGGGTTGTAGCTTCCAGAGATTGAAAAACTATATTCAGGGAGTGTTGAAAAATCTTTAAGTACAATGTTAACTATACCTCCGCTAAAATCTGCTGGAAGATCTGCACTGGCCGATTTACTAATGATGATGTTGTCTAAAATGTTAGTAGGAAAAACATCAAGCTGAAGGGTGTTCTTGTCGGGATCTAACCCAGGAACTTCGAGACCACCTAGAAGTGTTTTAGAATAACGATCTCCAAGGCCTCGGACATATACAAACTTTCCATCTTGAATAGATACACCAGGCACTCGCTTAATTGCTGCAGCTAAATTACTATCACCGGTTTTTTTGATTGTCTGAGCAGAAAGTCCGTCAATAAGATTAATAGATTTTTTTTGAATTGCTAAAATGGCAACTTCAGAATTTTTACGTTGAGAGGTTGTCACTACTACTTCGTCGAGACTGTTAGATGAAGGATTTAAAATCACATCAACTAAGAATTCCTTATCTCCAGTAATATTTATTTCGGTGATTTGTTGGGTTTCATATCCGACATACGAAAGCTCTATCAGATACGTTCCGTCGACAACTTCGAACAGAAACTTCCCATCAAAGTCAGTTGTAATACCTTCTATAAAACTTTCGTTGGCTGCATTTTTTAAAATAACGTTTGCAAAAGGAAGTGGATCGTTAAATTCTCCATCGATTACGGTACCCGTAATAACAGACTGTGAAAAACTTAATGTTGTAATAAAAATAAAAAAACTTGTAAAAATATTTTTCATAGGGTAAAAAAATGTTGGCCTGAATAAATCAGGCAAACGGACTTTGTTATGTTTATTAATTATTCAAAGTACTCCAAAGAGTCCACGAGAAAACAGTTTCATCTGCACCTGTATCTGCAACCTGTTCTGAAACTACTTGTGCCCAATCTGCATAATCCGTCACAGTTGTGTTTGTGAATATTTCAGATAAAGTGGAAGTTGCCGATATGAAATAGAACTTATTAAAGTTCAGATTATTTAGACTTGCTTTTGTTGCTCCACCGTTGTAGGTGTCTGAATCAATTCCTTTGATTGCAAGTCCATCAATATTTTTATAAACGATGTTATTGGTAAAACCAGTTGCGTCGCTTTTCCAGTCACCGAGAAAATTTTTACCAGACTCGGGAGCTGTATTTGCATACACGGTTACGTTGTTTATTTCGAATGACCCGCCAATTGTTCCTGTACTATCTTCTGTACCGTCTATCTCGAAAGGATTATCTGAATTAGATCGCATCACAAGAACCGCATTAGTAAGTGTTCCTCGAAAACCTTCGTCCAAATCGATTGCATCATCTCTTTGGTTCAGGATAACGATATTCGTGATTTGGGCAGCACCTCCAAAAATTTCAATCCCATCATCATTACTTCCGACAACTTCGATATTATTTAAAGTAGTCCCAGAACCAATTCCACCCAAAGTCAAACCTTGAATTTCATCTCCTCCGGCTAATTGAGTTCCACTATGACGAATAGAAACATAAGAAAATGAACCCGATGAATCTGCATCATCATTTCCACCATAAGAAGTCCAAGCGTAGCCTTCTGCTATTCCCTCGATATCGTCAGAACCTCCATCTTCACCAACAATAGCATTCCCTAAAATGATGATGCCACCCCATTTGCCTGTGTCAGTTGGCTTACGATTGGGGCTAATTATACCATCTCCGTAATCGATGCTGTCTTCGATATCAGTAAAAATTATAGGCGAATCTTCAGTACCAATTGCATTGATAGATGCTCCTGCTGCTATAACCAAAGCTGTTGCTTCAACACCTTGACCATTTTGAGCCTTGATTATTGTTCCTGCTTCAATAGTTAAAGATCCACCAGAACGAACAACCACTTTTCCATTCAGGATCCAGATACGATCGTTTGTCCAAGCCTGTGCGTCGTCTATATAGGTTATTCCACCAGTTCCAACGGTTTTGCTTGTAGGTGTTGTTGTTGGAACCGTGGTTGTTACCGTTACAGTTTCTGTAACAACAACCGTTTCAATAATGGTTTCTGGATCAGAAGTACAAGAGGTAAGCATTTGTACAGACACAATTAAAGAAGTTAAAATGAATTTTGAAATTTGATTTTTCATTGTAAAATTTTATATTTTGATTACAGCACAAATCTATTATGACTCTTATTGGGTTTTTTTAACTAATAGTTAAATACTCTTCCCTTAATGTTAACCAAGCATAAATATTTTGACCTTCACTTAACTCACACATAACAACGAATACTTTTCAAAAACTTCTTATTTTTACCCAAAATACATTTATGAATTGGGAGCAACTTTTATCCTTACAGCGATACGGTGATAAAACCAAAAGACTTAGAAAGGAGCAAGATGAAACGCGCCTAGGCTTTGAAGTAGATTACGACCGAATCGTATTTTCTGCTGCCTTTAGAAGCCTTCAGGATAAAACACAAGTCATTCCCTTTTCAAAAACAGACTTTGTCCACACCCGCCTTACACATAGCCTTGAGGTTTCTGTAGTTGCTCGGAGCATTGGAAGATTAGCTGGGAAAGCAATTCTTGAAAAACACCCTCACTTATCCGAAATTCATGCATATCAATCCAATGATTTTGGAGCCATTGTCGCTGCGGCTGCTTTGGCGCACGATATCGGTAATCCGCCTTTTGGGCATAGTGGTGAAAAAGCGATTGGACATTTCTTTTCCGATGGAGCTGGAGCACATTATAAAGCAGAATTGAATGCTTTAGAATACGAAGACCTATGTAAATTCGAAGGAAACGCCAACGGCTTTAAAATTGTATCTCAATCTATGGAAGGAGCACCGGGGGGCCTACGACTTAGTGCAGCTACTCTTGGCGCCTACATGAAATATCCTAAAGCCTCTTTGCCTCATAAACCAACTCAACACGTTGCTGACAAGAAATTTGGATTTTATCAAGCGCAAGCTACCGACTTTAATATACTTGCTCAAGACCTTGGATTAACAAGTAAAGCTGGAGCCTATTACAGGCATCCATTGACCTACTTGGTCGAAGCCGCAGATGATATTTGCTACACGATTATTGATTTTGAAGATGGAATTAACCTCGGATGGATTTCAGAATCATATGCTTTAGAATATCTAATCAATCTGGTAAAAGATTCAATAGATAAAAAAACCTATGCTTCTCTAAAACACACGCCGCAGCGAATGAGTTATTTGAGAGCTCTCGCAATCAATAGCCTTATAAAAGACGCAGTGGCGATCTTTTTAAAGAATGAAGAAGCAATACTTTCGGGAAGTTTTCCACACGCCTTGTTGGATAAATGTAAATATGCCGCTCAGATTGATGATATCATCTCGCTAAGTGTTGAAAAAGTATATCACTCTCCAGAAGTACTACAAAAAGAGATTGTAGGCTACAAGGTTATTACAACCCTGTTAGAAGCCTTTACCAAAGCTGCTGTTCATGAATTTAAGGGACAGGCAGATGCATATGACCAACTCATTTTACGTTTGGTTCCCAACGGCACCCCTTTTATATCTAACACCCTATACGACACGCTTCTCAATGCGACTTGTTATGTTGCGAGCCTTTCCGATGGAAAAGCAATGGAGCTATCAAAAAAAATGAAATAACGTTTACTTACACCCTATATATGTTACGCTGGATTATTCTCATCATCTTTTTCTCCTTGTTTGGAACCTACGCTTTTCAGGCTTTAAAAACCTTAACACAACAACGCGGTCTCCTGATTTTATACTGGGTAGTAGTTGTATTTGTTTTTGCAAATTTTGCTTACCACAGTATTTACTTTGATCGTCACGAGGGTTTTAATCCTGGCATGAGTTTGGCTTTGGGTTTATTCCTTTCTTTATTCGTCTTTCAAACCCTAATTGTACTCTTCCTGTTTTTTGAAGATATTGTACGAATTCCTCAAGCCTTGTACCGTTTTTTTACTCAAGGAGAAGGGGTTCAAAATTACTTCCCAGATCGCAGAAAATTTATTTCAAAACTAGCCCTTGGAATTGCAGCAGTTCCACTAGCATCTCTTTTGTATGGAATGTACAAAGGAAAGTATAACTATAAGGTCTTACGCTACACCCTTGAATTCGATAATCTCCCAAAAGCGTTTGATGGTTTTACATTAACCCAGATTTCGGACATTCACAGTGGAAGTTTTGACAACAGAGAAAAGGTGTCCTATGGGATGGATTTGATTAATGAACAACAATCGGATGTTATTCTTTTTACGGGCGATATGGTCAATAATAAAGCATCAGAAGTATATCCTTGGATGGATTTGATGACTTCACTCAAAGCTCCGCAGGGGAAGTTTTCTGTTTTAGGAAATCATGATTATGGAGATTATGTGCAGTGGGACACTGACGAGTCGAAAAAGAAAAACCTCTCAGATTTGATTGAAGCACAAGAAAAAATGGGCTTCAAGGTTTTATTAAACGATGCTCAATTCTTAGAAAAAGACGGCGAGCGTATTGCATTGATTGGTGTAGAAAACTGGGGTAAAGGAGGCTTTAAAAAGGCAGGTGACCTAAATCTAGCGGTTTCGAACGTCAATTCAGAAGATTTCAAAATTTTAATGTCTCATGACCCATCGCATTGGGAGGCACAGGTTATTGAACATCCTTTTCCTTTTGAACTCACGCTAAGCGGACACACGCATGGAATGCAATTTGGGATTGAAATCCCAGGTTGGTTTAAGTGGAGCCCAGTAAAATGGCGTTATAAGCAATGGGCTGGAGTTTATAATCAAGCCAAACAATACCTCAATGTAAACCGAGGGTTTGGTTTTTTAGCTTATCCTGGGAGGGTTGGAATTTGGCCCGAAATAACCGTAATTACCTTAAAATGCTCGCAGAAAGTGGTTTAATAAAAATATCTTAAATTGCACTAAATTTTAAAGACTATTGTCCGTGTCAAAATTTGGTGAATTAATAGACGATAATGCCCCGTTACTCCTTGTTTTTTTTCAAGAAGACGCTAACCCTTCCGAAGAGTTTCATCCCGCTTTACGAGATGTCGCTGCTGCTATCGGTGATCAAGGAAAAGTAATTAAAATTGAAACAAACAAAAACACGAAGCTAACGGAAGCACTCCGAGTAAAAGCCATTCCTACCCTTATGATTTATAAAGATGGAGAAATGGTTTGGAGACAAAGTGGTGAGCAAAACGCAAACACATTGATCAGCCTTATGAACGATTATGTAGGCTAATTTTCCTACTCTTCGCCAAACATGCTATCAAACATTGCTAAGGGTTCTATTGCTATAAAAATACGTTTTTCCATATTATCTCTATAGGCATCTGTTTCATGTAAACTCACATACAGCATCAACCTTCTGTAGCCATTGACTTCGTCCATTATGATTTCTTCATAGGCAGTTTGATCTTCTGGATCCAAACCACTTAATTGCGATAAACGTTTTTCATAAACCGATGCAATGCTCTCTATTAAAGAACGCCCGGCAATACTATCTCCGCCAATATATAGACCTGCTACAAAATCTTCTTGACTGGTAAAGTAATCATAAGATCCGTATAGGAATTCAAACGGAGCGGTATGATTCTGAAAGGCAACTATTTTAGATGCCATAAACGCTTCATCGTTATTATCAATAATAACTTCAATCAAGGCGCGGTATCGTTCTACTTCAGTTAGTATTTCTTCTCCGAGATCGTATTGAAGATTTAAAGATAGGCTTTCAAAATATTCCAATTGGTCGCGATATTTTTCTGCAATTTGATCGAAAAGTTTGCGCGCATCTTCTGTTGCTCCTACGCGATAATATCCCTCGATGAAGGGAGTCAAAAGACTGTAATAACCGAAATAGTCTACCGGCATTTTTTCCAAATTCAAGTCAATGATTTCTTTTGCTTTTTCAAGCTTTCCTTCATCAATCAATACTTCAGCCAAACGCGCCATATTGCTTCTATAAGAAATACTATTTTTTCGAGTTTCTGGATCGTGGTAAATCTCTGGACTATCTGAATTTCCCCATTCCCATTTTTTTACAATTTCGTACATCAAGTCCCCATCCAAACGCCCCATCAAATAGGGATTATTTTTGTTTTTAGGAGTTTTTATTGGAACCAGTTTGTAAACCAAACCTTCTAGTTGCAGATAATTTTTCATCCAAAGATATTCGGAATCATCGTAGCTACCCCCCGTAAAATAGAGTGGTCTTTTCCAGTCGTTGTTTGCCAAAATATCCAACATAATCAACTGGTTTTTGTACAACCCTCCCTTTGGTAAGTCAATATCAATGTAAGGTACAATCAAGTCGCGATCTTTTTCTTTGACTAAGCCACTCTGAATTACATTTTCTACATTGACATTTACACGGATTTTATTTGTTGGGTAAAACACCATCTCTTGAGTCCCCTTTGGATACAGTTCAGGATCTCCACCAGATTTCTGAATGACCCTTTTGTATTTGTTTCGCGGATCGTCGCTGGATACCCAATTCATAAAATCTTTGATATCCCAACGAACACTGTCAATGATCGATTCGTGTTTGGTGTAATCCCGAACCCCATAAGCATATTGTGCATGCTCTAACTGAATATCAATTGCTTCACTAGTGTAGGTTTTGCGTTTCATTTGATCGATATACCAATCCGTAGCAATAAGACTGGTATTGATGGGTCGAACATCCTGACGATACTCTTCAATATCTTGGGCGTACCAAAGTGCAAAAGTATCATTGTCCCCAATAGTAAAAATAATAGCGCCTACATCTTTTTGAATAGAAGCCAAATAAGACTTAGAAATTGATTGTGCGGTATAACGACCAGAACGATCGTGATCATCCCAGTTTTGGACACCCATCAATACAGGTACAGCAAGAAAACAAGCAAGAACAGAAACGGGAACTACCAATTTATTGGACCAAGTGTTTCGTAGGTTTTGAATCAAGGCAAAAGCACCCATTCCAATCCATATAGCATAAACATAAAAAGAACCAACCAAGGCATAGTCACGCTCTCTAGGTTCGAAGGGTCGTTCGTTAAGGTATACTTTTAATGCAAGTCCAGTGAAAAGGAAAAACAACATCAGTACCCAGAACTTCATTTTATCTTGCCCATATAAAAAGAACACGCCAATGAGTCCTAGAATAAAAGGAAGAAAGAAATAGGTGTTTCGAGCTTTGTTGTTTAAAGAATCGGCACTTAGTTCATTCTGGTTTCCTAATCGTATCGAATCAATAAAAGGAATACCGCTGATCCAGTTTCCATTCAGACTGTTATACCGCCCCTGAATATCGTTTTGTCTTCCAGTAAAATTCCACATAAAATAGCGCACGTACATATATCCAATTTGATATTGAAATAAATACGTCATATTACTTATAAACGAAGGTTTCTCGATGTTGAGGTAAGGCGACATCTTCTTGTAAAAGTCATGATAATCTTCTCCCGAAACACTTCCTTCGGAAGCATCTTGTCTAAAAGACTGAACTTCCCGCATCAGTTGTTTACTCCCTCGGTATTCTGGTTTAACAGAAAACTCTAAAGGCGCGGTAAAATTCATATAGTTCGCTGCATGTTCTGAACTGTGCAGCCTTGGTAGAATTCCTTTGTGGTTGGAATTGGCGTTTATTCGTGAGCCTTCCCAGTTATTAACGATTAGGTAGCGTCCTGTTTTTTCATCCCGTTCATATTTGGGCTTATCATCGATATAAGGCTCTTGATCGTCCTGTCCTGCATACATGTCAGAAAACATTGGGCCGTAGAACAATTTAGTTTCTGGATATTGTTCCAAGTTGTAGTATGCCAACAACTGCCGCGCATCTGAAGGCGAGTTTTCATTGATAACCGTATTGGCATTGGCACGTATAGGAAGCATGATCCAAGAAGAGAACCCGAGAAAAACAAAAAGAATACAGAGTATGCCTGTGTTTAGATTTACATAATTTTTTTTACGCGTAAATCGCAAACTGCATATGAAAAATCCAATGAGTAAAAGAGCAGTAAAGATCGTTCCACTGTTGAATGAGAAACCTAAGTTGTTTACAAAATACACTTCCATTTTACCAAACAACGCCAGTGTTAGGGGAAGTAATAATTTAAAGATAAAAAGTAAAACCGCAACTGATAGTACATTGGCTATAATAAACCCTTTGAAGGTTACTGTTTTGTAATTTTTAAAATAATACAGCATTCCCATTGCAGGAATTGTCAACAGACCCATGAAATGAACTCCAAAAGAAAGACCAATAACAAAAGCGATTAGCAACAACCAACGATCACCTCTGGGGGTATTCATTTCTTGCTCCCAACGCAGACTCAGCCAAAATAAGAGCGAAAGAATGCAAGTCGCCATAGCATATACCTCAGCTTCAACAGCGTTGAACCAAAAACTATCAGAAAAACAAAAGGCAAGTGCGCCTATAACAGCACTTCCAAAAAAAGCTAAAGCATCATTAGTAGTTTCTAGAGTATTAAAAGCGGGTAATTTTTTAAGCAGAAGGGTTAAAGTCCAAAACAAGAACAGTATTGTGAAGGCACTTGAAAAAACAGACATTAAGTTTACGAGCAAAGCTATTTGTTCCGGACCACTTGCAAACAAGGAAAAAAAGGCACCCATCATTTGATAAAATGGAGCTCCAGGAGGATGGCCAACTTGGAGTTTTGCAGAAGTTGCAATATATTCGCTTGCATCCCAAAAGCTAGCAGTAGGTTCTACTGTGAGTCCAAAAGTGACAAGAGCAATAGCAAAAACACTCCATCCAAGTGTACGATTCCAGAATTCGAATTGTGTAGCGTTCATAGGTCAGTTTTTCTGAAAACGAATGTAAGAATATTTGAAGAAACAACCTCGTATTTAACAGAATGCAAACTTTTATATACTAAGATTTAATTATTTTATATAAATGACTTGTAGGAGCAAATATTTCTATTAAATTTGCACCTCCAATGGTCTATGGTGTAACTGGCAACACGTCTGGTTTTGGTCCAGAAGAGTCTAGGTTCGAGCCCTAGTAGACCAACAAAGCCCTCACAAACGTGAGGGCTTTTTTGTTTTTTACAGGATTCTGTTCCACTTAAAATGCTCTTTTTAGAATATTTGGTGCTGATTTCAAATACTTTAAGCCTTTTTTTGAAGATTATTGTATTCAAATTGGAGATTTCAAGTACATTCTTAAACCTGCAATTAATTCTACATTCCGTACTAAATCTGTTAGCTTAATTTTGTATTTTCACCCAAATTTAATTCACAGCACTATGGCATTTGACATTGAGATGATTAAACAAGTATACGCTCGACTAGATAAAAGCGTATCCAATGCACGTCAACTAACAGGAAAACCCTTAACAGCTTCAGAGAAAATATTATATTCCCATTTATGGGGAGGCAAAACAGATCGTCCTTACGAAAGAGGAAATGATTATGTAGACTTTGCTCCCGATCGTATTGCTTGTCAAGATGCAACAGCCCAAATGGCTTTGTTGCAGTTCATGCAAGCTGGAAAAACAAAAGTAGCAGTCCCAACGACTGTGCACTGTGATCACTTAATTCAAGCTAAATCTGGGGCTACTGTCGATTTGAAATCAGCAAACAGTACTTCTGCAGAAGTATTTGATTTCTTAGAGTCTGTTTCCAATAAATACGGAATTGGTTTTTGGAAGCCGGGCGCAGGAATCATTCACCAAGTAGTTTTAGAAAATTATGCATTCCCTGGTGGAATGATGATTGGAACGGATTCACATACTGTAAACGCAGGTGGGTTAGGAATGCTTGCTATTGGTGTTGGTGGAGCAGATGCAGTAGATGTTATGGCTGATATGCCTTGGGAATTGAAATTCCCAAAACTAATTGGTGTAAAATTAACAGGTAAACTTAACGGTTGGACTGCACCTAAAGATGTTATCTTAAAGGTAGCTGGGATTCTTACTGTAAAAGGTGGAACCGGAGCAATTATAGAATATTTTGGCGATGGAGCCGAATCCATGTCTTGTACTGGAAAAGGAACCATCTGTAATATGGGAGCAGAAGTTGGTGCAACCACTTCTACTTTTGGTTATGACGAATCTATGGAACGTTATTTACGTTCTACTGACCGTGATGATGTTGCCGATGCAGCTAATGCTGTTCGTGAACATTTAACAGCAGATCCTGAAGTGTACGCAAATCCTGAGCTTTATTTTGACGAAGTAATAGAATTGGATTTAAATACCCTTCGCCCGCACATTAACGGACCTTTTACTCCAGACTTAGCTACTCCGATATCTGAAATGAGTAAAATTGCAAAAGCAAACGAATGGCCTTTACAAGTAGAGTGGGGCTTGATCGGTTCTTGTACAAATTCTTCTTATGAAGATCTAGCGCGAGCGGCTTCAATTGCGAAACAAGCAGTTGATAAAAAATTAGTTACAAAAGCAGAATTCGGAATCAATCCAGGTTCTGAGCAAGTGCGCTATACAGCAGAACGGGACGGACTATTAGTTCCTTTCAATGAGTTGAACGCAAAAATATTTACAAATGCTTGTGGACCATGTATCGGTCAATGGGCTCGTGAAGGGGCAGACAAGGAAGAGAAAAACTCGATCATTCATTCGTTCAATCGAAACTTTTCTAAACGTGCTGATGGGAATCCAAATACCCATGCCTTTGTAGCTTCTCCAGAAATGGTTGCTGCAGTTGCAATTTCTGGACGCTTGGACTTCGATCCAGTCAACGATACGCTCATCAATCAAGATGGAGAAGAAGTTAAATTGGATCCACCAACAGGTATGGAATTACCTCCATTAGGGTTTGACGTAAAAGAAAATGGTTACTTAGCTCCACAAGAAGATGGCTCTACTGTAAATGTAGCCGTTAATGAATCTTCAGAGCGTTTGCAGTTACTTACTCCGTTTACTCCTTGGGACAGTCAAAACCTTATGGGTGCTAAATTATTAATCAAAGCACTTGGAAAATGTACGACGGATCACATTTCAATGGCAGGACCATGGTTGCGTTTCCGTGGCCATTTAGATAATATTTCGAATAACTGTTTAATTGGAGCGGTTAACGCCTTCAACGAAAAGACCAATTTTGTTAAGAATCAATTGACTGGCGAATATGGTGGTGTTCCTGACGTTCAACGTCAATACAAAGCTGCTGATCTAGAAACTGTTGTTGTTGGAGATCACAACTACGGCGAAGGTTCTTCTAGAGAACACGCCGCTATGGAGCCTCGCTTCTTAGGAGTTAAAGTTGTTTTGGTTAAATCGTTTGCACGGATTCATGAAACAAACTTGAAGAAACAAGGGATGTTAGGAATTACGTTCAATACGGAATCAGAATACAACTTGATTCAAGAAGACGATACCTTTAATTTTATAGATTTAAAAGACTTTGCTCCAGGAAAACAGATCACTGTTGAGGTGGTTCATGCTGACGGATCTAAAGATATTATCTTAGCAAACCACACGTATAACGAACAGCAAATTGAGTGGTTCAAAGAAGGTTCTGCCTTAAACCTAATCAAGAAGCAAAACGTTGCTTAATATTTTTAAAGCTTATTTTAAAAGGCCCGTTTATCGGGTCTTTTTTATGGAATAAATTGGATTATTATAAACACAACAGAAGCCCTTTCATTTAAGTCTACCCTATTGTTTGGTTGATTTTAAGTGAAATCAAATCGTGCTGGTGAATTGTTGGTTGATGCAAAAAACGACTATTCTTCTTTCTTTTTAGGGTTTTTCCCTGCCATCCGTTCAAAACGATCCGGAATATAGTTTTTATTTACATCTTCTTCATTACCCATGGTAGTACTGATAACTCCGTAAACAATTACTCCAATAATAAGTACAGCTATAGCGACGACAACAATAATAATCTCATTCATAATAAAATAGTTTTCAGTAAGTTATAACTAAAAATTAAGAATAAATCATTATTTGACTCAGAAATTATCAAATCACTTCATAAAGGCACTCTTTTTTAAAAAATTACCACCCCTTTTTCTATCCAACGAATAAAGCTTTTATCGTACCCATGAATGCTATCGGTAATACCTCGATTATTCTCAACAGGATACCCTTTATTGACCCAATCAAAAATACCACCATATAGGTTAAAGGCCTTTTTGAAGTTTAAATGGAGTAGTTTTTTTACAAGTTTTTCACTTCGATAACCAACACTACAGTATACTACTACTGTTTGTTCTTTATTCTGTTTTAAAGATTTTAAATCCCAGTTTTTTTCTCCCACCCAAACAGCATTTTCAATATGGCTGACGTCATATTCTGCTTTGGTACGAGTATCCAAAAGAATGATGTTAGGTTTAGTTTGGAGTTTTTCAACACTAAGAACTGGAACACGCTCTGATATTAGAGCATCAACCATAGTGTTAAAGGATGATTCTTGTGCTGTAGTTGTGAATGCACAAAGTAATAGCGTGCTTAAAAAAAAGACTTTTAGTTTCAGTAGGTTCATTTTACGTCTATATTTTTTCAATCTCATCAATTTGTTTTTTGTGATGCTGCACATGATAGATTGTAAAGTATAGAATTTCTCGGAAGGTTAATCTTCCCATCAATGGATGAGGAATTACATAAAGATCTAAATCACCTTCGCTCCATTTACTCACCAATTTCATCAATCGATTAATGAGTTTGTTGAATTGGATTGTTTGCTGTTGTTTTACTTCACTACCAATTGACTTGGGGGTAAATCGTTTTGGAGCTACTGCGGCTCTTCCATCCAATGCCTTTAGGTATCGTGCTACTAATTCCTCATAAGAACGAGAAGGACGATTGGTTAATCCAAACTGATAGCGCAATAAAAACCTAGGGAGTCTCATTGCAAGGACTATTGGTTTTAATGAGAGTATGATATGCTGTTGTAATTGTCCAGCAGACCATTTGCCAGCTGAATTATCTTCAAATACTTCGGGAGCGAGTTGATCAATTAAAGCATCGAATTCTTGATGGTGCTTGTTAAGCTCTCGATTTATTTCTGATTTACTCCAACCCATTGCCTCTTGATTTATTAAATCCGATTTATAGCAAAACGTATTCTACTAGAATATAGGAATCCTATTAAAAATAGGGGTTATAGCAGCATTCGTACAATTATTCGTACATAGATACCGCAAATATTATCCAAAGAGGGTAAAATAATGGTTTCTTATATGCCATTAAATTGTACAAATAGATTCACAAATCCCAAGAATTACTGAAGATGGTATGCCTGTTATTGAACTGTAATTGTTCCATACATTCCATCGTGTACTGAACATTGGTAGTAGTACGTTCCTGCAGCTGTAGGTTTCCAACTAACAACACCTTTAGTAGCTCAAATTAGTCACTAGGACAAGTTCCCCAGATAGGTTTGTTGTCTTCTGTTAGAGCTGAATCTTGAGCAAATATTTCTGGCTCTGATGTGACATTAGATACACACCAACCTGTTAAGTTTTGATTGAATGCTGTTGCTTCACTAAACATATACACCATATTAGTAACACTAGACGTATCCCAACTTCCAATGTTTTGATTAAATGAAGCTGCCTCAGAAAACATTCCATTCATTTCAGTTACACTAGAAGTTATCCAGTTTCCAATATCTTGGTTAAATGCAGTCCCACTAAACATATAACTCATATCAGTAACCTTTGAAGTATTCCAGCTACTAATATCTTGATTAAATGATTCTGCACTAAAAAACATAGCAACCATATCAGTGACATTTGAAGTATCCCAGCTTCCAATATCTTGATTAAATACTAGTGCATTAGAAAACATATAACCCATATCAGTCACATTAGAAGTATCCCAAAAACCAATATCAGAGTTAAAAGAAGCATTGTACTCAAAAAGTTCAATCATATCAGTAACCAATGTTGTACATAGATTAACATTCCCATTTGCAATTTGACCCGCTATCGTTGAATTATCTACTGTAGTATAGGTTACTCCATTAATATCTGCAGTATCTCCTAGAGTTGCCAGTGGGCATTTACAGGTACTGTTTTCAAAGTAAATAGATGCTCTTGTATCTGTATTAGTTGCTTCAGGACAAGTTCCCCATAGAGGTTTGTTGGCTTCTTTTAGTGCTGAATTTGTTGCAAAACTAGTAGGTTCAGATGTAATATTACTAACACACCAGCCTGATAAATCTTGGTTAAATGCAGTAGCATCATTAAACATATCATTCATAAGTGTAACACTAGAAGTATTCCACCCTCCTATATTTTGGTTAAATGATGATGCACCATTGAACACTCCTCTCATATCAGAAGCATTGGAAGTGTCCCAGTTTGATATGTCTTGATTGAATGATGATGCTAAATAAAACATCCCTGTCCAATCATAAACATTTGAAGTATCCCAACTTCCTATATCTTGATTGAATGAACTGGCTAAAAACATTTGATACATAGTTGTTAATTTGGTGGTTACCACTTTTGAAACATCATCTCCGTTGGCTATCATTAAGGTCAATAACTCATTATCAACCACCGTATAGCTATCAACACCAAGTTCATATACTTCACCAACTACTGCAGAATCATATGCCTTTATTGTAACTCCATTTTCATCTAAATAAATAGATGGAAGTGCTTCAAAAACTGCATTGAAACTTTTAGCTTGGGTAACATCTACCTCTAAAGGGTTTTCTACTCCAACATAGTTTCCAGTCCATCCATTAAAACCCCATCCAGATGATGGAACTGCAGTTAACCTTACCACACTTCCAGAATTATAGTCCGTGGATTTACCTGAGGAAACAATTGTCTCTGTAATTGTCCCTTCACCTTCAGTAGTTGTGGTTAAAGAATATGTTACTTTAATAAAGTTAGCAGAAAGTGTTTGGTTAGATGAAACTACAACAATTAAAGGATTATCAGTAGAACCATTAGACCATCCTGAAAAAACATATTCATCTTTTGGAGTAGCAGTTACTTGAACTGAATCACCACTTTGATAAGTTCCACCTGAAGTGTTAACAGTCCCTCCTTCAGCAGCAGTAGCTGTCAAAGTATAGGTTATCGTTGGTGTTGGTTCAGGAAGAGGACTATCCTTTGAACAAGAAACCATAGTAACTAACAGTAAAAGAAGTAGCCTTTTCATAATATCTAGTTTAACAATACAATATACAAAATTGTTTGTAAAGGTGTCTCCAGCCGTAAGGTTGAAGCAAAAGTATTTAGCAGCTTTTCAGAAACAGTAAAAGGTTCTGATTTATTAAAATCATTCACAAGAGTGCTGATCAAAAGCTACTAATATTTTGTTTTGCAGGTTGAACTTATTAAAAAACCCTCTAATTTACTTTAGGGGGTTTCCTATTCGATCTCATACCAATAAATTCTTGGTTTCAATTCAAAATAAAAGCGCCTCTAAAAATTTAGAAGCGCTTTTATACTCAATATTCACATGCATTTTTCATTTTAATCAATGAAAAACATAGTATTATTAACTTTAATCGGTCGTTAGTTTATCTAACTTCGACATGTTTTCTGGAGAACTCATTTCTGGAGCAAACTCCATA
>ENA-OQVM01003268-OQVM01003268.1-marine-metagenome-genome-assembly--contig:-NODE-3268-length-17788-cov-4.150980_pt1 | contig 17788 bp, 11 predicted proteins | sample MGYA00237776_ERZ505498 | MGnify/ENA primary metagenome ERZ505498 (study PRJEB26159, sample SAMN06265151) | marine metagenome | isolation source: Helgoland LTER site | place: Germany:Helgoland, sampling... | reverse complement strand
TTTCTTATTTAACCCTCCTAGGTAGTTATCTATTTTTGCGTTTGCAATATCGTAGCTATCATCTGGCATTACACCTGCCTTATCTAGTAGTGATTTCTTAACACCTGAAAGTGTTAGAAGTTCTTTTATGTTATCTGATCCAAGTAGCATCGCATCAGCCTCCATGTTTGATGTCACATCAGCAGCACTTGATACGAGCTTACTTATATTGTCGTGAACAGAACTTCTCTGGCTCTGAGTTAGCCCTGGTTCCTGGAGTATTTTTTTAAATGAATCTATAGCTCCAGTTATTGAGTTTATTTTAGACTTGTACCTGTTAGTGTTTATTTGGCTAACTATACCTGAATAAGCAACACTAGGAGCGTTCATAGACCCTGATGTTATTATAGATGTTACAGCTACGTCATCAAGCTGACTAAAGTCCATATCGTCTCCAATAGTAAGGTAATCGTTAATTTGGTTTAGAGCCTCGATACTTCCTTCCTCTATTATCTCTCCACCTGTTCTCTTTCCAAATTCCTTAACAGCTTTTCCAGCTGCTCTGTAATTTGATGACAATATATCGTCCATAAATTTAGATGGACCCTTTAAGTCTTTTAATACTTTTACGGAGTTTGGAACAGTACCTATGTATCTTGTTACTATCCCCTCTACTAATCCAGTTCCTATTACTGATAATGCTTTGTCCGTGGCAGAGATATCACCATCTTTGATAGCTCTCTCTAGCTCGTACTTCTGTTTAAAGTATTCCTCTTCAGGAATCTCTCCTTTTATACTTTCAAGTTCTTCAAGCCCTTTTTTTGCAAGTGCCGAAGCTTCTTGCCTTGTGGTGAGTTCGTCATACTTGCCTCCAGAAGATGTTAAACCAAATTGTGAAGCTATAAGAGTTGATACAGCTGCCTCAGATAACCCCATTGCGCTCCCTGCACCAGATGTCCCAACGGCTAGTGCTATATTTGGTGCTTGTTCAGCAAAAGTTCTCACTGAAAATGCACCAGTTGTACCTTCTTTAAATGCCTCGTTGTATGTTCTTTTTGTTTCAAAGTATTTATCTACATTTTCCCTGCTTTCAGCCATTGCACCCCTAGATAGTAGTACCTCTGTTGCTCCTTGGGCTTCAAGAGTATCAGATCCAATAATGTCACCTACTGTCTCCTTTACTAATCCAGCTATTATACCACCGCTTGCGGCCATATTTGTTACAGCGGACTTGAAATCAGCATAAGCTTGATCTATAAGATTGTAGTTTCTTTTTGATGCGTCCCTGTATTCTTTGGTGTCAGATATTTTAGATGTTACTTTTTCTAAGTCTGTTTTTGATTTTTTTAGTAAGTCATCATAAGTAACTAAGCTGTCTGCTATTTTCTTTTCTAGATCACTTACGTCAACATTCTTGTCTGATGTAACAACACTTAATTTACCGTCTACTTCTTCTATTGAAAAAGATACCCCAGGGTTTTTTTCAGATAGGGCTTTAATATCCGATTTGACAGATTCGGTCATTCCCTTTAATTCATTCTGAGCTAACTTTACGTTTGCATATATATCAGACTCTTGTTCTGTTAGTTTACCAAACTCCTTAAGCACTATGTTCTTCACCTTACTTCTGTTTGGTGAGTTTTCGTAGTAATTTTCAATCTTCAGCTTTGTTGCTCTTTCGATTGCTTGGTTTCTTTTTTCTGTAGTGTTAGTGGTATTGTAGAAATCCACGGCTGCCTGTACTTCTGGGTTGTCGCTGAAGTATGTGTCTAAGTTTTTTTCTACATCTTCGTTGTTGAATTGTACCGTTATAGGAGCGCCACTAACGGGGCTTACTCCTCCTGTATTTTTTACGCCTCTTATTAGCCTTTGCTTTTCTTGATCAGGGATGCTTGAGGTATCAATACCTTTTTCTTCAAGAAAATCAAAAAGACCTCCAAAGTATTTTCCCGACATAAACTCGCCCTTAACGGATTCAACGCTTATGTCTACTTCGTCCTTTATTTTGTTTAAATCAGATATTGTTTGATCATAAATCTTCTTCTCAAAATCAGCAGAAACCTGTGATACTTCATCATCTGATAAATTGTTATTTATAAACTTATTTATCTCAGAAAATTGATAAGCATCATCATAACCTTCTTTTGTATTTATTACAACTTCTGAATCTCCTTTTGATATTTTTAATTGACCAGACTCTGATAGTGTTTCAAAATTAAAACCAGGGAATTGGTCTTGTAGTGAGCTTACGTATGCATTCCTACCTCCTTCATAGCTCCCACTTTTCTTGTAGTCTTTAAGATTTAATGTAGACATTACAGATCTTCTTGCGTCTGTAGGTGTTTCAAGAATATCTCTCAGTTTTTTAATCTGTTTATCCTTCCCGAAAATAGGCTTAAGGTCTATTTCTGTAGATTCTCCAGATATGTTGTCTGTTATAAGTAAGGCGTTACCAACCCCTGTTTCTTCAACAGAATATCCCTTATCTGCTAGTAGTGACTCTACTTTAGGTAGTGCATTCTCTTCTTTAGAATCTAATATAGAGTCGTAATCAAATAGATCTTCTGAAAATTCCGATAATGTAATTTCCCCTGGACCCTCTGTAGTGCCATCCGTATCTTCCGTTTCCAAAGTAGAATCGACTTTTTTTTTTAATCCATAAACAGTCTCGAATTGTTCTAAACTTTCAACATCATATTCTGGCTTTATTACTTGCTCAAAAAACTTAGCACGCTTAGTTTCGTCTGATAAATAAATCTTAAATTCATCTATAGTCCCTACTTCGTAGTCTCCAGATATAGATTCGTATAGCGCTTTTATTGCTTCTTCGTTCATTTCTTTAAATTTATTTATTATCCACCTGGTAATGCTTTTTTCTTTTTATTAGATGTACCGCCGCCTTCTGATGTAGTCTTTTTGATCACTGTTTTAGAAACACCGTGATTCTTAAGGAAGTTGGATATACCTACTTTATCGTCTGTAGAAAAATTTTGTTCCTCCCCTGTTGCGTCATGTTTAATTGTAATAACGTCCTTGTTAAGACCTCCTTCAAGAATACTTGTTATAGACGTGGTAAATCCTTTACCGATGTTGTCCTCTAAAAACTCCTTGGCATCATCTTCATCTATTGGCATACGTTCAATAAAATCCTCTGTTTCTTGTTGCTCTAATTGCTGACCTCTTAATGATGAAGGCTTACCTTTATTTATAGCCATACCTTCATCAAATAATGCCTGTACGTCATCAGCGGAATCCCCAGACCTGATTACCATCGATATCTCTAAAGCGTCTACGTTAGGGTCTCCTGTTATTTTTATTTTTTTGAAAACATCGCCAGATTCATCTACAAATACTATTTCATCTTCTGTAAATATAGGTTCACCTAAAACTATTGTTTTTTTCTTGCCTGTCTCTCTGTCTAAAGTACTAACCTCTGACCCTGTTATTTGACCAAAAGCTGCGTCGTCACCTTGAGCCAATCTTGTGCTTAAATTGTAAAGTGTGGAGGCCTTGTTTTGTCGTCCCGTCTGAGAAGCTGAAGGGATTCTTGGCGCAACGTATTTTCTTTCCTCCTCATACCCTAGTCCCATTTCTAAGGCTGTACCGTAGGCATCTTCAGCGGCCTTTATTTGTTCTGGGGTTAGCTCTGGTTGCAGAATACCTTGGCTATCTTCTACCATTTTTATGTCATCAGGATCAACGCCTGCATAATCCATTAATACAGATGCTGTTCTTTGCGGTGTATCTAAAGCAGCTTTTATGCTGTTTTCTTTCCATGCAGCAAACTCAGGGTTCTGTCTTACGTCTTTAATCGAAAGGGTTGATGTTGGAGATTTTTTCCATATAGCAGCTGCATCCGCTGCCTTTGATGCGCTTTCCTGTACATCTATGGTGTCCCACATTCTCTGTTGATTGTTCAATAAACCAGACACTGGCATAGCTGTTTCCATATCCATCTCCCCTGTCTTTGGGTCAATGTTAACGAATACTGCCTCACCATTTCTACTTGGTACTATTTTTTTGTTCTGGAAGTCAAAAGCCGTGGACATTTTCTCAGCAAGGAGTAGATTACCTGCTCCACCTTGATCAATCTTAGCCTGTATCGCATCTTGGTGCCCCTTAAATGCTTTGTTTAGTGTCCCCCATGTCGACTTTGCGTTCTCCTTTACTAGCTTAGAATCATTAACACTAACAAGTCCTGCCTTCATTAACTTGTGATTCTCCATTAAGAAGTCTCTGTAACTCTGTGCCGCTTCCAGTGCCGCCTGATTAGCGTTCTTATCTATACCTTGAGTATACTCGTCTAGTTTCCTTAACTGCTCGTTCTGAGTCTTGTCTAATTCAAATCTTCGAGCCTCTCTACTGTTTTTTTCTGCGATTATATCATCAGATATATTCTTAGTTATTCCAGCCCAATCAATTACTGATTTATCCTGATCTCTGTTTACGTATCCGTAGTATGTTCCCATGTTTTGTTATCTAATCGTTAATCCAGAAAAGTTTATAGGCTGAATTCCCATTCCTTGTATACCAGCTGTTTGTATTGGCTGAATCCCAGTTTGAGTTAGTCTAGCTCCAGCGCCTATACCTTGTAGTTCTGCTCCTGTGTATCCTGCACCCTGTAAAAATCTACTAGCTTGTCTGGCGTTTGTTGCTCCTCCAACATTTACACCAGAGTCCATTAATTTTTGAGCACCAGCTAGTTCTCCTTGTCTCCCTGAGTATAGGTCTGACTGTGCATATAATGATTGCCCTGCCGCAGCTATACCTTGAATACCTGATGTAAACTGTTGAGCCGCTCTTTCGTCAGCCTGTGCCGCTGCCATCTGAGCACCCTGTGCTGTTTGTAGCTCTAGGCTAGCGAGTTGTTGATCAGCCGTCTTCTTCTCGTCAACAATCATCTTCTCTCTCTCATATATGGCCTGTGCCTGATCCTGTCTTATATCTTCTGCACCAGCCTGTACCTGCGCTTGTAACGCTGGCAAACCACCTTGAACAGCTCTCTGTCCGCTCTCTCTTAAACCCTCAATAGCTTGCTGTTGACCAGCAACTAAAGCTTGTTGCTGTAATTCGTAAGATTCTAGAGGGACTTGTAGTTCCTCTGTTCTCGTAATAGATAACTGTTTCTTAGCTCTGCTTAGTGCGTTTTGAGCTGCCATTTCAGCTTTTCTAGCTGCTTTTTTTGAAGCGAACCCTCCCATTATACTGGTACCTGCTCCTAGTAGTGCACTACCTCCTGCTATTATTGATGTTGCTGCTGCCATGTTTTATAATATTTTTACCATCTCTGTACAGTTCTTAGACCCCTCTTGATAGCCTAATTCTTTGTAAGTATTGATTAATGATTTGTTTTTAAGTACTGAATATGAGTACTTACACCCAGAATTTTTAAGGACTTTGTCTATTGTATAAATCAATAAACTAATCGCTTCCTTTCTTTTTTTCTTGTCCTTGTAATGAAAATTTGAAACTATAAATTCACAAAGCCCTGTTTTTGAGTTAGTTACGTACATGTATCCAGCGCAAACTGGAATATCTCCATCATAAACTATAAGGCCTCCATTACCATTATCTGGAAGAAAATCTCTAGATGGGGCTACCCATCGCCAGTCTTTCCACCACTTAACGAGTATTTCATCGTAATCTGAATGTATTAAATTTCTAACTTCCATTAGTTGCAAATATACAAAAATTTAAGGAAAACTCTTGAATAAATTTGATCCTATTCCATAAAGCTCTACGAAACTTGTTGAGTCGTTTGTAAGGGTATATGCAAGGTAGTATCCAGTAGCTCCATAGGACTCTGCGATGTTGTTCTTAATGTACATTATAAACTGTCCGTTTACAGGTATAGTTGTAGTTGGTGGATCAGGCGCTCCAGGTATATCGCTATTTATAGTTATTGTTGTACCCGAAACCGCTGTTACTATACCTGCAAATTCAGGTGTACCAGAATTAACCCCATATAACTTGTCTCCGACAGATATCATGCTATCTATGTTGAACGTAAAGGTTAAAATCACACTAGTAATTACAGATGAATCCACGGTTGATACTGATCCAACGCCTTGAGCTGATCTAGCTTCAAATGTATTATCATCGTCTCTTCTTCTTATGTATGCATATTGCTCACCCTCTTTTAGCGAGAACCAGTCCTTATCAATAAACCCTGCTTCTAAATCACTATATACGGAACAATCCCAAGCAGCGTTACCCTCTAATGAGATAGTCTTAAACTTCTTTATAGTGGTTGGCTCAACGTTAATAACTCCTGAAATTGTTGATTCATATTGTTCCCCATAGAAATTATTCCTAGGTCTAGAGTTAGAGTTATGCTTGTATAAACTACCACCTTTAAATGAATAGAATGAGTTGTTCATTCCTATCATTTTTTCAGGTATAAAGGAGTAGAACGATGGCCACCCCTTTGCGCTTTCACTATATGTTAATGTATATGCCATATTTTATTTATTATTTATGAGCCACAAGCTGCTATTATTTGGTTATTTATAGTTGTGGTATCAAAGGTATTACTCCAATCACCACCTGTTTGAGTAGCTAAATATCTCCATGGATAAACACCTTCTCCGGATGAAGTTGTATAAGGATAGTCAACACCTTGTCCTAGGATAAATATCTTAACTCCTTGACTTATAGCCGTAGCTGCTAACGATTGAATAAATATCCAATCACTTTCGTCAAAAATTCCATCATCACCACCTGCTGGTACATCTGTACCAACAATAATATATTTAGCAACATTAGATCTCCATGCGTTTGCGAAATCGTAACTCAATACTCTACTTATAGCTTGATCTGTACATTCAGGTCCAGTAGTACCTCCATCACCCATAGGGATGCAGTTCCCATCTACACCGCCATTAAGATTATTTAGTGCTGTTGTTGCGCTATCCCCATTATTATCTTGGAACATTTCCCAAGCAGTAATAAATAATTGATGGTTATTGCTACCTGCATAATTTAATTTTTGGGCGGAAGGTAGGCTTGTGTATTCTGTACAAGAATTATAAGATGGAACTAACGGGAAACCTTCTCTTTCATCTGCTGTAACAATAGAAAGTCTATAGTTATTTGCTCCAGATGAACTGTCTATGGTATTAATTAAGCTTGCAAAACCAGATTTTAATGTTTCTATTTCATCTGACATGCTTCCTGTATAATCCATAATAAAGGCTACATCCATACCTCCAGAACATTCTGTTGTTACTTCTTCTGGTGTGTAGTAATAAGCTGTTCCCCAATCATCTACGTATATGATTTTATATTGGTCTTGATTAGTAAACTCAGGAGGTGTCTCTATATCGTTTGTATAGTAATACCCCTTCTGTAGTGTTTGTATACCTTTTGCGTCTAAAAATAATTGCTCGCAATGTAGTATAGGGTCATCTGAAATTGGAACATAAACAGGTAGTGAAGTACCAATACCACTCTTGTGAACAGTAAAGAAGTCTCTAAACACTACCCCTGGTGGGTTTATTGCGGTGTTAGGGAACTCATACGGACCATCCACTTGAGCTGAGTTTAGTAATCTTGGACACCTAACTGTCATTTCTGCTTCTGTATCACTGAATACCTTAAAGTCTAGAGCCTCTATGTTAGTTTCAATTTTTGGTATTACTATAGTGTAATTAGGTATTGTAGTAGATCCAACCGGGAAGCTTGATGTTGAAACATCTCCAGCAGCTACCACTTGACTAACATCGTTCCCTGTATCTACAAAAGAACCATTATCAAACGTGTACTCATCCCTAACCTGTGGGCTTGAAGGAATTGTAGCACCTACCCATGTGTAGTTACCATCAGTATCTGACTTATGGGTTCCATCAAAATCACTAACAAATGTGTTGTATGTGACTCCATTATACCCTACTGCTGAACCTAATGTATCTCCAACATTTTTAGGTCTCATAGTTATTACAACAGCACCTGTATCCACGCCCATATCTGAATTCAAGTTCCAGAAACCTGCCACATCTGGCGTTACTAATGGTGCCTTTGTACACTCAAATTGATCGTCAGGAACTTGTGCTCTTGAAGGACAAGTAACACCATTCATGCTCCAGTTGTTAGTACCATTTGCCGTTATGACTCTTATTGTCATTTCTGTAGGTAGTGATGTTGATTTTAAGAACTTTAACTTTACACTCCCGTCTGAGGCTTTTGCCGTTGGTGAAGGGAAATCTGCAACAACACCTGTTTGTCCCGTACCGTCTCCACTAGATCTTAGCTCAGAACCATCCGATACGGCTATATCTGCTGATGTGTAAGTTACCGATTCTGAGTTAGAAAGGTCATAAGTAGATCCGTTATAGTTATATGTATCAAGCGTTGATAAAGATGTTATCAGTCCCTCTTGAGTAGCGTCTGGTAATACATCGCCAATAAATAGTGAATCTGCTACAATACTGCCATCATAGACTAACTGAAGTCTAGTCGGTGTGTTGTAACCCTCAAAACCAACCGTTACGAAACCTATGTCCGTTCCTAAATCTGATCTCATCTCATAAGCCCCTGTTCCTGCCGCTGTAGTATTTACAGACACACCACACTCTATAACTGGGGATACATAATCATACACTAAATACAAATATTGTTTTGACGTAGGATTACTGTAAGTAAATTCACCCTGAACATTTACAGGGTTAGATGACGGTACCTCAGCAATAGTAGTTAATAGAGGTTTTAACAAGTCTATCTCAGACTCAGTATAAAGTGTATCAGATAAGTGATACTGGAATCTATCTGCCTCCCATGATGCGGTGTCGCCAATTTGAGGGGCATACCTTAGTCTTATTGTAGATCCATCAACAGGGAACTCATCCTGTGATACTATACCAGTTGCTCTTCTATAATATGATACCGGACCATCGCCGAAAGTAATCTCTTGTTGGTATACTGGAGAAGAATATGTTCCGCTAGCCCATTGGTACTCATGGTGTATGATCTTCTCATTCATTTCGTCTGTATTCTTGACAATATGAACAATAGTAAGTGATTTATCTGCGATACAGTTTGCTTTAATAGTAAAAGTAGATTCCTCACTTGGTGTTACAGTAACAATACATTCGTTGAGTCCTATTATGTCTTTGTTAAAAGATAATTGACCGCTCCCAGTTACGTCTGCATTTACAATTTCAATACCGTTGTAAGTAATAGTAATATTACCAGCCCCAGAGGTAAAGTTGTAGTCAGTATTTACATCTCCTATCGAATCATTTAGCTGTACATTAAATGTCACAGGTGTAGATCTATCTTGGTAAGATAATTCTGTGCCACACCCTACTGATAGAGGTGGTAGTGGTTTTTCATAATCACCAAAAGTTAGTACATACTCATTCATGTATGGATCAAATCCACCAAGTTTCATTTTATTAAAACCAGTAGAAAATTCATCCCTGAACCAAGACCTCATACCTAATGTAGAGATAATATTCAACGACTCTCCTTGGTATGATCCACCCTTAAGGTTTAATACCATTCCTCTCTTTGAGTCCGTAAAGAATACATCCCCAGATTCCGTAGCAAAGCTAGCGGTGTCATTACTTATTCCGATCTCTTCAGTTCTAGCTATCTGTGTACCTAAAACCTCAGGAATAGACGTTATAGCCCCTCCTGCAGCAGCATCAGATAATAAATTCTTTCCAGTTAAAACATATGATATTTTGTCTTCTTGAAGAACTAATATATCTGTCTGTCTTCCATGTAGCTTGTTTATAGGTCCAAATGAAGCCTCTAAGCTCTTGTAATTTCCTAGTGCTAAATTGAACTCATTTAGCTTGTTTATGTTCGTTTGTTGATTATATACACCACTATATGTTATATCAAAGTATCTGTTAACCTCTTTGTAGTCTTCTAAAGAAACAGCCGTAGTACGAGCCCCTATCCTAAAACCTGGTGTTGCAAACCCATCATTTATTTTAAAACTCTCAACTCCATTTCCAAATGAGAAACAGTTATACAATTCTAAATCAATAACTGCTGGCTCTGTAGCGGTTTGGTTAGATACGTTCCCATAATGACCAAGGGTAGGCACATCTCCAGTGTATGTTGGAGAACCAATTAAAGTTATGGTTATGTTTGAAGGTGATAAAGGCGTTGTCAATAGGCTAACACTACCTACTACAGCCTCAAACACAAAAGAGGGGCCACCTGGTGTTATCGTGGTAGTTCTTACTTCACTTTCAACCCCTGGTTTTGCTGGTGTTGTATACTCTATAGTCTGTTGGTTTGTCTCAGCCCCTGATACAGTCAAACCGTATCGACCTATATTACTATTTTTTATTGTTTGTATAGGATAACTCTTACTGCTTTGGTAGTATATCTCCCCAGCTATTTCCTCTGGTTTAGTCTCAAAAACAAGTGTATCGCCGGGTCTTTCAATCTCAACTCTTAATATAGTCGTTGCCGGTCTACTTCCACTTCCGTTACTATTGTTTGTTAGCATTAACCAGCTCAGTGTTGGGTCGGCAGGATCCTCGTAATATTTCATTTGCATCTCCCTCTCTACACTATTTACGTCAGTATTTCTACCACGCCCACTGTATTCTGGTGTAATAGGTGTAGCAGCAGTAGACCCCTGATATAAATGCGTATTGGAGTCACCCACGGCAGGGAACCACTTAAACCTGTTCTCATTTCCGTCAGCAGGGCTGCCCATACCGCTGTTTACGGTTGGTGGCGAAAAAGTTATGTTCTCACCATTTATAAACTGACCTATATTATCATAATCATTTTGAGCTGTAAACTCTCCGTTAAACACATACTCATACCCGTAACTCCCAAAGGTATATGCGTTGCAACTAAAAGACACTTTAGCTCCAGCAGGTATAGCTATCTGTTGGTAAACACCAGGGACCTCTGGGTCAACTAATTCAGACATCCACAATACAGCGTTTGAATTTGAACGACGAGTATCAGCTGTTCTAGATATTCTTTCATTTTCAGGGTCACTAGAGATTGAGAAATTAGTAGCCCTTAACTTCATATATAACCCAGCCGGATGATTCCCCTCTATTCTCTCCGTATCATTATAAGGTAAGGCCTGTAGATCTAGTACTTTAGTCTCAATATATCTTGGGGCAGGTCCACTTGAATCTGCCTTGACTATTAATGTATCCCCAACCTTGGCCTTTGTTTGGTTATCTCCTTCAAGCCTAACCCACCAAGCGCCGCCATCGTTTATACTTTGATAGTAGAACCTAGAGTATATGGTCTCGTAATCACCCTTACTAGGCTTTAAAACAAACCTATACCTACTAGCCCAGCTTGGCGCAAGACTGTTTAGGGTTACCCTTATTTTATTCTGAAAAATAGACAATTCAGAACCTACAAATATACTATTCGATGTACTAACAAGTGCCGTAGAGGCTCTCTCATACTCATCAAGGTACTCTATAGCTACCTCGTAATCTCTATTACTGTGTAAACTTTTTGATGTAGTGTCATCAATATAACCTGCAATTGTAACTGAATTTTCAAAAAACTCACTAGCATAAGGTGTTACACCAGGGCCTGATTCATACCTAACCCCTGGTATATCGAATGTAATTATAGTGCCTGAGTAAGTAGTCTCTATTTCTTGGTTAACCGAGTATGGGCCACTACCACGAGTGCCATCTACCTTATCCCACCCATTAGCTGCTGTTATAGCAGTAAACCACACGTCAGTCATGCTGTCCCCGTCAGCAGTGTTGGTCCATAAGTCTGTTAATTGGATAGCCTCATTCCACTCGGTGCTAGTTGCTAAATCCTGAACGGAAGTATAATCTCTTGGGAGCTGAAATGACCAATTTTCTTGTACGTCATTCTCAGGTGTCATGGGGTAATTTGGATCTCCTATAAACTTAACGTGAAGAATATTCAAATCTATAAAAATAGTAAGCCCCTGTACCAGTTCTACGCCATCAAAATCTACCGTAAAACCTGTTTCATTAGATGCTGGATCGTAAAAGTGTGTTGTTTCAAGTTCAGAATCACCTATAAGCTCAGAAACAAGACTTAGACTGTAATCAACATTAGTGTCTATGTCGTATCCATCAGTGTAGTTTCCATACATAATTCTATTACCCATTAATGTTTGCTCCTTAGCTAACTTGGGTACATTATCAAACAATCTTAAAAGCTCAGATTCTGGCAGTGTTGTGAATATTTTTTGATTACTAAATTGTACGCTCTTAATTTCATTGTTACCCCATCCCTCTTCTGCTTTATCAAACTTTTCAATTATATGGACTACGTTAGAATTTGATAACTTAAAACAAACATCAATTCCAATTACATGCTTTGATCCTGTGTTAAATGAAACGTTAGCAGAGTTAAACCTGTTCCGCATTCCAGTCATATCATAGTTCCCGAAATCTAATTTAAAAACCCCTGGTAAAAAAGCAATGTCAGAGAATTCAGACAAAGCAGAATATTCTCCATCTTTATACTTGTATCTATAGGAGAACCTAGCGAACTTATCCTCAATATAATTCTGACTTGAAGATGTTTCTACTAACCCAACTCCAGGGGCTTCAATAGGTGGCTTAACAATAACAGATATATCATCCTCAGTTATTTGATCCTGCCCTGTTATAGGTCTTGGATAAGACCTCTTAGTATTTATCTTTCTTGGAGGGTTTAAATTGTCTGTAAAAAACAATAAATCATCTATAAGGTTTATAGATTCAATCCTGAAGTCAGTAGAAAAGTTTAAAACATCCGTACTAATAACGTGGTATAATAATGTTGAATTATTAAAGTTGTACGATACTATCATATCCACCGTAGGGCTAGTTACAAACCAGTAGATAGTTTCCTGCTCACCGTCTTCAAAAGCCCCAATACACGTCGCATCAACAAGTGGGGATGAATTGTAAGTTAAAGAGGTAACTAATTCGTTGCCTTTTGCATTCTCAACAGATCCTGACTCTCCGTCTTCATCAGAAGATATTCTAATGTTTAATGCGTCTATATAATCACCCTGAGGTATAAGTCTTTCGTCCAGACTTTTGTTCATTCTGGACCCAATAAAGTTGTTATTTATATTCATTCTATTTTATCCATTTATTTTGACCCCTTAAATTCATAAGTAGTCTCCCTGGGTGAATATTACTTAATCTTAGCTTAGCATTTCTTAATAGTGCTGATTTTTCTTTTCTAGCCCTGTTTACTATGTACTCCTGAATTCCAAACTTACTGCTAAGTATTGAATATCTTATGTAAGCATATATAAATTCTTCAAAAAGTTTATTGACATTTACTTTGGAATCATCTCCATTTTCCATTCCATCAGAAACATATTCTATAACAATGGTTTGATCTGCCATGTGAGAACTGAAGTTTATGACCCCGCTTTTCTTGTCAACCTTGAATGTTGGGTTTGTGTTTGCTGTCTCAGTGTTTAAACCCATTCTACCTCCTAGTGGCATATCAAAGACCCAATTACCATCTATGTTGTAACCCATTCTTCCGTGCATCTTGCCATCGCCTAGGTAAGGTGTTTTCTTTGTGCCATCTATCCTGTCTCCATCTAAAGTAGATGTACCTATTAGAACGCCTCCATCCTCATCAAAAAGAACACGACAGTCGTTGTCTTGTAGGTAACTTTTGGCGAAATTTGTTTGTATGTTCTCAGAAAGAGGGCTTAATATACCATCCTTGTATAGAGATATTCTAACCCAGTTTACAAAATCTGGTGGTAGAACTATTCTTAAGTTGTTACAGACCGTAAGTTCAACGATCTTAGTTTCCTTCATTGCGTCGTAGTTCAACTCCTGTAAACCACGCTTGGCGTGAAATAATACGTTATATCGTTCAACGTTGTTTATTAATTTATCATTCCCAACATACATTAGCATGAAGTTGTTTACAATGTCAATTAAGTTCACGTATTGGTAACTACCCCAATTGTCTTCTTCCCAGTTATTACCTGAGTTCTCGTAGTATTGATATCCTGTTATATATGCCATGTCTTACTGTTGTGTTTGTTGTTCTATGGTCTCCTCGTTTACGCCAAATTGGTAAACATCTTTCTCTCTTATAGATATACCGGCATACTGAAGTATCTTAGCAACCAAAGATGGCTCATCAGATTCTGGTAATTCAAAATCTTGATAATCAGAGTTAGACTGATCGAATACTGGTTCTCCACCAGAAAGAGAGACATACGTCCACTTAGGGTCTAAAGGTTTTCTTATATATTGTAATGTGATCCCTGTTAATATTGTATCAGGATATACCGTTATATCATTCCCATTTAATACATATGCTGGGAATGTTGCATTAGGAGCTGTTAAATTTGAAGATGAGAGCTGTATTATCTTATTGTTTGACACACGCTCAACCTCTCTAGTTCCATACCTAACTGAGTTTATTAAGTAATAATCTGCCGGTAATGGGTATAGTGGTGCGCTTGCAGAAGATGGAGTGCTTATAACTGAGAATGAATCTATAACTTCCTCTAGTCCTTTTACTATATCTGCATAGCCGCTTCCTGAACGTCTTGCATTTTGTTTATATAATTGCTGAGAATAACTGTAGAAGTAATCCTCAAACAAATCTAGTTGTGCTTGCTTTGCGTATAAGTTAAAGTCCGCTGGTGTTATATACCCGAAATTTTGTTTATTTGCAACAGCAAGTACAGTGTTTCTTACGCTGTTTATCATCTTGTAATAATTTACGCAAAGATACTTAAAAAAAAATAAACCCTCCGATAATGGAGGGCTTATTGATTGTGTTAGTCTTCTAACTTATTTTCTAGCATTGTCATGACCTCAATACCGTCATCTGTTTGGAAGAATGTAGCTAATGTATAAATAGCGTTCTGTCCGAACGGAATACTTATCAGCTTCGTTTTGTTTCCTTTAATATTGAAGTAGATGTCTTTGCCACTGTTTTTTAATATTAATATTTTTTGATCAACTAACTTAGATGCTAAGTTTTGCATCTTAAGCATAGGATCATTAAGTGTATCTAAGAAGTCTTGAGGATCGTTCTTAGCGTATAGCCTAACGTCTCTTTTTAACTCAGCTGTAGACATCTTATCTATGTTTAGAGATAATACCACTCGCCCAATTGTTTCTAGCATTTCGATACCTAAATCACGGGCCTGAATTTGTGCCTCTAACTGATAATCTAAATCCTCAACTTGTACGCTAGCATCTTTCTCTCCATCAACCTCTACGAATATTGTTCCATTCCCTGGGTGTAGTGATAAGAATTCCTGTAGTACTGGATTTGTTTTTGATACATTCAACATACCTCTCTCAAATACAACAGGCTCTAAAATAGCATTGCCATCCTGATTATCTTCAAATGGGGTTTGTTGGTTTGAAGCATACCTTAGTGCTCTATTTGACTGTCCGTCAAAGTGTAGCAATGGTTTTCTTCTTGAATTTCTTGTGTTAAGTGAATAACTTAATGGAGCGGTTACCCCTAGTAATCGGTAAGTTCTGTCCTTAAGGACTGCTTGTTTTTTCATTTTAATTTAATTTAAAGTTTATAAAAAAGAGAGACCGCTTATTGCGGTCCCTCCTTATTGTTTAATCCTACTTAAATAAGAAGAAGTTATTTGCACCTAAAGTACAAAGAGCTCTCTCAGATAAGAAGTGTACTTCCATAGCATCTTTATCGCTATTTGATGCACCACCAGCTGAACCAACAACCCATGATTTCATCTTACGATCTTCAGCTTCAGAAGCTCGGTAACGTACGTGTAAGAATGGTCTCTTAGCGTTTTTACCTAAAACTTGATCATATACTGAAGTAGATCCAGCAGGAACTAATACACCATTGATAGCTCCACCTGTAATTCCACCACGCATAGTAGCATCGTTTAAGTATTTCCAGTCAGACTTATAGAAGTCGTATCCTCTACGGAATCCTGTGAAACCAAGGTTCAAGGCCATATCCTGATCGTTATCAAACAATCCGAATGAAGATCCTGATGAGCCAAAGTTATTTTGTCCAGCTAACATATTGTCAATCTCAAAAGAGAAAGTTCTATCAACAAATAATACATTCTCTTCGATAGCACCTTGCTTATCTAAACGAGCAACAACTGCGTCCCATTCATCTAAATCAGCTAAAGCTCCAGCGGCAACGTTTCCTCTGTTTTCTAGTACATATAAAAGACCTTCAGATCCTTTGTTTCCTAGATCTCCAGTAACACCAATAGCACCAGAGAGAGCTTCAGCTGGTACAGCTTCAATCATAGCTGTCTCTAAGTAATCTTCAAAACGTAGACGAGTTTCGTGCTCAGACTTTAAGTACCATAGGTATCCGCTTGCTCCATTCTCAGTTGTTACTTCAACCCATCCGATTTGTGCCATATCTGATCCAGATACAGTGTACTTATCTTTGATGATGATTGGAGAGTTTTCGAAAATTTCGCTCTCAGCTTCTAAAGCACCTTCCATGCCGTTAGATCCTTTCTTGAATTCAGAACCATATACGAATACAGTAACTGATCCTGCGTAGTTCTCTTGACCACCTGCCTCGTAAAAATAAACAGTAAAAGTAAGTCCGCTAACCGCAGTTACAATACCTTTGTTGTTTAATGTAGAAGAAGCAGTATTATCAGAGATCATAACTGTCTGACCTTTTCTAATAGCAGCAGCTGTAATTCCAACATCAGCTATAGTGAATACAGCGAAATCATCTGTTGCAGAGCCACCGCTTGTTACGTTTGTATATTTAATGTGTAATCTTCCTTGCTCAGACCACTTAATTAAGTCAGAGTTAGAAGGCATCTCAGCTCCTACTAAACGTAAGAAAGAAGAGACTGATCGGTTTCCGTAACGCTCGAATTCTGCTTCGTGCGTATCAGGTAGATATTGACTTAAGAAGTCAAAATCTGAAATGTAAGATCCAGGAGTTGCTACTTGCGACGGAGTCGGTTGTAAGCTATATCCAGGAGTTGGGTTCACTGTAAGTGCCATAATTTTTGTTTTTTTTAATGTTTAACGTTTTTTAATTTTTAAACCACGCCCACTGTCTTGATCTACGGCTCGAATCTTGAATCCTGAGTTGTCTTTTAGTTGTTGAGGTGTTTGTCTGACATCCATGTTTATATTTTTTGATTGTCTCGAAACATCTCCAACAGCATCAGCCTTGCCTTTCTCATAGAAAAACTCAGCTAACTTATCAGGGTTCATCGCTGCTGATAATGCCTTGTGATATCCTGCTGCGTCTTTGATAACACCTTGGTCATCTAGGTATCTAGATATAAAGTTGTTTACGTCAGACTGAACTTTCTTCACTTCGACTGTATCTCCAGGACTAAAACTCATCTTTTGGTCTCCGACTTTAAATTCAAAACCTTTGAATTCATCGTTGAACAATTCTTCTGTTTTTTTCTGAAAATAAACTATCGTGCCTCTGAGAGACTAGGAAAAGTTCGGTCGTGCCTCAGCTTCGAAGTCGAGTTCGTGATGAATCTGTCAATAACTTGGCAACCACGGTATCATTTTCAAAAAAAAATGATAAGTTTAAAATAGAATTGTCATATATTCTGGATGGATTGATTAAAAGCTCTAAAAAAGGAAGAAGTAGAACTATACTAAGGGCATCCAAAGCTACACCAGCTATAGAAATTATTCCCAAAAGAACTATCGATTTTCTAAACTTTTTTTTTATTAAATTATATCCTTCTATGAATGTTTTCATCAAATTATTTTTTGAGTTATCTCTAATAATTTTTTGCTGTAAGACAATTTATTATAGTGGATAAAGTGATTCAATTTTATTTTTTTATTTTTTCTTGTTATTATTTTTTTTAATTTTATATCATTACACATTTTTTCAA
>ENA-OQVM01003265-OQVM01003265.1-marine-metagenome-genome-assembly--contig:-NODE-3265-length-17801-cov-29.279847_pt1 | contig 17801 bp, 13 predicted proteins | sample MGYA00237776_ERZ505498 | MGnify/ENA primary metagenome ERZ505498 (study PRJEB26159, sample SAMN06265151) | marine metagenome | isolation source: Helgoland LTER site | place: Germany:Helgoland, sampling... | reverse complement strand
CATCATCCCGACTGATATCTGTCGGATCCATGTTATTCGCCTCCCAATCGTCGGCCTTTAGGGCAAACACATTGATTTTATAAGCGAATTTTTCATTCACCTTTGCGGCCCAACGCATTGAAAACTCTGTCAAATTACGTTCTCCTGCTTTTAAACTTGCGCTCAACCCTGTGAATTGAAAAGGATCTTTAGTTTGCATGGATATCACACCATTAAAGGCACTAGGTCCATAAAAAGCAGTGCTTGCACCCGCAATAACATCGACTGTTACTATATCTAAATCTGGTGCACCTAAAAAATTACCTAGGCTAAAGTTTAGTCCAGGACTTTGGTTATCCACACCGTCAATCAATTGCAGCGATCGAACAGGTGAAGTGCTATTGAACCCTCGAGTATTAATGATTTTAAAACCAATACTTGCACTTGTCAAGTCTACCCCTTTCAACGTCCCCAAGTGATCGTAAAAACTAACGCTAGGACTCTCCTTGATCGCAAGCGCATCCATACTTTCGACCGTAAGTGCACTTTTCTCTTGCTGAGCGCTTAGTCTTTGTTGCACTACACTAACTTCCTTAAGCACGTTTTGATCCGGCTCTAAGGTGATACGATTCCCAGAAGGCTTTGCTGTTTTATAATCCTGGGCTTGAAAACCCATACTTTGTACACGAACTACTGCATTTTCGGCATTTTTACCGTAGATATTTATCGACCAATTTCCATCAAAATCGGTCACTGTACCAATATTTGTTGGCGTCGATTGATTCAATAACACCACGCTCGCACCTATTACCGGTTCACCACGTGGGTCCACCACTGTTCCGCTAAGTTGTGCAAATAGTGTATTCGTGCACAAGAGTGCAAGGAAAAGAAGGGTCTTGTTCATTCCATTAAAATAGAAAGATTTTTCTATTAAAATGGTAGGTAAACCTCTTAATGCAACTTATTTATTAGCAGCGCGTTGTAGCCTATCATTAATTGCTCTTCCTAGACCTTTTTCAGGAAATAAGTGCGCATAGATTTTGGTCACTTTCGATTTCCCCAATTCCCGTAAACCCATGAAAAGATTAGATGCTGCTTCAGTATCCACACATTTTGGGCTTAAATTAAAGCTGTTCGCTATGGGTAAGGGTTCACCCCAGTATAAGACGCCTATAGCATCATTATTAGAACTGACCGCTGCAACGAGTGCTTCTCGATCTGGGTATAACTCAATGGTAGCTCCCGGATTGTAATGGGAACTTAACATCCCCGGCGCATTAGGATTTGAGGAACTTAACTGAGTCTCAACAGGTCCAAGTATATGTTCTAATTGTTCTAATGCCATACCGCCTAACCTAAGAACTTTAGGAACATCTGTACTCATATCGACAATAGTGCTCTCAATTCCAACAGTGCAAGGACCGCCGTCTACCACCCCTGAGATGGCTGTTCCTAACTGGTCCAGTACATGTTGAGCGGTAGTTGGTGAAGTAAAACCAAAAGGATTCGCACTTGGCGCAGCGATGTAAAGTCCGCTTGCCTGGAGTACTTGTAACATTATTGGGTGTGCAGGTATTCTTACAGCTACTGTTGAATGACCGCTAGTTACCAGATCTGGAATACACTTTCTTTTTGGCAATACTACCGTCAATGGGCCCGGGCTAAACGCAAGAAAGAGCTGTTCGGCTTGCTTTGAAAGTACTGCGACTTCTTGCACAGCCTTTAGCGTGGGAACATGCACAATCAATGGGTCAAAACTTGGACGATTCTTCGCCTTGAAAACGTTCGCCACGGCCTCCTTATTCGTTGCATCAGCCCCTAAACCATAAACGGTTTCAGTGGGCAAAGCCACGATGTGGCCGTCCATTAACAATTTAACTGCTTCTCCTGTCGAAAGTACCCTTCCCATGCGCTATGGAATGTGCATGTATTTGTGCGTCTGTAAGCTCACCTTCCATTTTGGGTGCATCATTATATAATCCACTATATGAGGCATCATTTCTTCGCGTTTACTCCATTCTGGCTGTAAAAATAATTGGCAACCTTCGTGCATCTTCGCGGCATGTTCTTCAGCCCACTTAAAGTCGTTTTGGTTATATATGATAACCTTTAGCTCGTGCGCAGCGTTGTAGTACGCTTCTAGGGGCTTCGCCGTTTTCTTAGGGCTTAGGCAAATCCAATCCCAATCTCCAGTAAGCTTGTAGGCACCTGAAGTTTCTACATAAACTTGCATTCCCTTAGCTTTTAAAGCGGAAACTAACGGATGCATATTCCAAGTCAAAGGTTCCCCCCCTGTAACGACAATAGTTTTACTGTACTTTAAGGCATTGGTCACTATAGCATCAATTGGTGTTGGCGGGTGACTATCCGGGTTCCAACTTTCTTTAACATCGCACCAATGGCAACCGACATCGCAACCTCCGATTCTCACAAAATACGCTGCCTTTCCAGTATGAAAGCCTTCTCCTTGAATGGTATAGAATTCCTCCATTAGAGGTACGACGCGTCCGTCCCTAATGTCCGATTGCTTGTAGCTATTTGAGGTTTGAATATCTTTCACTTAATCCTCGAGCTCAGTTACCTTCATGGTATTCATCATCAACGCGGCACGTGTCATTGGACCTACCCCTCCAGGTACAGGTGTTATGAAACTACACTTAGGGGCAACCGCATCAAAGTCTACATCACCCAATAATCTAAAGCCACTCTTTTTTGAACTGTCATCTATGCGGGTGATACCTACATCAATAACACAGGCGCCCTCTTTTACCATGTCGGCAGTAACAAAACCAGGACGGCCTAAGGCCGCAACAATTATATCTGCATTTCGACAAATTTCCTCAAGGTCTCTTGTTCGACTATGGCAAAGCGTAACTGTACAATTTCCAGGATAATTGTGTTGACTTAACAAGATTGACATGGGTGAACCTACAATGTTCGAACGACCTATGACTACACAATTCTTTCCCTCCGTCGGCACTTCATAACGACGCAGTAATTCAACAATACCCTGCGGAGTAGCAGGAATATAGGTTGGTAAATTTAAAGTCATTTTACCTACGTTTTGTGGGTGAAAACCGTCCACATCCTTTCTGGGGTCCACAGCGAGTAAAATCTTTGTTTCATCGATATGTTTCGGTAATGGCAGCTGTACGATATACCCGTCAATATCTTCGTCGTGATTAAGCTTACCTATTGCCTTCAGAAGCTCCGCCTCTGTAGTTTCAGCGGGCAACTTAATTAACGTCGAGCCAAAGCCCACCTCTTCACAGTCACGAACTTTCGCATTTACATAGGTGCGAGAAGCACCGTCCTCCCCTACCAAAATTGCGGCGAGATGCGGCACCTTTCTGCCTTGTGCTTTTAATTCTTTGACCTTGAGCGCCAATTCTTGTCTGATTTTGGCTGAGGTTTCTTTTCCGTCTAATACTACCATAGGCTCATTCTTTAGCGCATTCCGCGCATCATATTCATCATTCCTCTTTTTCCACCACCACTTTGCATCATTTTCATGACTTTGCGCATATCAGTGAACTGCTTCAAAAGGTTGTTTACATCCTGGACGGTCCTTCCAGAACCCGAGGCGATACGTTTTCTGCGTGACCCATTAATGGTGTCGGGTTGCTGGCGCTCTGAAGGCGTCATGGAGTTGATCATTGCTTCTATGTGTTTAAAAGCGTCGTCATCAATATCAACATCTTTTAGTGCCTTTCCCATACCTGGAATCATACCCATGAGGTCTTTCATGTTTCCCATCTTCTTGATTTGCTGGATCTGTTCCATGAAATCATCGAAGCCAAAGGCGTCTTGAGAGATTTTCTTGCTCATTTTTCGAGCACTCTCCTCGTCAAATTGCTCTTGAGCTTTTTCAACAAGACTTACAACATCTCCCATCCCTAAGATGCGGTCTGCCATACGGTCCGGATAGAAGACGTCTAACGCTTCCATTTTCTCACCAGTACCAATAAACTTAATGGGCTTATTGACCACAGACTTAATGGTTAAGGCAGCACCACCTCGAGTATCGCCGTCCAGCTTTGTCAATATAACGCCTTCAAAATCTAGGACATCATTAAAGGCCTTCGCTGTGTTCACTGCATCTTGTCCAGTCATCGCATCGACAACGAACAATGTTTCTTGTGGCGCGACCGCTTTGTGTATACGCCCGATTTCGTCCATCATCGCTTCATCAACAGCCAAACGACCCGCCGTATCCACGATAACCGTATTGTAGCCGTTGCTTTTAGCGTGTTTTACCGCATTTACTGCAATGCTCACTGGATCTTGATTGCCTACTTCCGCATAAACCTCTATACCTAGCTGTTCGCCGAGCACTTGGAGCTGGTTAATGGCTGCCGGCCTATATACATCACAGGCGACCAATAGCGGCTTCCGTGCTTTTTTATGCAGTAAATAATTGGCCAATTTCGCACTATGGGTCGTTTTACCTGAACCTTGCAGGCCGGCCATCAATAGGATTGCAGGAGACGAGGTAAGGTTCAAACCTTCCGCCTGACCCCCCATCAACTCAGCCATTTCATCGCGAACGATCTTAACCATAGCCTGGCCTGGCTTAACGGCGGAAATAACTCCTTGACCTAGCGCTTTTGCTTTTACAGTATTTGTAAAGTCTTTCGCAATTTTAAAACTAACATCGGCCTCAACTAAAGCCCTACGGATTTGCTTAACACTATCCGCAATGTTTAATTCGGTAATCTTATGGTTTCCTTTGAGGACATCAAAAGCACCCTCTAAACGGTCACTTAAACTTTCAAACATGTGCTTAAACGTTTGGTATATTTTCTAAAGTCGCTAAGAAGAATTTCCAACTCTTCTGAACAGAACTGATTTGACACTTTTCATCCGGTGAGTGTGCTCCCCGAATGTTTGGTCCAAAAGAAATCAATTCCATATCCGGGTAATTTGTACCTAAGATCCCACATTCCAAGCCGGCATGACAGGCCTGTATTTTAGGCTCGTCCTGAAAAAGATTGCGGTACAGGCCGCTCATCGTTGTCAGAATATTACTCTTTGGATTAGGTGCCCAACCTGGGTAATCACCGCTCAACTCAACAGTACAACCCGCCGTTTCAAAAATGCGCTGGATGCCACGCGCCAAATCCATTTTCTCTGTCTCAACGGCACTTCGAGTTAAGCACATAACCGTAAGCGCGCCGTCCTTTAATGCAACACGCGCTAGGTTATTAGAAGTCTGTACTAATCCTGGGATATCAGGCGACATACGGTAAATTCCATTTGGGCAGGCATATACAGCACTGATGATGGATTGACTGGCCGCTTGAGAAAGGGCTAACGTTGGTTTTTCAATAGATTCGCAACTGATCTCAATATCCGCATCCGTGGTTGAATGCTCATCTACGAACTCTTCTCCAACCTCCGTGATTACCTCTTCAAATGCCTCTTCACTCCCGTGCCATACTACTTGAGCAACACTCTCCCTTGGTATTGCATTTCGAAGGCTCCCGCCATCTAAAGCTACCAATTGGACCGCATCACCCAAACGATCGAGCAAACGGTTCATTAATTTATTCGCATTACCAAGACCTTTATGAATGTCCATACCGCTGTGGCCGCCATTCAATCCTTTGATAGTGATTTCGTAGGCTAAAGTCTCTTCTTTTAGGGCTTCCATTTCAAACGAATGTGTCGCCGTTACATCAATACCACCCGCACAACCTATGGTCAATTCATCGTCGTCTTCCGTATCAATATTTAACAGAATCTTTCCATTGAGCATGCCGCCTTTTAACTCCAGAGCACCGGTCATTCCAGTTTCTTCATCTATAGTGAAGAGTGCATCAATAGCCGGGTGAGCAATAGTATTTGAGGAGAGTACAGCCATAATAAAAGCAACGCCCATACCATTATCTGAACCAAGCGTTGTGCCTTGTGCCTTTACCCAGTCACCATCAACCACCATTTTAATTCCCTCTTTGTCAAAGTCGAAGATGGTATCATTGTTTTTCTGGTGTACCATATCAAGGTGCGCCTGCAAGACAACTGGCGTTTTATCCTCCATTCCAACGGATGCCGGCTTTCTGATAAACACGTTACCGATATGGTCTACCTCTGTGGGTAGGCTCAAACTATGGCCAAAATCGACCATGAATTGGATCACACGCTCTTCCTTCTTCGAAGGACGGGGTACTGCATTTAAATCTGCAAAGTGGTTCCAAACTGCATTGGGCGCTAAGGCTCTTACTTCTTTACTCATCTTACATTCTATTTGGTACTTGGATTCCCAAGCAATTCATCGAAGCTTTAATTACTTCGCCTACTTTCTTACTCAACAACAACCTGAAAGCAATACTTTGTTCGCTTTCCGCTTTTAAGATGCTGTTATTCTGATAAAAACCATTGTATTTCTTGACCAATTCATACGTGTAATTCGCCAAAACCGCCGGAGAAAAATTTCTGGCTGCTTGATCCACTACATCCGAAAATTGCAAAAGCGATTTGATAACGATTGTTTCGTCTTCATTCGGGGTCAAAGTCGACCAATCCAACTCACTACTCTCTGGTGCTTTTCTTTGAAGGCTTTGAATGCGTGCATAGGCGTACTGAATAAAGGGCCCTGTATGTCCGTTAAAATCGATGCTTTCCGCTGGATTAAACAACATTCGTTTCTTCGGGTCTACCTTCAGTATAAAGTACTTTAGGGCGCCCAGTCCGAGCGTAGTAAAGAGCTCTTTCTGCGCAGCAATTTCAAGACCGTCCAATTTGCCCAATTCCTTTGAGATAGCTTCTGCATCCGCAACCATTCCATCAATAAGATCATCGGCATCAACTACAGTACCCTCTCTACTCTTCATCTTTCCTGAAGGTAAATCTACCATTCCGTAGCTCAAATGATGCAGCTGTTCTGCCCAAGGATAGCCCAGCTTTGAAAGAATCAAGAAAAGTACCTTAAAATGGTAATCTTGCTCGTTACCAACTACGTAAGTCATTCCTTTTGCCTCGAAATCCTTAAATCGTTGAATGGCGGTTCCTATATCTTGCGTCATGTAGACACTGGTTCCATCGCTGCGTAGAACTAATTTATGGTCTAACCCTTCATCCTCCAGGTCAATCCAAACCGAACCGTCGTCTTTCTTGTAGAAGACACCAGATTCAAGCCCTTTATTTACGTCGTCTTTTCCTAGAACGTAGGTCTGACTCTCGTAATAATTCTTATCAAAATCAACGCCTAATTTGGTGTACGTTGTATTAAAACCAGTGTATACCCAATTATTCATGGTTTTCCAAAGTGTCACCACTTCCGCATCGCCTTGCTCCCACTTAAGCAGCATCTCTTGCGCTTTCAGCAGCGACGGGGCCAATTTCTTAGCTTCATCGCCAGTTTTACCTTCATCAAGCAAGCGTTTCATCTCCTCTTTGTAGACCTGATCAAATTTGACGTAATACTTACCTACCAAATGATCGCCTTTTAATCCCGTCGATTCAGGTGTTTCGCCATTCCCGTATTCCTGCCATGCGAGCATAGACTTACAAATATGGATTCCACGATCGTTAATGATCTGAACCTTTGACACTGCAACACCATTTGCTTTTAAAATCTCTGCCACTGAATAGCCAAGAAGGTTATTTCGAATGTGGCCAAGGTGCAAGGGTTTGTTGGTATTTGGCGAACTGTATTCTACAATGTAGGCACCTCTAGACCCTGGCGTTGGAAGCCCAAAATGAGGGTCCGACGCAAAAGTTTTGAATTGGTCCACATAAACGCTGCGATCCAAAGTCAGGTTTAAGAACCCCTTCACGACGTTAAAGTCAGCTATGGCTGATAATTCTAAAAGCTTGTTTCCCAACTCTTCAGCGACCTCTTCTGGTTTCTTTTTCGCCGCACGAACAAAAGGAAAGACGACCAAAGTAACATCACCGTCGAATTCCTTACGCGTTTCCTGCAGCTCAGGTTCGACCTGAACGCTGTAGAGTTCATTTAAGGCTTTGCTTATGTTTTGTTCTAAACTCATTTATGCAGTTTTAGTCAAATATATTTCTGCTAACATACATCGTGCACTACCTCCACCAAGGGTTTCTATGGTATGTAAATCGCTATGAAGTATCCTGTGGTGTTGGGTTATAAAGTCTTTTTGGTCCTCATTTAATGCCTTGTAGGCACTAGAACTCATCACCAAAATTAATTCATCCGCGGCGCCTTTCACTAAGAGCATATTGCCGGCAAAGTTGCTTTTTTGCTCCACGCTTATAACAAGGATTTCTTTACCACTTTTAAGAATTGCCTCTTCTACTAAAGCTCGTTCATTCGCATCATGAATGGTATCTAGACACACCAATACATAAGCATCTGTAACACACATCATGACATTGGTATGGTAGATCTGTCCTATCCCGTCCGGCGTTTCCTGGTAAGCGGTGAACACCACAGGCTCGTAGTTGAAATCTTTACAAAACGCATGAAATAAGCCCTCATCAGCGCGCTGTGAACGAGCCATGTAGGCGATTTTAGAATCATGATCTAATACCATAGAACCTGTGCCCTCGAGGAATAGCTCCTTCTGCTCTGCAGCTGTATAATCTACCGTTGTCGTTACTTCATAACCACGAGACTGCAATTCTTCAAAAATATCGGTGCGACGTTCCAGTCGTCTATTCTCGGCTTTCATTGGGTACAGCGCTACTCGACCATCTTGGTGCATACTGATCCAATTGTTTGGAAAAATGCTATCAGGTGTGTGAGGAACATGTGTATCTTCTAAAACTTCAACTTGAACACCTTCCGCACGCAATTTTTCTACCAATCCATCAAACTCATCACGAGCCGATTCCTGAGCGTTCATTTTGCCCGATTCCTTCTTTTGGTAATAATTATCGACCGCTGTTTGCTCGTTCATCGCAAAGGCAACTGGTCGTACCATTAACAGTTTATTTGTAGCATTATTCGTCATCTACAATCGCTTTAAAGGCATCGTTGTACAACGAAGTAAACCGCCCATTTTTACTATTTCATCGTACACCACGGAATGTACGTTCATGCCTCTATTCTTTAACCATTCTTGCATGGCCTCGCATTTGGCTGAAACAACCACATCGGATGGGCTAAAGCTGAAGACGTTTGTGGCAAGGAAATACGCTTCTTCAGGAGAACAACGATAAACATTCGTTGCTCCGTAACGCTCTATCAGCCACTGCACATCAGATTCATTCTTGAACAAGTGCGGTGCGATGAGTGCCCCGCCACCAACAGTTTGAAAAGCACAATCCAAATGCAACGAACCCTTTAAAGGATCACGATCGTCCTTGAATAATTCAAATCCTTTAAATTCTTTAGCTGGAAATTCATCCGCTAAATAGTCCATTCCTCTGTAGTTGGTTCGTGCAGTTTTATAAGCATCAAAGGTCGCATTGTCGCTGACTCCGACTAAAACGAAGTCATTGTCTACAATCACATCGCCCCCTTCTGCGTAACATCCGTTAGGCATCATGATGATGTTGCCCGATGGAATAGTTTCTTCTATTTCAGACATTGCATCGCGTTCTTCTGCACGATCCTCTATTACATTTGGTATGATGTACTGGTCTTCGATTACAAATGCGATATCTCTTGCAAATACTTGGTTCAAAGAATGGATGAGTGACGGTCGCAATACCTTGACTCCATTGTTCTCTAGAATTTCGATCAATCCTTTGAGTTGGAGCATGCATGCCTCTTCTTCTGGGAAAAGATCTTGTTTTACAGCCTCAAAACTGCGTGCATCGTAACATTCTTCCAATTTTGGAACACCACCCATTCGCATGGCTAATCCCACCACCACAGTGTCTAAGCGTCCATATTCGTTTTGAATTTCAGGTAGAATTTGCATGAAAATCTGTTTGAATGACAAATTTAAGGCTTTAATGTGTTGATAACGCTATTGAAAGGCCCGAGTTTACTAACGACTACAGGCTTATTTTTGAATGTATAAGACACCGACACCCATGGCGAAAAAATCTACTAAGAAGACACCAAAGGAACCGTCAAAGTTCTCCGTTCAATTCAAACAGCTAACCGCTGATACTAAGGAAATTACAGGAGACCCTACGACGAAAATATTCGGCTCGTTGCTCCTTGTTATGATCGGTTTCTTTACTGCCATCGCCATTATCAGCTTTTATCAGAATTGGACCCAAGACTTCAGTTTGTCCACAACTTCTTCAGGAGAATACGCCCACCCGGACTACGTAGGGAACATTTTCGGGAGACTAGGAAACGCCATAGCCAGTCTACTTGTTCTTGAAGGTTTTGGTCTTGCGGGTCTGTTCGTTCCCTTGTGGATCATGCTCTTAGGACTAAAGCATGCTTTTACCTTAAACCGCATTAAACCTTGGGTTTTATTCAACCATCTTTTAGCCACCACTTTTCTTGTCGCGTTGATGTTTGGCTGGATTGCAAACCATCAACCAACCCTTCTATCGGGCTTATCAGGGTACTATATTTATTTGAAACTAGCCCTTTATTTAGGCCGTATGGGAGTCTTACTGGTACTCTTCACCGCAGGGCTGCTGTATATTGTTGTTGCCTTAAAAATTCGGTCACTCACATTTAGTTGGCGCGCGCCCAAGCCACTGCCAGAAACGGAGCGCCCTTCTGAAGAAAACCTGAACTCATCCCAGGAAATCACTCCTGAGCCACAAGATGATATTCAGGTTCACGCGGTCGAACTTTCTCCAGAACCAGAAGAAGAGATGACTCCACAACCTGAAGTCATTTCTAGACCAACCGTCACAGATAGTTCAGTACAAAACAAAGCGCCTATTGATGCAGCCTCCACATTAGATGTTGTGGTTGAAGTTCATCAAGAAGCAGTTGAGGATGAAAAGTCTATCAATAAGAAAGTCAAGGACTTTGGTGAATACGATCCTACTTTAGATTTGAGCAGGTTTCAATTGCCTAAAATTGAATTACTTCAACCCTATGGTGATGGTAAAATCACCTTCGACAAAGACGAGATTGAAGCAAATAAGAACCGTATTGTAGACACATTAAAAAACTACAGTATTGAGATTAAGGAAATCAAAGCTACCATAGGTCCTACGGTTACCTTATATGAAATTGTTCCAGCAGCAGGAATTAGAATTTCAAAAATTAAAAACCTCGAAGACGACATTGCATTGAGTCTTGCTGCTTTGGGAATTAGAATTATTGCACCTATTCCCGGTAAAGGAACTATAGGCATTGAGGTTCCAAATGCCAACCCTCAAGTCGTAAGTATGCGTCAGGTCATCGCAAGCAAAAAATTCCAAGAGTCAAACATGGAATTACCCGTTGCTATGGGCCGCACCATAACGAATGAAAACTTCATTTTTGATTTGGCAAAAATGCCTCACCTTCTTATGGCAGGTGCTACCGGACAAGGAAAGTCTGTTGGCTTAAATGCAATTTTAACATCACTGCTTTACAAGAAACACCCTAGTCAACTCAAATTTGTTCTCGTTGATCCTAAGAAAGTAGAACTGACGCTTTACAATAAAATTGAACGGCACTACCTCGCTGTTCTTCCCGATACAGATGAGGCCATTATTACCGATACAGCAAAAGTGATCCATACTTTGAATTCGTTGTGTATTGAAATGGACAACCGGTATGAGCTGCTGAAAGGCGCAATGGTTAGAAACATCAAGGAATACAATGCTAAATTCATTTCAAGACGATTGAATCCTGAAGAGGGCCACAAATTCCTACCGTACATAGTGCTAGTGATCGATGAATTTGCCGATCTTATCATGACAGCCGGAAAAGAGGTTGAGATGCCTATCGCACGACTTGCGCAGCTGGCCCGGGCCATTGGTATCCATTTGATCGTAGCCACCCAGCGGCCTTCTGTAAATGTTATCACAGGTATCATAAAAGCAAATTTCCCTGCGAGAGCTGCATTTAGAGTGACCTCGAAAATTGATTCTCGAACTATTCTTGATGCGGGCGGTGCGGATCAACTTATCGGAAAGGGAGATATGCTCTTTTCGCAAGGTTCTGATCTCGTACGACTCCAATGTGCCTTTGTTGACACGCCTGAAGTTGAAGCGATTTGCGATTTTATAGGTAACCAACAAGCCTACCCTATGGCTTATCAGTTGCCAGAATACGTTGGTGAAGAAGGTGGCGGTGTTGGCGAAATAGATCCATCAGATAGAGATTCCTTATTTGAAGATGCTGCTCGTTTAGTGGTCCTTACCCAGCAAGGATCTACTTCGATGATTCAAAGAAAATTGAAATTGGGATACAATAGAGCAGGTCGTATTGTAGACCAATTAGAAGCGGCTGGGATACTAGGACCCTTCGAGGGTTCCAAGGCCAGACAAGTTTTAATTCCAGATGAAATGGCTTTGGAACAGAAATTGAATGGAGATGCGTAAATTCGCCGGTATGAAACTATTCGCTTTACTGATTGTACCCTTTTTAGCGCAAGCACAAACGCACACGGATGCGAAAGCTTTGCTCAATGATGTTTATGAGCATACGCTAGCGCTCGAAACACAGCATATATCCTTCACCAATACTATTGGAGCGCCTAGTAACGGCGGCATGAAGGAGCGCAGCTCTAAGGGTGAACTGTTTGCCTTAGGGGAGCAAGTACGCGTAAAGACTGATGCCTTTGAATTTCTCTCTGACGGCTCAAAAGCGTATCTAATCTATCCTGAAGACGAGGAAATAGAAACTACCGCTTCAGATGAAGAAACGTCACTAAGCCCCGCGGATATTTTAAAAAACTATCAAAGCGGGTACAGTTATAAAATGGCTGGTAAAGCACAAGAGAACGGAAAATCTATACAATATGTTGCGCTTCGACCCGTTGCTAGTGAAGAAGTGAAAGAAATAATAATCGGTATTGACGTTAAAAAGTTACTGCTCGAAAACTACACACAATATGGCACAAACGGCGTAAAAACTGTTTTCAGTGTAGATTCTTACGAGACAAACGTTCCCTTAAATGAGGAGATGTTTAACATTAATGCAAAGGAATTTGAAGGGTTTTATCGACTCTAAACTCGAATGAAAAAACTAGACCTCTACGTCTTAAAAAGTTTTATCAGACCATTGATACCGACCTTAGGTATCATGGTCTTTTTCTTTTTAATGCAAATGGTCTGGAAATATGTAGACGATCTCGCGGGCAAGGGTATCGAATGGTACGTACTGTTAGAATTACTTTTTTATTGGGCTGCAAGCGTCGTCCCCTTTGCCCTGCCGGTAAGCGTCTTGTTCGCCGCTCTATTGACTTTTGGCAATTTTGGCGAACACTATGAACTAGCTGCGATGAAAGGATCGGGTATTTCCCTGTTCCGAGGCATTCGTTCACTTATTGTCCTCAATATTGCTATCGCTTTTGGTGCGTTCTACTTCTACAATAACATCATACCCGTGGCCAATTTAAAGGGCCAAAGTCTTTTAATAAATATTTCCAAAAGCAAGCCCGCGTTTCATATTACTCCTGGTATTTTTTATAATGGTTTTCAAGGCTATAGCATAAAAATCGGCAATAAAGAAGGTGAAGGCGAGCAACTACTTAGCGACATCTACATCTACGACCACAAGGAAGCGAAAAAAGGTAATTTAAAAGTGCTTGTCGCATCCACGGGAATCATGCGTCCAGTGGCCAATGATCAATACTTAGAGATTGAACTGCATAACGGAGCTACCTATGAAGATATCGATCGGAAATTCGTGGAGGAACGTCAGAAAATGCCTTGGGCTCAGAGCGAATTTGACACGGCCTACCTTCGCTTTCCACTGACTAATTTCAGCAATGCAGATCTTTATAAAACGCGTCGAAAAGATTACATGATGATGAATACCCAGCAGTTAAAGGAAACTGCAGATACGCTTGCTTTACAAATCATAGAACGACAAGAAAACTTCACAAAGAATTTAAAAGGCAAATACAAATTCGATTACATAGATGTTGCGAGTGGCAATTCTGTTGCTATTGCTAAAGAGAATGTCATGAGCAATTTGCTTAGTGGTATGAGAATTCGAGCCTCACAAAATGCGATTCGACTTGCGCGAAGCAATCTTGATTACTTGAAGCAAATGGATCGTGAAATGAATTGGCGCAAAGAAACTAGAATGCGTCACTTTCTAGAGTATTACAAGAAATTTGCGCTTGGCGCCAGTGTATTGATTATGTTTTTTATTGGTGCTCCACTGGGTAGTATCATTCGTAAAGGCGGCATAGGCCTACCATTGGTCATCTCTACCGTGGCATTCTTGATTTTCCACATTTTGAATACCACTTTTGAAAAGATGGGACGTGAATTATTATTAGATCCGGCGCTTGCTATTTGGCTTCCGTCTCTAATACTTGCACCTATAGCACTTTGGCTAACGAAGAGTGCATCAAGCGATACGGCACTTGTTTCTGGTGAGTGGTTCAGTAAAATCCTTGCCCGAATAAATTCTAAAAAATCCTAGTGAAGCGACTTCTCATTCTCTCTAATAAACTGCCCTACCCAGCCAATGACGGGAGTTCAATTGCGATGGCTAGGCTCTTAGAAGACTTATTGGCGCTAAATACTTTCGCAATCACTTATGGTGCCTTAAATACGCAAAAACACCATAAGGACATTAATGACTTTCCAAAAAGAGTATCAAAGGCCATTACCTTGAAAACATTTGAGGTAAACACCTCTCCTTCTGTGCATTCCGCTCTGAATAATTTACTGTTCTCTCGAGCCCCCTATCATTCGGTACGTTTTTTCGTGAAACCTATGATTGATTGGCTCGGTACCTTTGAGAATGGTTATTTTGACTTTGTCATTATTGAAGGCGCCTTTATGGGTGATTATTTAAAGGACCTGCGAAGAATTGGACAACATTGTACATTGCGTGCGCACAATTTAGAGCACCTCATTTGGAAACGCACTAGCCAGGCTGTTTCTAATCCACTAAAGAAATGGTATTTGACGCTTCAAAGTAACCGTTTGAAACGTTTTGAAGAAGCACTTACCAAAAGCGTTGATTCAATATGGAGTATTAGTGAAGAAGATAATTTTTGGTTCAAGGCAATAAACCCCGCTTCCACGACCATTTCGGTATCCATTGCACAACAAGAGGTTATGACCAATTTAACCCACTTATCGTGTTTCCATCTTGGAGCATTAGATTGGGAGCCCAATCTACAGGGATTGGAGTGGTTCACTTCTCAAGTTTGGCCGAGGGTACTGCGTGAAATTCCAAATGCCACCTTCCATGTAGCGGGCAATAATCCACCCAAACACATGCAATCGGACCAAAAAAAGAACATCACAGTGCACGGAAGAGTGCCGGATGCTCAGGAATTTGCGAAATCTCATGGTATTGCAGTCGTTCCGCTCCTTGCAGGCTCCGGTGTGCGTATCAAAATTATCATGAATGCTTCTTGGGGAGTCCCCATGGTAAGCACACGTGTAGGAGCTGAAGGGCTTTTTGATGCCACTGCTCAAGGTGTCGTGCTCGCTGACAGCGCTGAAGAATTTTCGCAGGCTTTGATAGCACTGCTTCAAAATCCCGAGAAATCTCTTGTCCTGGGTCGCACAGCCAACCAACATATACTTAGTAACTTTGGCCCTAAATCCATTCAGGAAAAAATAGCTCAGGCATGGTCAGTTTAACAATGGCAATCTCACTCTCGGCATTGTGCTTGATTGCATTGACGTATGCCGTTTATCCATTATGGCAATTGGCTTTTCCTGGAAAAGCCATTGATTTTTCAGGAGAGTACACCCCCCCGACGGTTAGTATCGTATTTGCTGCATACAACGAATCCTCCATTATTGAGGATAAGATCCGTAGTCTCTACCACACGAACTACCCGATTGACCTTTTGTCGGTTTGGGTAGGCAGCGATATGAGTGATGACGGCACAGATGCTATTATTCGCTCGCTTCAAAAAGAATTTCCAAATCTCAATCTGAATGTTAATGAAGTGCGCTCTGGGAAGTCTGCAACCATCAATAGATTAGTAGCACTAAGTAGTGCTGAGGTAATCATAGCTACGGACGCAAACATTCTTTTTAAAGAGACGACAATAGAAGAGTTGGTAAGGCCTATCGCTCAAGAAAAGGCAACCGCAGTTGCGGGTACACTTAAATATGAAGACAAAGGGGTTGCTAGCAGCACGGCTTCGAATGAAAAAGCCTATCTGTCTCTTGAGAATGCAATTCGCCGCGCCGAAAGCAGAAAACACGGTATTTGTTTGGGTATGGAAGGAGGATTGTACAGCATGAAGAAAGCATTTTGGCAACCCATACCCCCAAACACATTTATGGAAGATTTCTTCCAAACAGTCCAGCTTATTTCTCGAGATCAAAAAGTGCTTTTCAACGAATCCGCTGTTGGATTAGAGGATGTAAGCACCTCATTACAAGAGGAGTACAAACGTAAGATTAGAATTAGTATAGGAAATTGGCAAAACCTAGTCCGATTTTATCCACTCATTTTTAAACATCCCTACCCGTTCGGAGGACTATTTATAATGCACAAAGTACTGCGTTGGGTGACACCGCATCTTTATCTCATCGCTTTAGCTGCAGGGCTGTTTACACCGAATTGGCTCTTTTTTACCGCGATACTTGTTGGCCTTCCCATTTCACAGCTCATCCTTTTGGCGTTGGGTTGGGCCACTCCTTTAGCGTATTTTTACGCAATGAATGCCGCACTCTTTGTAGGCTTTATTAAATATATCAAAGGAGTGAAATCGAGCGTTTGGCAACCCACTAAGAGAAATCAACATGAGGCTTAATACCATAGAAGAAGCATTAGAAGATATTGCCCAAGGCAAAGTAGTTATCGTTGTTGATGATGAAGACCGCGAAAACGAGGGCGATTTCGTTGCGGCTGCAGAGTTGGTTTCACCTGAAATGATCAATTTCATGGCAACCGAAGGCCGTGGCTTGATATGTACGCCAATCCTGCGTAAACGTGCAGAGGAATTGGACTTGCCTCCTATGGTAAGCAATAATACAGATCCAAACAATACCGCTTTTACTGTGAGTATCGACCGTGTCGGAGCGGGTTGCACAACGGGTATCAGCGCATACGATCGCTATATGACAGTGAAGGCGTTGGTTGACCCAGTAATAAAGCCTGAACAATTGGCACGACCGGGCCATATTTTTCCTTTAATCGCGAAAGACGGCGGTGTCCTTCGTCGCGTAGGTCACACCGAAGCTGCAGTTGACTTAGCGCGTCTCGCTGGTCTCGCGCCAGCGGGTGTGATTGTGGAGATCATGAATGAAGACGGTACTATGGCGCGTTTGCCGCAACTCATAGAAATTGCCGCAAAGCATGATTTAAAAATCATCACTATTGAGGATCTAGTCGCTTATCGAATGGCGAAGGAGAGCTTGATAGAATTGGAAGAAAAGGTGCAGATCACCACGCCGCACGGTGAATTCACGCTGCATGCGTTCGAACAAAAAACGAATCATCAAGTACATTTAGCACTCACCATGGGCGAATGGGAACTAGATGAAACAGTACCGGTGAGAATTCACAGCGCAGGTGTAGCTAACGACATTTTCCATCTGCTCACCAGTAACGAAAGTTCACGCTTAGAAAAAGCCTTAAAAAGTATCGCCACTTCCGGGCACGGTGCCATTATTTACATGAATCAAGAGCCGAACGGTGACAGATTATTAAGTCGTATTCAATCGTTCAAGAAAGATCAAGACCACACAACGCCCAGTTTTACTAAGGATACACGCGACTTTGGAATAGGTGCACAAATCATTCACTACCTTGGTATTAGAAAGGTAGATCTGCTCACCAATAACCCCATTAAACGGGTGGGCGTAAGTGGTTACGGTATTGAAATTGTAAAAAATTC
>ENA-OQVM01003259-OQVM01003259.1-marine-metagenome-genome-assembly--contig:-NODE-3259-length-17823-cov-3.114674_pt1 | contig 17823 bp, 16 predicted proteins | sample MGYA00237776_ERZ505498 | MGnify/ENA primary metagenome ERZ505498 (study PRJEB26159, sample SAMN06265151) | marine metagenome | isolation source: Helgoland LTER site | place: Germany:Helgoland, sampling... | reverse complement strand
AACTGTTCCTGCAGGGTGCTGCGCCGCGTCATCGAGGCTTGGGCCGCCATTCGGCTTGCCTCAAGAGCGCTGCGCGAGGTGGCTGCCTGCTGATCGAGGCCATGGCGTTGCTGCTCGAGATCGCGCATCCGGCTATCGGTATGATCGACAATTGCTCGCTTTTCGGCTAACTGCTCTTCCAGTTCGAGCCGGCGTTCGAGCCGATCTTCAAGTTCCATCTGCACATCATCTTGCGGATCATCGCGCAAGGTCAGTTGTTCATTGAGTTTAGCCAAGCGTTCTGCCGCTCGAGCTTTGGCGGCTTGGGCGCGTTCATAGGCGATCTGAAAGGCGTCCACCTCGGCCTGCAATTGTTGCCGCTTTAATTGCATTTGGTGCTGTTGGTCGCGACTCAGACGCACCACATCGCGTTGTTCGTCAATATCGATACGGTATTCTTCGCGCTCACCCACCAAGGCATCGCGCTCATCGACGTCGTCTTCCATCGAATCGAGCGCCTGCTGCAATTCTTCCCGATTCAGTGTCAGCGCTTCGCGTTCTTCAGCAATTTGGTGCTCAACCTCGCCGATGTCCTGATCGAGGCGCAGGCGCCGAGCCTGCAACTCTTCGGCCTGGACTCGTTTACCACCCAGCTCTGCTCTGATATCGGCTAGGGCGCGGTTCAATTGTTGATTTTCAATCTGCAGTTGATCGCGATCTTGTTCCACAGCTTTGAGCTGCATTTGGGCCACATCAAGGTTCACCGCCAAATCGTCTTCGCTGGCTTCGAGCTCATCGATGAGCTCGACCAACTGCTCGGCTTCCTGTTGCAGACTCAATAAACCGTGTTGATTGGCCTCGCCCCGGCTCAGACGCAGCCAGTTCGGCCCGACCCAAATGCCATCTTGGGTAATGCAGCTCTCGCCCGGTTGCAAGGTCGGTTGCAGAGCCAGCGCAGCCTCCAATGAGACGACCGCTCGGACCGGGGCCAACCAGCTGTGCAACGACCGGTCACAGCGCACCTTACTGAGTAGCGAGTCGGCCGATACCGGCATACTGACGCTGGTAGCGCTGATCAGGGTTAGGGTGCCATCTTTAAAGCGTGCCAAGGGCTCGAGCAAAGCGCCGAGATCCTCAACACAGATCGCCTGCAGCGATTCACCCAATACGGTCTCGACCGCAGTCTCCCAACCCGGAGTCACTTGCAGGTCTTGGGCTAGACGCTTCGCTTCACGCAGTTGGTGGCTGGCCAACCAGTCTTGCACACCGGGCGCTTCATCGCCCAGAGAGGCCTTAATGAGCGCTTTAACTGTGCTATGGCGCGCGTTTTTTTGCTGCAACTCATGGCGCGCCTGAGTTAAGGCGCTGCGGTTGGTTTCCAGGGTCTCGCGCTGCACCAGCATGCGTTCCGATAAGTCATCGAAGCGGATTTGACCGTCCTCACCCTTAATCTCAAGCCGTTCCGACTCCTCGATCAGGCGGGCCAAATTTTCAGCTTCCGGATTATCGGCAATTGCCTGACGCTCTTGATGCAGAGACTCTTGACGCCGGTGTAACTGTTCGGCGACCCGTTCAAGGTGCTGTATGCGCGACTGGGCTACTTCGGCCTGACGCTTGGGGCCTTGGGCATTGAGATTAAAGGCGTCCCACTTACCCTGCCAGGCGCTCTGTTTTTCTTCCAACAGCACCAAGCGGTCAGTCGCCTGTTCGGTACGTTCTTCAGCGGCCTCCAGTTCCGGCTCCAAAAAGGTAAGGGACTCGCGTTTCTCTTCAACCTTGTCGGTGTCGGTTGCCGCTTCGCCGGCGGCTTCGTGCAACTGGCGCTCCGCTTCTTGAATATCCTGTAACAACTGAACCGACTGCTCTTGGCGGTGGTGCAGGGTCTGTTCGAATCGGGCAATCTCATTGCCGAGCTGATAAAACTGTTCTTGGACCCGATTAAAGGCCTCTGTAGCGTCGTGGTGTTGTTCGCGCAGGATTTCCACTTCGAGGTCTATGTGTCGTTGTTGGGCGACGAAGGATTCGTACTGCGTCTCGAGCTCGGCGATCTTGAGTTCCTGATGACTGACGTCTTGGTGCAGCCGCTGCCAGCGCAAAGCCGACAACTGGGCGCGGGTTTGCCGCTCCTCGGCCTTAAAGGTCTTATATTTTTCGGCCGATTGGGCTTGGCGTTGCAGATGCTGCAGTTGACGTTCGAGCTCTTCGCGCAGATCGGTTAAACGTTCGAGGTTTTCCCGCGTGCGACGCATGCGGTTTTCGGTCTCTCGGCGACGTTCTTTGTAACGCGATATTCCGGCGGCCTCTTCGATATAGACGCGCAACTCTTCGGGCTTGGATTCAATCAAGCGCGAGATCATGCCCTGCTCGATAATGGCATAGGAGCGTGCGCCCAAGCCGGTGCCGAGGAAAATGTCGGTGACATCCTTGCGGCGGCACTTGGTGCCATTTAAAAAATAGCTTGAATCACCATCACGCGTCACCTTGCGGCGAATTGAGACTTCGTTGTAGGCGGCAAATTCGCCTCGCAGGGTGTGATCGGAATTGTCAAACACCAACTCGACACTGCACTGACTGACTGGCTTGCGCGAACTGCTGCCATTAAAAATGACGTCCGTTTTCGATTCCCCGCGCAGATGTTTGGCCGACGACTCGCCCATCACCCAACGCACCGCATCGATGGTGTTTGACTTGCCACAGCCATTCGGGCCGACGATCGCCGACAGATTGGTTGGAAAAGGAATTGTCGTCGGGTCCACAAATGACTTGAAACCGGCAAGTTTGACACTTTTTAAGCGCATCTAGTCCTAAAATCTATAATGTACAGTTAGGGTCGATTCTAGCGTCAATCGGGGCTGGGGGGAACCCAAACAAAAAGGTCATTTTAGCCAGACTATTCAATAACTTAGCGATTTTCCAGATCTGAAGGGGTGGCATTGGGCTGCGTTAACGGCAGCACCCGAGTCAGGTTAACTCGGGCCGAATCCCTTGCGCCACAACAGGGGGCCAAAAAAAACCCCGACCGGATGCTCGGTCAGGGTTTTTTTAATCGGTCGGATCAGGGCATATTGATCGTCAGTTCAACATTCGTTTCCACCTGATTCAGAGACACCTCGACCGCGTCGGTTCCCCAATCACCCGGTTGAGCGTTGGCGATGCCGGTCAACGAGACCCGAGCGGTGACCTCAACCACGTCTTGGCTGGAGATGCCGGCCATCGGACCCATGGCGTCGGAATCGCTCAGCATCACGGTGACGTTCTGAGCTCTGATAGCCAATCGCTTGACCGCCAATGGCATGCGGCTGCCGATCGGCCGGGCATACACAAACAGCGCCGCGTCTTTGGACAAGCCTTCCCAGGCAGCCGGAAGATCCACCCGAACGACAATCCGGATTGGCTCATCAACGGCATAATCAATGCCTTGAGCCAAGAGCCGATCTTTCGCCTCGGCAATAAATTCGTCTATTACCTGCGAATCGGCGTCAAGGTTATTCAGCTTCAACCGGGTCCAGTATTCGATCGCCTTCTCATTCTTGCCTAGATCAAAGCTCAAGCGTCCGGCCAAGCCCAGCGCTGTGTCGTTTTGAAAATAGCTGAGCGACTCTTCAAATGCCGCCAAAGACAACTCACTGGCACCCAAGGTAGCCTGTACCTGGCCTATATAGGCGAGGATGGTGGACTCATCTTCGGCCTCGTGTTCGACCAGCCGTAATTGGGCCAGTACTTTATTCAAACTGAGCAGCGCTTCCGGATAGGCTTCCATATCCATCTGCATGCGCGCCAAGCGGAACCAACCCTCTATATCTTCGGGCGTTTTTTCGAGCAGCTGCTGATAATCATTGAGCGTCTTGCTGACCTGTTCAGGTGACAGATTGGCGTCGGAGGCCAGCTGCGCGAACTGCTCCTTGACCTGCACGGCCGGATAAGCCCCAATCTTGTTGTAAGTTAACCAGGCACCGCCAAATATAGCCAAGGTGAACAGTGGCACCCAGACCCAGGACATCTGACTGACCTGGCCGCGCGAGCTGCGGTCAGTCTCGGCATCGGCGAGCAAGGCCTTTTCTTCTTCTAAACGAAACGATTGATATTCAACATCACTCAGTTCGCCGCTGTCGCGCAACTGGTCCAAGCGTGCCAACTGTTCCTTGTGAATCGATAATGACCGCTCGGCGGATTCAACCCCCTGCTCCTTCTGGCTGCGCTGGCGCACTGCAAAGAGTACGAAAACCAACACCGGTATGACCCAAATAGTTAAAATCAGCATTAAGACTTATCCTCCATCAAGGCCTTGAGCCGCTGTTGTTCATCCGCGGTTAACTCAGTTGGAACACCCTGTCGGCTTGAGCGAGTCAGTCGAATCAGCAGGGTCAGGCCGGAAATCAATAAAAATGCCGGCACAATCCATAACCAGATCGTAACAAAGGACATTTGCGGTTTGTAGATGACAAATTCGGTGTACCGATCGACCATAAAATCGATGATTTCCTGATCGTTAAAGCCTTGATGCAACATTTCATAGGTCTTTTGACGAATGTCTTGGGAAATCGGCGCATTGGAATCAGCGACATTTTGGTTTTGACATTTGGGGCAGCGGAATTGAAAGCTCAACTCCTCATACCGATCGCGCAGACCGTCATTGTCAAAGGTTAACAGTTCGCTGGACGCCTGGGCTCCGGAGGCCAGCAACGCGCATACCAGCACGAGACCGGCATAATAGGTTCTAAGCCATTTCATCGAAGATCGCCTTCAATTTATTCTGCCAGTTAACATCGGTAATTGGGCCCTGAAAGCGGTAGCGCACCTCGCCGGAGGAATCGACAAAGAAGGTCTCCGGTGCGCCGGTGACACCCAGATCAAAACCAAGGTCACCATTGGGATCGAAAATATCAATGCTGTATGGGTTGGCGTATTCGCTTAGCCAGGTCAGCGCTGCGGCCCGATCATCCTTATAGTTGATGCCGATGATTTTCACGCCCTGTGCGGCTAGGGAGTTCAACACCGGATGTTCGTACTTACAGGATGCGCACCAGGTCGCCCAGATGTTCACCAACATCGGCTCACCGACCAGGTCGGAAACGGTTAGGAACTTCTTACTGTCTTCTAAACGGCTCAATTTAAAGTCCGGCAAGGGGTCGCCGGTAAGGGCCGACGGTACTGCCTTGGGATTGACTCCGCTCAGCAAGGCATAACCGAATACGCTAAATATCATCAGTACGACGATCAGCGGAATTATTAAGAGTGGCTTGATTTTCATGCTGTGGCTCCCTTCTTCGTTGAGCGATAGCGTTTATCTGTGATACTGAGGGTGCCGCCGATCGCCATCAACACTGCGCCGAACCATAACCAACGAATAAAGGGTTTGACCTGAAGTCGGATCGACCAGACTTGCCGTTCGTCATCGAGCGGTTCGGCTAACGACACATAAAGATCGCGAAACAGATTGCCATCGATGCCAGCTTCGGTCATGACATTATTCTTGACCGGGTAAAAGCGCTTTTCCGGGTTTAATACCGCGACCGCCTTGTCGTTGCGATAGACATTGATCACGCCTTGATCGGCAACATAGTTCGGTCCCTGCACCTTACCGATGCTTTCAAATTCAAAACGGTAATTTTCCAGGACAACTTCATCGCCCGCGGTCATACGGAAGTCGCGCTCGATGTCCAAATTAGATACCAGCACCACACCGGTGGTCGAGACCAACAACCCCAAGTGGGCAATCCACATACCCCAGAAACCGACGCCCGCTTTGCGCACACCGGCGAGAAAGCTTTTGCTGTGCCGGGTTTTATCCATGACCAGTCGAATTAGGCTGGCCGCCGTCCAGAATACCAGGGACAGACCCAACCAAATTTGCCAGTGCAGTTCACCGGACAGGGTCCAGGGCAGCACTAAGGCGATCACGATTGCCCCGGCCGCGATGGCCAGCAAAAATCCAGTCCAATTCTTTAGTTGGTCTTTTTTCCAGTGCATCAGTTGACCGACAGCAATAAAACAGAGCAAGACCACCATCAGCAAGTTGAACGCCAGATTAAAAAATGGTGCGCCGACCGATAGCTTGCGCCACCCGAAGGCATCGGCAAAGAGCGGTAAAAGCGTCCCGAATAGCACCGCAAAGGCGATAACCACCAGAAGGATGTTATTCATCAGAATAAAGGACTCGCGCGAGACTAGCTCGAACTGGCCATTGGTTTTAATCTTGCCAGCGTTGAGCGCATAGAGGGTCAAACTGCCGCCAATGGTTAAGGCCAGAATTACCAGAATAAACAGACCACGTTCTGGGTCAGCGGCAAAAGAATGGACACTGGTGAGCACCCCCGAACGGACCAAGAAGGTGCCTAACAGGCTGAACGAGAAGGCAAAGATCGCCAACAGCACCGACCAACTCTTAAACAAATTGCGCTTTTCAGTCACCGCCTGTGAGTGAATCAAGGCCGTACCGATGAGCCAAGGCATAAAGGACGCGTTTTCAACCGGATCCCAAAACCACCAGCCGCCCCAGCCTAGTTCGTAATAGGCCCACCAGCTGCCCAAGGCGATGCCCAGAGTCAAGAAGGCCCAAGCGACATTGGTCCAGGGTCGCGACCAGCGCACCCAACTGGCATCAAATCGGCCGGTTAAGAGCGCGGCAACGGCAAAGGCGAAGGCCACAGAGAATCCGACGTAGCCCATATAGAGGGTGGGCGGATGAATGATCAGGCCTATATCCTGCAAGAGCGGGTTGAGGTCGGAACCGTCCACCGGCGAGATGGGTAGGAACCGCTCAAACGGGTTGGAGGTAAAGAGAATAAACATCAGGAAAGCAAAGGCGATAAGGCCGAGAACTCCCAGGACCGCGCCCTTGAGCTCGAAGTTCAGCGTGCGCGCGAATACTGTGACCGCAACGGTCCAGCCGCCCAACATCAGGATCCACAAGAGCATCGATCCCTCATGGTTGGCCCAGGTCGCCGACATCTTAAAGTACCAGGGTAAGGCACTATTGGAATGTTGACTGACCAGATAGACCGAGAAATCATCGGTCAAAAAGGCATTCATCAGGATACCGAACGACACGACTAGGAAAAAAAACATTCCCCAGGCCAAAGCCGGTGCGGTGCGCAACAGCGACTCGTTTTTAAGTTTCAAGCCCACCAACGGCAAAACCGCGAGCAAAAACGAAAACAGCCAAGCCAGGATTAGTGAAAACTGCCCAAACTCTGGAAACATGTAAACTCCGTTAATAGGTGGTAGAGGCCTGACCGGCTTGCTCTAGAGCGTGGGTCACTTCCGGTGGCATATAGGTTTCATCGTGTTTGGCTAAAACGGTGTCGGCGGTAAACAGATTCGCCTCACCCAGTTGACCAATCACCACGACGCCCTCACCTTCCTTAAATAGATCCGGCAAAATGCCGTCATACACAATCGACACATCCGCTGAGAAGTCGGTCACCTCGAAGAATACCTTTAAACTGCCCTCTTCGCGCTCAACGCTGCCGGCCTTAATCATCCCACCGGCCCTGATAACTTGGGCCTTGGGTGCCAGACCCTGGCTAATTTCCGTCGGCGTAAAGAAATAGTTCAAATTTTGCCGCAGTGCAAAGATGGCCAAGAACACTGCAATACTGACGCCACAGACACCCAGGAGTATCAATAGCAGACGCTGTTTTCGCTTCGGATTCATGCTTGCTCCCGACGTAATTTACGTTGATGATCTTTGACCAGCTGTTTCGCTAGATAACGCGGCCCGAGAATATTAAAGAGCACAACAATGGTGGCCAAGCCATAGGCTAACCAGACATAGAGGCCGTGTTCGCCCATCTTCAAAAAGGCCGAAAAGGATTCGAACGCCATTATAAACCTCCCAGTTGTTCAATTTCTTTTTGCGCCCAAAGGGCCTTGCGCTCGCGCTTGAGAATTTCCAGTCGAGCGCGAATAAACATCCAGGCCAAGAATGCCAAATAGAAGCCTAAAATAGATAGCAGCAGAGGCACCAACATGCTGATGTGCATGGGCGCCTTTTCGGTAAACTTCAGCGTAGCGGGTTGATGCAGGGTCGTTACCAGGTTTACCGAGTATTTAATGATTGGAATATTCACGACTCCGACCAAAGCCAAGATAGCCGCGGCTCGATCGCCACTCTCTGGCCGCTCCATGGCGTTGTGCAAAGCCCAGAGGCCAAGGTAGAGCAAGAACAGGATCAGCATCGAGGTGATGCGCATATCCCATACCCACCAGTCACCCCAGGTCGGCTTGCCCCAGATGGCCCCGGTGGCCAGCGCCAGAAATGCCATGGTCATACCGATTGGGATACACGCCTTGGCCACATAGAAGGCCAACTTGATGCGCCAAATCAGGCCGACCGCCCCGGCTATCGCGATGGTCATGTAGATGGCCTCGGACAGGAAGGCCGACGGCACATGGATAAAGATGATGCGATAACTGTTGCCCTGGACACGTTCAACCGGAGAAAAAGCTAGGCCCCAGACCAGCGCCACGCCAATCAGCACAAAGGCCGCCCAGCCAAGCCAAAAGCTCCAGGGTTTGGACATCTGATAAAACCACTTCGGCGAACTGCACTTGTGGAACCATCGAACAAAAATTTGCCACATCGACTCTTGTCTCCAGATCATTCAATTACCGCGCCCTGCTTTGTTGGGCAGGGCTACGGCTGCGTATTGTTTAGGACTTCGAACTGGGCACGTTAATCGCCCACTGTTACATTTAAGGCGGCGACCGTCAGCCAGGGTGTGAGCGCAAAGGCCCCGGCGGTAAAGGCACCCAAGAGCGCCAGGTAACCTTGCCAAGGCTGGTCCGTGGCCATAGCCTGAACCGTTGAAGTGCCGAATATCAACACCGGCACCAGAATCGGCATAATCAAAATCGTTAACAATAGACCACCCTTGCGCAACCCGACGGTTAAAGCCGCACCCACACTCCCGATCAGACTCAGAGACAGGGTGCCAAGCAATAATGAGAGCATCAGCACCGGTACCGCTTTGGCTGGTAATGCTAGCATCACGGACAATACTGGCGATAATACCGTTAATGGCAAACCGGTCACCAACCAATGACTGATGATTTTACACAACACTAACAATTGAGGGGGCACCGCCGCTAAAAGCATCTGTTCAAGAGTGCCGTCATCGAAATCATTGCGAAACATCAGGTCGAGCGATAAAAGTGAGGCCAAGAGCGCAGACACCCAGAGGATGCCGGGCGCCATCAGGGCGAGTTTGGCCAAATCCAAGGTCACACCTATCGGAAAGAGACTGACCACCACAACAAAGAAGAACAGTGGGTTCAACAGGTCTGCCCGACGCCGGAAGGCCAAAGTCATTTCTCGCGTCAGGGTGGTGCGCAGGATGGCAATCACAATGGGGCTCCAATGTGCAGAGGGCGCACGGCAGCATGATGGAGGCCGTGATGACTGGTCATAATAACCGTACCACCTTGCTCGGCGAAGCTGACAATGCGTTGCTCAAGCTGATTCACGGCGCTAGCATCCAGCGCGGTGAAGGGCTCATCCAACAACCAGAGTCGTACCTCTGGCAGATCGAGGTAGAGTCGGGCCAACGATACTCGGCGCTGTTGGCCGGCCGATAAACTGTGCGCGGGAACGTCTTCATAGCCGCGCAAACCGACCGTCGATAAGGCCTGCCACAGGGCTTCTGGGGCCAACACCTGATTGTGTAAGGCCATGGCGAAGGCGAGATTTTCCAATGGGGTTTGCAACAGGGTGACGGCTGGCCGGTGGGCCAGATACCAGAACCGATTGCCGTCGAGCGCATCGCCGTCAGCCACGGGCGCATGCCAGGTGACATTGCCTTCGACCACCCAGCTCAGGCCAACCAGGCGACGTAATAGCGTGGTTTTTCCGGCACCATTGGCACCCTGTATGTGGAGGATTTCACCCTGATCGACAGCGAATGACAAATCTGCAAATAGAATTCGCTCATCTCGCTCACAGAATAGGTCTGCAGCTTTTAACAACTCAGGCATAAACCTATCCAGAATAAAAGTGTGCCGAGTATAACCACCTGTAATAGAGCATTGGTAACCTTTACCAAAGCTTGAGATATCAAGAATTTCAGCCTGGCGCCGATATAGACTATTATCTTCCCCTGATAAAGTAGCTTACCCAGCAGGTGGTCACTATATGGCAAATGATGGCATCCGATTGCCCAGCGACAGCACCGTGACCAGTCAAAAAATCATTCGCGGCGGGGGCGAACCTGAAACAACCGCTCTACCGTCAAAAAACCTCCCACTCACTCCGATGTCGCCTCTGGTGACCGTCGTACTGCAATCGAAAACCCTATTAGCGGGCAACAAGGCCTCCCTTTTCGAGCTTATTTTGCAGAATGACCCGAAAAGCGCGCCCCCCTTGAGTGTGTTCTCGGACGCCCCTATCCGACCGGGCACCTCCCTACTCCTGGAATTCGATAAGCATCAACAATACCAACCGGTTCGGCAACCGACCCAGGCCCAACTCACCAAGCTGGTCAATTTGGAACTAGATTTTTGGCGCGGACATCTCTTACCTAAGGCCGACGCGCGCAACTTCCCCACCCTACCGAGTCCCGTTGAACTGACCGGCCTAGCACACAGATTTAGCGCCCTGAGTCCGCTGGTGCATTGGCTAAACCAACGGCCAACCAGCCTCAGCAGCCCAGTGGTGGCTGCTTGGATTCGTGAGACCGTTGCCCTGTCGCAACTGCGCTATTGGAGCAGCATGCCCAAGGGCCGTGCTTCGGGCCTGGCCGCTCTGGGTTCAGGTATGTCCTTGCTAGAGGGACTGGACAGCATAGACGCAGCGCCACCGAGCAGCGGCCATGCCAACTTACCCAGTCCTGCCGGCGTCAACCCTAAGATGGCCGACTCCGGCCTACAGGCGCCACTGGAAATCAAACTCGGTCAATGGCTCGGGTTGATGGATGACACTATCAAGGCAGCACCGGATCAACTCAATAGCCGGTTAAAACAACAGGCAGCGGCATTAATTGCGCAATCCCTGCAGCAAGCGAACAAGATTCGTGCGCAGAACCCGCTGGAGGCCAGTCAAAATGCAAACTCGAGCAAGGACGACAGTCCACTGCTCGCCCTGCGCAATTGGCTTGAAGCGAGTCAAGCTCGGATTCAGAACAGTGCTATTTTGGGCGCCTCGGCCCAATGGTCGGCGCCCGATCAGCCGACGGTTCAGCAGATGCAGCTGCCGCTAATCTGGCTCGGACTGACCAGTTGGGCCGACATCGAATGGTGGCAAGAACAACACCGCAATACCGCCAACGCCGACAAGGACGCCCGCGCGCGCCGCCGCTGGCGCATGAAGGTCTATTTGTCTTTGGCACCGATGGCCGACATCTGTGCCGATATTGATTGGGGCGGCGCTGCCACCCAGCTAACGTTTTGGAGTGAGGATGCGGCCACGCTCAGCCATCTGAACACCTTGTTACCTAAGCTGGAGAGCTGGACCGCCGGCTTGGGTGAGCGGAATATACCACCAAGCACGGCATGCCCAAAAAAATGAATGCCGATCGACAAAAAGAGAAAGACAACCACCTAGTGGATATCCACACATGACAGATCCAACCGTAAATAAAGCTGCCACCTTGCAATATAAGGGGCGAAAAACCCCGATTGTGTCGGCCTTTGGCGAAAACGAACAGGCTCAAGCCATCCTCAAGCTGGCCCAGCAACACCAGATACCGGTTTATGAAGACGAAGACCTGGTGAATATCCTTAGCCAACTGGATGTCGGCAAGGCAGTCCCGCCGGAGCTGTTCGAATGGGTGGCCAGCGTATTGGCCTTCGCTTTTTTCGCTAAAAACGAGGTGCCCGAAGGCTTCTCACCCACGGCGACGCGCACCGCCTATAAGCGGATGCGCGAAAACTATGGCGATGTCTAAACTGACAGAGTTAAAACTGACAGGGGCGCCCTGCCAGAGGCCAAACAAACCGCGCCACCGTCAAAGCAAACGGTCGCGCGATGAGCCTTTGACTCTATAGATCGCGCCCAGTGAAAAGATGCAAATAGATATCCCCAAAGCGGGCCGCCCAGGCCGCCTCATTGTGCTGAGCGCCCTCGATAGTGCGGCAGGTTACCTCGCTAAAGGGCACCTGCAAGGCACCACACATCTTAGTATTACTCTGCACCAGCAGTTCCGGCGTGGTATAGCTGAGCTGCTCATCGGTACCGATATCGGTATAGACGCGCATCGGAAGGCTCGGATCCGCCGCCCGCACGTAATCGCGCAACTCATAACCGTTCATCGGATTGTCGAGCGCAACCAAGGACACCGCAGCAATCTTGGAAAAGTGGGTCTGATAACGAATACCCGTATAGATCGCCATATAGGCGCCCATAGAGCTGCCGGCAATGCCGGTGTTGTCGCGATCGGTCAGGGTACGGTATCGACTATTGATCAAGGGCATCAAGCTGTCGACCACAAAGGCGGCATGTTGAGCCCCCTTAGCATCGATAAAGCCCAGACTCGGGTGGGTCCAATCCCACCCGGTATATTCTTGATAACGCTGCTGAGCGTTCGGTGCACTGTCGATACCCACGACAATTACGCCCTCGTGCTCGCCCGTGCTGTAAAGCAAATCAAGTATCTCATCGGCATACCACTCGTTACCGAAGGCACTGGTGTTCTTATCGAACAGGTTATGGCCATCGTGCATATAGAGCACCGGATAGTCTCGTTCACTGACGTCGTAATCGGTCGGTAACAGCACGCGCACCTTACGGCTAATATTGCCTAATTGCGGCATCATGACATCTAAGATGCGCACATCGCCCAATACGGTATTTTCGGGTCCGTTGCAGGCATCGCCTACTATGGTGGCGAGTTTGTCGGCTTCGATAATCTTAGTATTGCGATTAAAGCGGATGCGATATTCGGCACAGTCGTCGACCGCAAAGTCGAGCGCCGGATAGGTGTCCAGCCAATCACCGAAATGGTCAATCTTAAAGCGCGCAGCGCTAGCCTGATTTTTAAAGGCGACGGTAAGTTCGTAATGGTCGGTTGCGCCGATTTGCGTCAACCTAGTGCTTTGCCAATTATTCGCGGTGCCGCGGAAGAACCAGTCGTCATCGCCCGGCTCACTGCACGCACCGGTCAGAATGTCGCGTAGCTTGGTGGCGACGATGGTTTTCAGCACGCTATCGAATACAATTTCGTACTCGGCGCAATCTTCGATACGAAAATCCAGGGCCGGATAACTTTCCGTCCAGTCGCTGAAGTGATCAATTTTAAAGCGGGCGTCCGCCTCCTGTTTTTCAAAGGCGACATTGAGCGTGAAGTTGTTGGTGCCGGGTATGGCTGACATCACCGTGGCCGCCCAGGCATTTGAGGAGCCGCGATAGAACCAGGCATCGGTAATGCTGCATTCTCCGTCTGTCACCACCCCGACCTTCTCCAATACAATGGCTTTGCTATTGGCGTTAAACAGAATGTTGTATTCACTGCAGGCATCGACCTGTAGATCCTGACTGGGGTAACTTTCGCTCCAGTCGGCAAAGCGATCAATCTTAAAGCGGGCAATGGCTTCTTCCTTATGAAAGTTAAGGTTCAAATGATATTGGCCATTACCCAAGTCCGTCATCGGCTGGGGCTGCCAAGCATTGGCCGTGCCCCGAACAAACCAGTCGGCATAGGCGGTCGGCGCTAGCAGAGTGAGTAGGCCAAGCAACGCCATAGCGGGCCATGATTGCGTTATTTTCGTTATAATTCTAAACATATCAATTCCTTTGCAATGCAGAAAATATTGTTGTTATTTATGTCGAATACCGATCACCCAATAGCGTTTCCATACTGCCCTATTTGATATCGACTCATTTTGACGAGATAAATCCAATCCAACGCACCGTACCACACACCCAACAGAGATTATGGGGTGGCGTTATAGCTTGCGTATTAAACTCAGCTTAAAAAGCTCCCAATAAAATTGAACCAGTCTACCCGCCACGCTAAACTAAATTTTTTGACGAAACAAAACAAATACTTACTAGAGTTAATAACAATTTTTTTCAATCGTTACGATTTAGATCACATATTAGCAACAACAGGGTCACTAGACGGGCAAATTGAATAACTAATTTTTTCAAATGTTGCTCGAACAGGTTGGCGGGTAACAAGCAATAGGGTTGAAATATCAACAGAGGGTTTTATTGCCCGCATCCTGCTAAGACCAATATCAAGCCTGTAACACTTGACAATAGAGCATCAAAGGCGGGGGATTCTTGCAGGGTGCTTTGAATATGTTCAATATGGAATCGGGTGCGATCTTTGTAAAAATTCCATAATGAGTCAAGACTGCTTCCGGTAAGACCCTGGCACCCGCCAGGGTCTCTATGCGACGGCTATATATCAAATGGACTAATAGCTACTACTGCTCCAATAGCTCATCGATGTCTTCCACATCAACATCAAAAATCAATGCCGAGTTTTTCCAACAACCGTCTTCTTTAACAAACTCCCATCTAACCAGAGGCTCGTAGTTATCGGTAAACATCGCAACGCTCGCTGTATACTGCCCAATAACAACCTGTTGCTCTGCTTGTGAATCACGCAGCTTGTCGTAGGCTTTATTGCTGTTAACGGTTACCAGATTTTCAAGGTGATCATCTCGCTCAGATATATAGATGGGCTCGTCATAACCTGGCCCGACTAGGTCGAGTCTAAAGGGATAAACAGCGACTTCAGGAAAAAAAAATATTCCTAACTGATTTACGTGTGCCCATGTATTAAAATAATAATCACAGGCATACAACCTCGAGCAAAACAGCATAGATAGGGCAAACGCTATATATTTCACAATCACTCCTCTCCGCAAATCAACAGGACCATTAACCCCCAAACTGCTCGGCATACTTCCACGTAGGCGTATCGCCTTGGGGGCATGGCTTATAGTCTGAGTGCTTATCGCCTCGCCCCGCTTTCACGAGGCCACTAGGGGTTTTGGTATAATATTGCACCACAACTTTTGACTCTTTAATTGGTTTATAACAATGAGCATCATTGGTGTATTCACCACCTGTTACAGATTCAAAGTCATGCGCAAGTATAATTTCTTTCATGGTAATTTCCTTTTATGTATTAAATAAATAACCCGTACATCCTAAGGAATTCCTTTCGGGTTACACTTGGGTTTTGGGCAAGCGATAATTTTGCTTACCCACATTGCTCTTCGAGAAAATTCTTTAGTTGAACGATAAGCGCACATTGGCATGGCCAACAGCAAGGCATGGGTTATGGTTGGAATTGGGATTGACGAGTCAACTTCGAGGGAATAGTTACTAAGTTTTCCATTACGGAACATAACCCTATATCGATCACTAAGAAACTGATATAGACAATAAAATATTAGGGGGAATTGACGAATAAGGCTTGGGCATTTTAACCCGAAAAAGACCTTCTGATGAGTCGGCAGACTTAGAAATATTTGTCGACAGAATGTACCCGCAGGCCGTTTCAGGGGTGGCGATACAGAACCGATGGAGTAGTTAATTTGACCCATCCAGAAATTCCTTTTCCGACGTCATGATTAAAAATTACTGTCCAGCCAGACAGCTACCGTCCGTGACCATCAACTTGCATGGCAATCAACTTGTGTGACAATCAACTTCCGTGACGGTGGCTCTCGTTAGCTCTCGTTGCTATTAACCCTTAAACTAACGTACAACTTTTTATTTTGCAACGGCCCTTATGCCGATAAATACAAAATATATAGAGAATATTATTTATTTACTTATTTAATATACATTAGGTTTAATTCTTTTTGACTAGAACCAATCGCCGTAAGACAACTTTATCGGGCACCTACTCTGTAATGGACGGCGATAAAACCGAAGACTCAGCCTCATATTTTTATCGCCTAAATTGATTCACGGAAAAACAGATCGCGCGGGCTCCTATTGACTCACACCTAATTTAAAAAAGAAAATTTATAGCGATTGAGCGAAACCTAAAAAACCCACTGCAACTGAGCGGAGAAAACGCTGGGGTAGATGCCATACTCATAGGCATAGCTGTGAGACTTGGCCACCGGCACAACGGCGTTGACATTTAAGGTCATATCATCGGACACACTGTACGCCAGGGCACTATTAACCAGCGCCGAATTGTCGTTCAAATTAAGCGTGGCACCGGTGCTCCATTGGGTTAACACATTGATCGGATAACTGACTTGAACACTGGCATACCATTGGGCCAGGGGCAGTACCGCTCCGATCTGATAGAAGCCCTGCCCGGCCGCATTCTGCAGGTAATCTTGGGCGCTGCCCAAACCATTGTAGTGCAGCTCGGAGACCAGATGCCAATCCTCAAACAGAGTCATATCGGCCCCCAGGGTGACGCGGATATCACTGCTGCCGGGTTCACTCAACCAGGCGGTTTCCTGCCACAGACCCAGTGCGCCGATGCCAGACTGCACACCCAGAGCCGCCAGACGATACCGGTCGTTGATCTGGATGGCGGTCAGTTGCCAGTCGGCAGCCAAGATAAAGGCTTTAAGCCGACCGAATAGCGCGCGATCGGCACCCATAACGTAACCGGCCTCCAGTGAAGACACCGGACCGAGAAACCAGGTAGCGCGCAGCGCATCGACACCGGGTCGATAACTGCGATCGGTTGCGACCAGGTCAATCGGCTGCATCACATCGATCGGCGAATAGAATTTGGCCAAGCCGAAACTAATCGGTTGCCGGCCCAGTACCCACTCGCCGAATGGGCTGTACCAGGTAACCGAGAGTGCATCGAGTTGTTGGTAGAGCCCTAGATTCTCAGTGCTGCTGGTCCACAGTTCGGTATCGAAATCTGCCAGGCGATAGTCCGCCGTTGTCGCCGGGCCGCTGGCTTGCTGCTGCTCGGGCCAATAGACCGTGCCCTGCACGGACCAGCCGTAACGCAGATTCACTTGAGTGGCCGCAGAGGGAAAGGCAAGCAGATTCCAATAGCCGCTCAGCTGTCCGTTGGCGCGGGTGTCGGCTGCTTGCGCACTATCGGGCAGGTCCGAGAGAGTCGGATTGCTGAGCAGGCTGGCGGCACTGGTCAGGTCGACACTCTGTTGATAGTCCAGGGCCGCGCACCAGGGCGCCAGCAGCAGCCCAGTGACAATTTCCCCGACCTTGCCGCGGACCATGCCCCGAACCAAGCCCCGAGCATTGCCCCAAACCAGGCCCCTGACCCAAGGGCTAAGACGCATCGCGCCGCTCGTCCTTGAGGACTTGGCCGTCTTCTATATGGATCAGCCGGCTGGCCCGTTCCATGATTTTCGGATCGTGGGTGGAGAATACAAAGGTCATGCCCTCGTTGCGATTGAGGTCGTGCATCATATCGAGCAGGTCCATCCCGGTTTGGGAATCGAGATTGGCGGTCGGTTCGTCGGCGAGAATAATATCGGGCTGACTGACCATGGCCCGTGCCACAGCCACCCGCTGCTGCTGGCCGCCGGACAGTTGATTGGGCCGGCGTGTTTCGCGTCCGGCCAGACCCACCTGCTTGAGCATTCGATAGACCCGCTCCTTGCGTTCGGCCGCAGGAATGCCCTGCAACAACATGATGTACTCGCAATTTTCGGCGGCATTTAACACCGGGATCAGGTTATAAGCCTGAAAGATAAAGCCGATATGATCGCGCCGAAAGTCGGACAATTCATGGCCCGACATCGACGATATGGCCTTATCCTTGAGTAACACCTGGCCGGCATCGGGGGTGTCGAGCCCACCCATCAATTGCAGCAGGGTCGACTTGCCCGATCCGGAGGGCCCGACGATGGCGGTAAACTCACCGGGTTCGATCACTATATCGACCTCATTTAGGGCTCGCACCAGCGTATCGCCGACACCCTAAAAGCGGCCAAGTCCAC
>ENA-OQVM01003255-OQVM01003255.1-marine-metagenome-genome-assembly--contig:-NODE-3255-length-17829-cov-51.199921_pt1 | contig 17829 bp, 27 predicted proteins | sample MGYA00237776_ERZ505498 | MGnify/ENA primary metagenome ERZ505498 (study PRJEB26159, sample SAMN06265151) | marine metagenome | isolation source: Helgoland LTER site | place: Germany:Helgoland, sampling... | reverse complement strand
TTGGAAGACCTGGCTGGCGACTTTGGCGAACTGATGGGTTTCTCTGAGGATGAGTTGGTGGCGTTGCTGCAAAGCGACGATGGCACTGAGGGTCTGACGGACGAAGACGCTGTGCCAGAGGTGCCGGAGCAGCCTGTCACGGTGGAGGGCGATGTGTGGCTGTTAGGTCGGCACAGGCTGATGTGTGGGAATAGCACGTCGATTGACCACCTTGAGCGCCTGTGCGACGGCCAGCTTGTCGATATGTGGCTGACCGATCCGCCGTACAATGTGGCGTATGAGGGCGGCACCAAGGAAAAGCTAACCATCCAAAACGACAGCATGTCTGACGACAGCTTCAGGCAGTTCCTTCAAGACGCCTATTCTGCGGCAGACGCGGTGATGAAAAAAGGCGCGGTGTTCTACATCTGGCACGCCGACATCGAAGGCTACAACTTCCGGGGCGCAGCATCGGACGTCGGTTGGCCTGTTCGCCAGTGCTTGATCTGGAAGAAGTCGAGTCTCGTCATGGGCCGCCAAGACTATCACTGGATGCACGAGCCATGCCTCTACGGCTGGAAGGATGGCGCAGCGCATCTTTGGGCTGCCGACCGCAAGCAAACAACTATTCTGGAGTTTAACAAGCCGCGTCGTAATGGCGAGCATCCAACGATGAAGCCGGTCGAACTGTTTGAATACCAGATGCTCAACAATACCAAGGGCAGCGACCTAGTTCTTGACAGCTTTGCGGGATCAGGAACCACCGCCATCGCCTGCGAAAAGCACGGTCGGATGGCAAGGCTTATGGAACTAGACCCCAAGTATTGCGACGTCATTATCAAGCGTTGGCAGGACTTTACAGGCGAGCAGGCAACGCACGCAGAGAGCGGCAAGACATACGGAGAATTGAGCAATGAAAACGATAGTTCTGCAGCATGACGAGGCCGAGGCTCTTGAGGCGCTGCTTGATAAAATACTGACCAGTGAGGCGGCATCAAAGGCCGCCTTTAAGGACGGAGCGGAGCGCCGCTTGGTTAAACGCGTTTCAATGAAGCTGCACTGGGCTGAGCGAGTGGCCGTATGACACGCGGCGAAAAGGTCTGCAAATTTGTGGAGGCTTTCTGCCCGGTGCCGGAGGGCAAGCTGGTCGGGAAGCCGATCAAGCTGATGAAGTTCCAGCGCCAATTCATCTTGGATGTTTACGACAACCCGAAAGGCACCAGCCGCGCTTACCTCAGCGTGGGCCGAAAGAACGGCAAGAGCGCTCTTATTGCGGCGATGCTGCTGGCGCACATCGTGGGGCCGGAGGCGCGGCAGAACAGTCAGATTATCAGCGGCGCACGCAGCCGCGATCAGGCCAGTCTAGTTTTTAAGCTGGCCGAAAAAATGGTCAGGCTCTCTCCCAAGCTGTCGTCGATTGTCAAAATCGTGCCGTCGCAAAAGATGCTTGTGGGCCTGCCGATGAATGTTGAGTACCGGGCGATCAGCGCGGAGGCCGGAACAGCGCACGGCCTGTCGCCTGTCTTGGCAATACTTGACGAGGTCGGCCAGGTGCGCGGGCCAACGGATAGCTTCATCGAAGCAATCGAAACGGCGCAGGGTGCGCACGACGATCCGCTGTTGATTGCGATTAGCACGCAGGCATCGACCGACGGCGACCTGTTTTCAATCTGGCTGGATGACGCAAAGAACGCCAAGGACAAACGGATCGTGAGCCACGTTTACACCGCGCCGGAAGATTGCGACGTGATGGATCGCAAGGCGTGGAAGGCGGCAAACCCGGCGCTGGGTGAGTTTCGCAGTTTAACGGACGTGCAGGACTTCGCAAAGCAGGCGGCACGGCTTCCGGCAAAGGAAAACAGCTTTCGTTGGTTGTTCCTGAACCAGCGGATTGAGGCAACAAGCCCATTCCTTAACCGCGGGGAGTGGGAGGCGAACAAAGCGCCGGCCGAGATTGAGAGCGGCGCGACGTGCTTTGCCGGGCTTGACTTGTCATCCAGCCGCGACTTGACGGCGTTTGTGATGGTGTTTCCTGATCTGGGCGGCGGGTATAGCGTTGTGCCGCAGTTCTTTATGCCTGGCGATGGCATCCGCGACCGGGCGAAGGAGGACAAGGTGCCGTATGACGTTTGGGCGAAGCAGGGGTTCATCACGCTGCTCGACGGGCCGGTGATTGTGCCTGCGGTGATTGCGCAGCACGTTGCCGAGGCGGCTGAGAATTTCGACTTGCAGCTTTTGGCCTATGACCGCTGGCGCATCAACGACTTCACGCGCGAACTTGACACGATTGGCGTGCAGCTTCCGATGCAGCCGTTCGGGCAGGGGTTCAAGGACATGGCCCCGGCGGTGGACAAGCTGGAACGGCTGGTGGTGGATCACAAGCTGAAGCACGGCAACAATCCCGTGCTGAATATGTGCGCGGCCAACGCGATTGCGGAGCGCGATCCGGCGGGCAATCGCAAGCTGAACAAGGCCAAGTCGATTGGGCGGATTGACGGGCTGGTGGCGCTGGCAATGGCGCTGGGCGTTGAGACGATGGGCGAGGGCTTGGTGGCATCGTCGCCTTGGGATGATCCTGATTTCAGTTTTTGAAAAATAATTCATCAATGTGCGTTTTTCGTGTTGCACACTAGGGCCAGACGCCCTATACCTATGTTTATAGGGCAATGAAGCCCAGCCCTGCCGGAGGCTTTACCGGCAACATAGGAGGCCAACATGGCTCTTTGTTCTTACTCCCTTGCCCCGATTGCCGCGCAGATGCGTATTCCCGCTGCCGCGCTTGTCGCACTGCCGACAGCAGTTGAAGTGTTTGCTCGCAAGGCGAACATGCCAGAAGGGCGGATGGTTATTGAGTTGCTTGAAAACGAGCCACTGCGCGAATATCTCGCAGAAATTTGCATCCAGACATATGGTGCCGCGCAATGAGCGCGGTACCTACATTCCGCGAAGTTTACTTGCGAGCAAAGCGCGAAAAGTCTGAAATTGTGGCCATTGTTATGATGGCCGACGACAGCATTCGCAAAATAAAATTTGGGCCTCGCGGTGGATGGGTGTTTGTTAAATGACCACATTTTTCGCAATCGACCGCAGCCCTGACGTTGTATCAGGGCGCGGGCATCCGGCAATCATGGCATGGCACAGCAGGGAGGCGCGCGACGGCTTTGTGCAGGCAACGCCAGCGGCGCACAAGGCAACCAAAAGGGAAGCCGAGGTGCTTTGCAGGGAATGGTACGGCGTGACGCTGATTGAGGCACTTAGAAAGGGTTTGATATGACACCCGAACAATTCAAAGCAGCGCGACATGCGCTTGGATACAGCCAGCAGGCGCTTGCCGACGAATGGGGCATGGGGTCCAATGGTGGCCGCACAATTCGGCGCTGGGAGCAGGGTGACAGGCCGCTGAACCCGATTGCGGCCTATGCTGTCAGCTTGATGCTTAGGGAGGTGGGTCTGCAATGAAACGTGGTGAAAATATGGTAATAAAGCGGAAGGCCAACGCGTTCCGTATCTGGCGATTGGCCACCTCAGTGGGCTGGGACTGCTCGGCAATTGAACTCGCAAAGGAGTTAGGCTTAACAGCAGAGGCCGTCCGAGTTATCTGCAAGCAGAAGGGCTGGAAGCTGCAAGACGGAAGATACAGTTCAGAAGTCCGTTTTGGCGTGGACAGGCTGATGAAGTCTTGATGCTTGGGGCGGACAAAGCCCCCTTTGCATTTGCGTCCTTGATGTGTTAGCTTGCCTGAAACATCGAGGACGCTCGCAATGGCTCTATTCGACCGCTTTCGAAAAGCGGAGACGCGCAATCTTGAAAACCCCAACGCTCCTGTGTCCGCAGAGGACTTTCTGCAAGTCATGGGCTGGGGCGAATTATCGGCATCCGCTGGCGTAACGGTCAACACCGACACGGCGCTCGGCGTGCCTGCGGTCTGGGCGGCTGTCAACTTTCTGAGCGGCACGCTGGCGGGCCTTCCGCTTCACGTTTATCGCAAGACATCAAACGGCAGAAAGCGTGCGACTGGGCCTCTTGAGGGCATTTTGCACGACACTGCCAACGACAGCATGTCCTCGTTTGAGTGGCGCAAATATATGTTCGACCAGGTATTTACCGGCGGGCGCTGCGTGACCTACATCGAGCGGGGCGGAACCAGCGGGGCAGTCAAGAACCTTTGGCCACTTGACCCAAACTACACGCGCGTAGAGCATCGCACGCAGGGCAGGCAGCAAATTCGCGTCTACCTTCACAAAGGCCAGACTTATGCGGCCACCGAGGTGCTTGATGTGCCTTTTATGCTGAAGTCAAACGGCATCGACGTGCGCGGTCCAATCTCAACCAACCGCGATGCAATCGGAATGGCGATTGCGGCCAGCCGATACGGCGCAAAGGCGTTTCAGTCTGGCGGCATTCCGCCTGTCGTTTTGCAAGGCCCGTTTCAAAGCGGAGCAGCCGCTGCGCGTGCCTCTGACGATGTGGCCAAGACAACTGCAAAGCTGGCCCGTGAAGGTCGGCCCGTTATGGCCCTACCGATGGGCCATGAAATGAAGCAGATCGGCTTCAACCCCGAGCAAATGCAGCTTATTGAATTGCAGCGGTTCAGCATCGAGCAGATCGCGCGGATTTACAGCCTGCCGCCGGTGTTCTTGCAGGATTTGACACACGGCACGTTCAGCAACACCGAGCAGCAGGATTTGCATTTTGTGAAGCACACACTGAAACGCTGGATTGAGCAGGTCGAGCAGGAAATGAACCTAAAACTGTTCCCGCGTGGTTCTAAGCAATACGTTGAGTTCAACGTGGACGGCCTGCTTCGGGGCGACTTCAAAACTCGCATGGACGCGCACGCCACGACAATTCAGAACGCGATCCGCACGCCGAATGAGGTACGGACGATTGAAAACATGCCGCCTCTTGAGGGCGGCGATAGTTTGATGGTGCAGGGCGCGACTGTGCCGATTGCCGGGCAGATGGGAACGCCAGATGCCGACACCGAATGAGGCAATGCGCGCCGGTGTGGACGCAGGCAATGGTTCTGTGATATATTCGCCAAAAGATATGGAGGCCGGAATGGCTGAACGTGAAATCCGGGCAATGTCGCAGCCTCTTGAGGTGCGCGAAGACGACGATCAAGCCATCCGTGTTTCTGGTTATGCGGCTGTTTTTGGTGAAGAGACAAACATCGCTGGCATGTTCACCGAGGTGATTGAGCGCGGTGCATTCAAAAGCGCACTTGAGCGCCAGGACGATGTGGTTTTTTTGATCAACCACGATGGCCTGCCGTTGGCGCGCACGCGATCCGGCACGTTGAAGCTGACCGAGGACGAGCGCGGGCTTTACATGGAAACTGAACTGGATGGTTCTGATCCTGACGTGCGCAGCATTGTTCCCAAGATGAAGCGCGGCGATCTGGACAAGATGTCGTTTGCATTTATTCCGACGCGTCAGGAATGGGACGACAGCGGTGACATTCCAAAGCGCACGATCCGCGATCTTGAATTGTATGATGTGGCGATTGTCACAACGCCTGCATATGATGGCACTGAAATCGGTTTGCGTTCGCTGGCGGCGCACCGCGCCGAGCAAACAAAGTCACAAGCGGCACGACGCATGAGAATGAAGTTGCGCCAATACGAATAGCAGCGGACTCCCGCTGTTTCGCCCTTCCCTGCGCCTTGGGCAAGCGCTCGGACTGATCGTCGTGAGACAGACCAGATCCCATAGATGGAGGCCCAAGATGGCTGATATTAAGACCCTGCGGGAGCAAATGGCGAACATCGCCACCGAGGCCCGCTCCAAACTGTCCGAAGTTTCGGATAGCACGCCAGAAGACCGCGCGTCTGAAATCGAACGCGAGTTTGACGCCATGATGGCGGATCACGACAAACTGGCCGCTCGCGTTGAGCGGATGGAAAAGGTTGAAGCTGCCCTGCGTGCAGGCGATGCCGTTGACCTTGATCGTCGCCCCAAGTTTGAAGACCGCTCCGCCCCTGCGGTGGATGAAGGCTTCAAGATGGACTATCGCTCTGCATTTGCTGAGATGATTGCCGCAGGCGGCGAAGGTTTTGTTGATCAAGAGGTTCGCAATGTCCTGAAGGAACACCGCGTGCAAACTGGCGGCACAACCACTGCCGGTGGCTTCACCGTTCCTGTTGAGTTGGCAACTTTCATCGAAAAAGCGATGATTGCAACTGGCCCGATGTATGGCAACAGCTTGTTCACTTACATCAACTCTGCCGATGGCCGCACGTTCAACATCCCGACAGTTGACGACACGGCTGTCACAGCCGAGGCGCACACTGAAGGCACGCAGCCGACAGATGATGGCGGCAAGGACGTGACATTCGGTCAGAAGTCGCTCGGCGCGTTTGCGTTTGACTCTGAGTGGGTTCGCTGGTCCGCAGAACTGAATGCCGACAGCATCCTGAACATGGAAAGCCTGCTTGGTGAGTTGCTCGGCGAGCGCCTTGGCCGTATCGCCAACGCGAAGCTGACAACTGGCTCTGGTTCTTCTGATGTTGAGGGCATTGTGACCAACTCGGCCGCGGGCAAGGTTGCGGCCGCATCCAACGCGATCACTGCCGATGAAATCATCGACCTGATCCACTCGGTTGATCCGGCTTATCGTTCTTCCCCAAGCACTGCGATCATGATGGCAGACGCCACCTTGGCGGCTGTGCGCAAGCTGAAGGACGGCGACGGCAACTACCTCTGGCAGATGGGCAACTATCAGGCTGGCATTCCACAAAGCCTTCTCGGCTACAACGTGGCAGTCAACCAAGCGATGGCCAATGTGGGGTCCGGCGTTGACAGCAAGGTTGTGCTGTTCGGTGATATGTCGAAATTCTATGTCCGCAAGGTTGGAGCGCCGTCGCTGTACGTCGCCCGTGAACGCTTTGCGCCTGACTTCGGCATCTTGGGCTACATTCGCTTTGACGGCGTGCTTTCCAACGTCAACGCGATCAAGCACCTGGCGCTGGCCGCAGCGTAAAGTCTGCTTTTTGGTGGGGCGGCAGGTTCGCCCCACTTTTCAAGCTGACCCAAAGGAGGCAACACCATGCCAAAGGTAAAACTTCTCACTTCGATGGCGGGCATCAACTTCTCGCACAATGCTGGCGACGTGATCGACTGCAACGATGCGGAGGCTTTGCGCTTTATTGATGCGGGCATTGCCGAGGCATTTTCTGCGCCGGTTGAGCGCGCTGTCAAAACGAAAAAGACGCAAAAAGCGGTTCGCACTTAAATGGTAAAGCCGCTGCAATCACACCAGTCTCTTGAGATTGTGGACGCGCCTTTGGTCACGCCGGTTACACTGGCGGAGGCCAAGGAGCAGTTGCGCGTTGAGCACACAGACGATGATGCGCTTTTGACGCGATTGATTGCTGTTGCGACGGCTTACACTGATGTCAAAGGCGCACTTGGTCAGGCGATGATCACGCAAAAGTGGGCGCAATGGCTCGGCCCTAATCCGGCGCAAACGGTTGTGCTGATTTTGGGTCCGTTGCAATCTGTGACGGCGGTGAAGTATTACGACACTGATGGGGCATTGCAGACGGACGACATCAACAATTATCAAGTTTTCGGAACAGAATTTGCGTCCTATTTTGGGCCGAAAGATGGCTTTTCTTGGCCGGTTGCACAGGATCGCTCGGACGCGATCAAGATTGAGTATCAAATCGGCTATGGCGATGCGCCGACTGACGTTCCAGATACAATCCGTCACGCGCTTCTTTTGCTGATCGGCCACTGGTACGAAAACCGCGAGCAGGCAACGACTGACAATTTGAACGACATTCCTTGGGGCTTTGAAGCGCTGCTGAACATTCACCGGAACTCTTGGTATGGTTAATGCAGGTCTATTTCGGGATCGTGTCACGTTCCAGCGCCTTTCTGAAAGCGCTGTTGACGCATATGGCAACGTCTATTCTGGTTGGGCAGACTTAGCCACCAGGTCGGCGGATTTGCGCGAGCAAAAGGGGCGCGAGCGGATAAACGGCGGCGCGTTGCTGGATCAGGCAATGGCGACAATGCGCGTGCGCTCTGACAGCACAACGCAGGGTATCACATCCGCCGACCGCGTTATTGCGCGGGGCATCACTTGGGCAATCAAAGACGTGATGCAGGTGGATGCAAAGAACACGCAGATTGAGTTCTTGATTGAGAAGGGTGTGGCGTCGTGAAGGTGACAGGACACAAAAAACTGATGCGGCAGATGCGAGATTTGCCGAAAGAGACGCACGAGGCGCTGCGCAAGTCGATTGAACGCACCGTCAATTCTGGCGCGCGCAAGGCCCGCGCGATTGTTCCGGTGGCAAGCGGTGACTTGAAATCTGGCATTAGCAGCGCTGTGAAAGTGAGCGAAGGCGAAATATTTGGCTTTATCAACTTCTATGATGGCAATGAGGACAACGGACTTGCGGCCAATTCAATCAACTACGGCTGGGGGCCAAATCAGTTTGGGTACAACTTTCGGCGCGAAGTGAAGGCGATGATTGGCGAGCGGCACAAGCGCACCGTTCAACGCAGTCTGAATAAGGCACTGAAGGACGCAACGAATGGCTGATGGTTATGCTCTTGCAACGCAGGTTGGCGTGCTTGCCGCGTTGAATGCTGCTGCTGGCGTCACTGCGTTGGTTGCCGGGCGGATTTATGATGAGCCTCCGCAGGATGTGGTATTTCCTTATCTGCGCTTCAACACAATCCAGCCGAATGCTTTTGACACTGACACGGCGCAGGGGGCTTTGGTTGACATCACGCTTGAGGCGCATTCACGCAGCCCGTCAGGGCGTGTTGAGGCTGTTCGCATAGCTGAGGCCGTCAAGGACGCTTTGCACCGTCAAGAGGCGTCTGTGACAGTCGCTGGCTATACGCTGGTGGAATTGATATTCGAGACGATTTCGGCTACAAGAGATAGCGACGGGCGTGGTTATACGGCTGTCATTGCACTTCAAGCGATGCTTGATACCGCCTGAACCCGCGCTCTGGGCAAGCGCTCTTTATGGAGGCCGATATGGCTAAACAACTCGGACGCGCCCTGCTGGTCAAGATCGGCGACGGCGAAGTGGCAGAAGCATTTGCAAACCTTTGCGGTTTGAACAGCAAGACGCTCACGATCAACAACTCCTCGATTGATGTGACAACGCCTGATTGCACATCGCCAGAAGGTGCCTTGTGGACCGAAACGCTTGCGGGGCTCAAAAACGTGTCTGTATCTGGCGATGGCTTTTTTGAGGACAGCACTGCCGAGGCGCGGGCCAATACCGTCGCAATGGGGGCTGACAATTCGGCAAACTTTCAGATCGTTGTGCCAGACTTTGGCACTTATGCGGGCGCGTTCCGTTTGACGACGCTTGAGTTCGGCGGCGAAACTGAGGGCGGCGTGACATACAGCGTCAGCCTTGAAAGCACCGGCGTCATCGCGTTCACGGCGGCATAATGGCGATCACGGCAGAAGCGCCGCGTGGGGGTGTCGTTGAGTATATCGACGACACCTCTTACACGTTTGTATTGCGCAATCGTGAGATTGAGCGTTTCGAGGATAAGCACCGAGGGATTTTTGATCTTTGGGAAGGCTTTTTTGGGCGCGGCACAAAGCCAACAAGCACCGAGGTGCGGGATATTCTGGCGCTGGCCCTTGTTGGTGGCGGCATGAAGGACCATGACGCTGACAAGGTTCTTGCACGTTCAACGCCAGCGGATTTGATGCGCTTGTTTCAGGTGGCGCAGGCTGTCTTGGGAATTGCGTTTATGCCTGACGCAACGGATGAAGCCTCAAAAAAAAAGACAGCGGACCTATCCCAAAGCGGATGAACGTCCGCAACATGATTAAGAACGGGATCGTCGCGGGGTTAAAGCCTGATGAAATTCGTGATATGATCCCGAAAGATGCTTGGCTTGTTTTTGAGGGGTGGTCCGATGCACACTCACCCAAGAAGCCTGGCGAGGACGCGATGACTGCTGATCAATATCGCAAACTGGTGGAGAAAGTCGATGGCCGTTAGTGCTGAACAACTGAACATCATTTTATCCGCCCGGGATAAAGAGTTTGCGAAGGCAATGGAGCGAAACCAGAAACGGGTTGAGCATTTTGCGAGGAAGTCCAATAAAAGTCTTGGATCGGTTTCGGCAGGCTTCAAAAGGTTGTCTTTGGCTTCGGCAGCGTTTTTGCCTGCACTGTCCGCAACGGCGGTTGTCGCGGCTGTTCGTCGGGTGACTGAGCAGCTAGATGAGATTGGCAAAAAGGCTGATCAAATTGGCTTGACGACTGATGCGCTGCAAGAGTTCCGAGCGATTGCCGAAAGTTCTGGCGTATCTCAGGCCAAGCTGGATAGCAGCCTTGAACGCTTTTCAAAGCGGTTGGGTGAGGCGTCAATGGGAACGGGCGCAGCGAAAAAAGCGCTTGATGAATTGAACCTGAGCGCGGATGAATTGCGGCGCGTTGGCCTTGATGAAGCGGTTATGCGCATTTCTGAGGAAATGCAAAAGGTTGAAGACCCGACGCGCAAAGCGGCTCTTGCGGCTGGCTTGTTTGGCCGCGAGGGTGTTGCGATGATCAACATGCTGCGCGAAGGCCGGGATGGCATGGAGGCGATGCGGCGCGAGGCGCGCGAACTTGGCATTGTTATTGACGAGGATATGATCCGCAATGCTGAGGAGGCGCAGACGCAGCTTGACTTGATGTCGCGCGTCATCAATGCGAATTTGAGCACTGCGCTGATCAACTTGTCACCTTTGATTGTGAAGGCTGCGGAAGGGATTGCCACAGTCTCACAAGCGGTCAATAGGTTTTTGGACCTTCGTAACCGGCTATCTGACGAACCTCTTGATGCAACTGGGTTGCGCAACTTGGTCGAGGAATATGAGGGTCTTGAAAGCGAACTTAGCGCCGTGACGCAGGCGCAGGCAGCTTACAACGCCAATGTCGAGAAATACGGCGAAGCAAGTGAGCAGGCTGCAAGTTGGCTTTCAAAACTTACCAAAGCAGAAGACAATCTTCAGCAAGCGATTGCGCGCCGCAACGCTGAAAAGGCGGCTGAAGGACGCGCTGTTTCAGGAATTGAGGGAATTAGCGCAGAAACAAAAGAACTCCGCGAACAGGCCGAACTCAACAAGTTGTCAGCAGAGGAACGAGAGCGGCAGCGCATTGCCACAGAGCGCATGCGAAAAGAGGCTCAAATTATTGCTGATATTGAGGCGAGCGGCAGAGAGGTCACAGCAGAACTGCGCCAAGATATTGAACAGATTGGCGAGAACTATGAGCAGGCAGCTATTTCGGCGTCAAAAATACTTACACCGATGCAGGCCGCTGCAAGCACCACAGCATCAACCGCGCGTTCTGCGCAAAATGCCACTCAGTCGTTTGAGGATATGTTTGGTGCCATAATCAACGGCTCCCCTGCCCTTCAAGCTCTTGGCTTTGACGCTGAGAATTTAAGAAGCACAATGAGCACCGTCGAGGCCAGCATGGAGGACGCATTCATGTCAATGATTGATGGCACGCAAAGCGCCGGAGATGCCTTCAAGTCAATGGCGTCTGAAATCATCAAAGAGTTGTTTCGGGTTTTGGTCGTGCAGCAGCTTGTCGGCAGTTTCAGCAGCGGCGGTGGCGGCATTCTGGGCAGCGTGTTCGGGGCTATCGGCGGAGGTGGCGCGCCCATCACGGGGCAGGCGTCGGGCGGCAGCGTTCAGGCAGGCAAGCCCTACATCACCGGAGAGCATGGCCGAGAATTGTTCGTGCCGCAAGTCAACGGGCGGATATTGAGCGCAGGGCAGACGAACAACGCAATGTCATCCGGCGGCGGTGGCGTCACTGTCATTCAGAACAACACATTCGGCTCAGGCGTCAGCCGAGCGGAGGTTACCGCGATGCTGCCCAAGATGGTTGAGGCGACGAAAGCTGCGGTGGCGGACGCCAAGCTGCGCGGCGGCTCTTACGGAAGGTCCTTCGGATAATGGCAATCACGTATCCCCTCGCCCTGCCAGCGCACACGGGCATTCGCAGCGTCAGCTTTCGGGCCAGAAACGCGGTGGCCTATAGCATGTCGCCGTTTACCTTTGCGGGGCAGGCGCACCAATACGCGGGCCAGATGTGGGAGGCCGACATCACGCTGCCGCCCATGCGCCGCACAGCCGCAGAGCAGTGGAACGCTTTTCTGTTATCCCTAAACGGGCAGGCTGGGACGTTCCTGCTTGGCGATCCGAATGGGTGTGTGCCAAGAGGGACGGCATCGGCAGCACCCGGCACGCCAATCATCACGGATCAAACGGGCAGCACAATATCCGTCACGGGTGCGGCGGTTAGCCAAACGGGCTGGCTTTTGGCTGGCGACTACATCCAGCTTGGGGCGGCTGCTACGGCAACGCTGCACAAGGTTCTGGTGGACGTTGACACTGATGTCTCTGGCAACGCGACGCTGGATGTATGGCCAGCCGTGCGCGGGACAAGATCGAGCAGCGTTGTCGTGGCAAACGCCGTTGGCCGTTTTCGCTTGGCCGAAAATGTGACGGGTTGGAATGCTGACGTGGCGCAATACGGCATCAGCTTCAGCGCAATGGAGGCAGCATGAGCCGCACGGTTCCGGCACCTCTTATCGCGGCTTGGGCTGGCGAAACTGCGCAGCCATATTTCGCGGTTGAGTTTCTTCTGAGCAGCGCGTCTGTCCGTTTTTGGAGCGGGTATGGTGACAAGGTTATTGGGTCCGACACCTACCTTGGCGCGGGTGAATTGATTGCAATCAGCGGCCTTGAAGAAGTCAATGATATGTCGGCCAAGGCGCTGACAATCAGCCTGAGCGGCATGTCCGGCGCTGTGATCAGCTTGGCGCTGCAAGAGCCGTATCAGCGGCGCGTGTGCCGGGTTTATTTTGGCGACGCATCGGTGACTGACGTTGTCGAGGTGTTTACCGGACGTCTGAACAAGATGACGATTGAGGACAGCGCCGAGTCTGGCACTGTGTCGGTGCTGGTTGATAGCAAAATGGTTGAGGCGGAAAAGGCCAGCAACCGCCGCTACACGAGCGAAAGCCAGAAGGCGCGGTACGCTGGCGACACGTTCTTTGATTATGTCGCACCAATTCAGGACGCGGAGATTTCATGGGGCCGCAAAAGCAGCTAAACGCCTATCTCAAGGCCGTCAGGAGCGCGCCTTTCCGGTGGGGGCACCACGACTGCCTGACGTTCACCAATGGCGCGTGGCGGGCCATGTATGGCCACGGGTGGGCCGACGATTGGCTGGGGCGCTATATGGTTGCGACGGCCTATGGTGAACGGCCCATGCGCAAGGACCAGCTTCGCAGCGAGTTTGGGTTCTTTTCGTTTGTGGACGCGGTGGATGATAAGCTGACGCGGGTTGCGCATGTACCGCCGCGCGGCGCGCTTGTGGTGACGGATCGTGTGGCCGATTGGGGCATTGGGTACGGCATGGGCATTTGCACGGGCATCAAAGCGGCGTTTCTTTCGCGGCAAGGTGTGATATACATGCCCATAACCGATATTTCGAAGGCGTGGATATGAAGAGACAGGTCCCTTACAATGTGATGCGATATGCCGATTGGGATCAGGCTCCGCGCGATCCTGTTACTGTTGGCGCTGCAATTCTAGGCTCATTGGGATCGTTTGGTACGGCGGTCGCAGGCTTCAGCATATTTGGGATAGGCGGCGCTGCTATCGTTGGATACCTCGCCATATCTGCCGTCTCAAGCTGGGCGCTGCAAGCACTTGCCCCAAAGCCTGACTTTGGCGCGCTCACCTCGCAAGGCATCCTTGTAAACCAGAAAAGCGCAATTTCGCCCCATGACTTCGTTTATGGCCAAGTCCGCAAAGGCGGCACAATCACCTACTATGAGACGACTGGAAACAACAACAAGTTCTTGCATCAAATTATCGCACTCGCTGGCCATGAGGTCGAGGAAATTGGCGACATCTACATCAACGATGAGGTGGTGACGTGGGACGCGGACACGGGCTTTGTGGATGGGCGTTGGAAAAACAAAATCCGCATCCGCAAGCACCTTGGCGATCAGACAGCCGCCGACGCAGACTTGCTGGCCGAGAGCGTGCAAATAAATGGGTCATTCGTCGGCAAAGGCATCGCCTATCTTTATGTCCGATATGAGTTCAATCAAGACGTGTTCGCAAATGGCTTGCCGCTGATCACGACGGTGGTGAAAGGCAAGAAAGTTTACGACCCGCGCACGACAACAGCCGCATGGAGCGCCAACGCTGCCCTGTGCGTCCGTGATTACATTGCAGCGGCTTACGGCATGTCTGACACCGACATTGACGACACGGCCTTCTCTGTGGCCGCCAACGTCTGCGATGAGGCCATTACATTGGCTGGCGGCGGCACTGAAGCCCGATACACCATGAACGGCATTGTGAACGCTGGCGATAGCCATTCCACAATTCTTGGCCGCATGATGACGTGCTGCGCTGGAACGCTATTCTGGGGCGCTGGCAAATGGAAACTGATTGCCGCCGATTATGTGGCTCCGACAAAGGTTCTGACGCTGGACGATATGCGCAGCGGCATCTCGCTTGATACGCGGACCAATTTGCGCGACCAATTCAACTCGGTGCAAGGCACCTTCAACGATGAGGCCGCGCGATGGATCACGACAGATTATCCGCCGTTCACTTCGTCCGTCTTTGAGACTGAAGACGGCGGCGAGCAAACCGCGCTTGATATGCAACTGCCTTTGACAACCAGCGGATCAGCGGCGCAGCGCATTGCAAAACTGACGCTGTTCCGAGCGCGTGAGCAGATGACATTCAGCGCCGACTTCGGCCTGAATGCGCTGGATGTTGAGGTGGGCGAGATCATCGCGCTGACGATTGATCGCTACGGCTGGGACGAAAAAGAGTTTGAAGTGGCCGCGTGGAAATTCGGCCCAAGCGGCGAGGGCGGCGATCTGCGCGTGACGATGACGCTGCGCGAGACATCTGAGGCCGCGTTTGATTGGAACGCCGAAGAGGCGGACATCATCAGCAACAACACGAATTTGCTGTCTTTTACCGATGTGCCGTCTGTTGGCATTGCCTTATCGCAGCGCACGCAGATTGTCCGTGAGAACGTCACAAACATCATCACGCTGAACATCACGTCCGGCGCTGGCGAGCGGATTGATTACATTGAGGCGGAGTTCAAGCTGTCCAGTTCGGATCGCTGGATTTCGCTTGGCACTGGTCAGCTTGGCGACTTTGAAGCCGCCGATCTGGACGACGGCTTTTATGACTTTCGCGCCCGGGCGATCAACGCATTTGGAGTCAAAGGCGAATGGGAGTTTGCCTTCAACTATGAGGCGATTGGCAGCAGAGAGCCACCGTCTGACGTGCAGAACCTTGTGGCCGAGGTGAATGGCGCAGTGGTGACGCTTGATTGGGACGCTGTTCCTGACGCCGATTTGTCGTTTTATCGCGTGCGGTATTCGCCCGAGTTGGCAGGAGCAACGTGGGCCAACGCGATAACATACGTTGACAAGGTGCCGCGCCCGGCGTCCATCGCGTCAGTCCCGGCCCGCGCAGGGACGTATCTTGTCCGCGCCTATGACAAGTCTGGCATATCCTCGCTTGGCTTTACGTCCGTTGTGGTTCTGCCTGCCGATCTGGAGCCGTTCACGCATACGATCAGCTTGACGGACAGCCCGACATTCACGGGGGCCAAGACGAACACCGAGGTTGTTTCTGGCGCTCTGCGATTGACCGCCTACACGACTGCGCCTGCGACTGGTGAATATCTGTTCAGCGATGTGATTGAAACCACTGGAGGCGGAGGCGGAGGCGCAGGTAGTGGTGGGATTAAAAGGTGCCGCGTTTATGTGACAGGCACGAACAATCGCTTTGATAATTCGGCTGGCCTGTTTGACGATCAGCCAGGATTGTTTGACAACGCCCCAGGCAATTTCGATGATCTTGGCGGTGACAGCCAATTTGCCGACACCAACATCATCACGTATGTGTCGGTCACGCAGGACGATCCTGACGGAACGCCAACCTGGTCTGACTACCAGCCGATCAAGGTGGCCGATATATCTGGACGCGCTTTTCGCTTCAAAGTCCGGCTAAATTCGACCACAGACAATGTAACCCCGTCGCTTTCGGCGCTGACGGCATATGTGGAGCACAATTGATGTCTCAAAATGACCTTGTAATTGACAACCAATCATTTCCTGCAACGCGATCTGACATCAACAGCGCATTGCAGGCGCTGGGCAGTCTGAGCAGCGGATCGTCGGCACCCGCCACGACCTATGCGAACATGCTCTGGTATGACACGATAAACAACACCCTCAAGATGCGGTCTGAGGCGAATGATCAGTGGATCAGCGTTGCATATGTTGACCAGTCGGCCGACGCTTTTCGGATACTTGATGACACTCAGGTTGTGAATACGTCAGGCACGCAGACAGGGCTGTTGGGCGATCAGGCCACCTCGGCTTGGGAGGCTGGCACAGGGACAACTGAGAGCCTTGTGTCGCCTGCCAAGGTCAAGGCGGCGATTGATGCCATTAGACCAGAAGTTACGGACAAAGATGTGCCTATATCTACGGTGAACCCGGCTGGGTTATCCGAAGTTGTGTTTTCAAGTCTGAGCGAACCCTTTTACAGCTTTTATTTCAATGGCATTTATCCTGCAACAGCAGACACTGATATATTGCTGTATGTGTATATCAGCGGTGACAATGGTGTGACTTGGACAGTCGCATCAGACACAAACACTGCCAACTGGAGGTTAAATGGTGGGGGGTCTGGCTTGTTAAGGCTCAATACTGCTGTGGGCGTGGGAGAATTTGCCCTTGGTTACAAGGACGCCATCACATCTAAGTCTGGCAGCCTCATCACGCCCACCGGTGCAACTCTCCCCATCAACGCGATACGCGTTCGTTGGTGGCGCGCCGATGGTGACGTTTTGAAAAACTTCGGCAGTGATATAGGCCAAACCATAATTCAATACGCGAGGTAAGCCATGAATAGAAAAGTGTCACAGCAGAGACTTGCTGAGGAAATCGTTTCGGCGGGTCATCCACAGGACATCCTACCGTATCTTGAGCGGATGGCTCCCGGTATCGTCGAACGCTATTGCATGTACGTGCGAACCATTGCCCATAAATTCGGAGTCTCCGAGGCGGATGTGGATGAATTGTTCAAAAGGGCCTCTGAAAACCCTTTTTGACACACACCCAACCATGAGCAGGCCGATCCCGCAGCGATTGATTGGCCTGCCATTCCGTGATATAGATCGGCCAACCTTAAATGAATGGGGGCCGACACATGGCGCAAAATACAGACATCGTTCTTGCAATCGCTGCTTGGACGCAGCTTACAAACGCTGACGTAACCGCAATCACATTCCAGAATAAGTCCGGCGGGTTTATCCTTGTCAAAGGCACAGTGGGGGCCGTTGCGCCAACTGATGATGATGGGGCGGTGCGCTACAATCCCGGCCAAGGCGAGCGCAATGTCTCGCTGTCCGATCTGTTCCCCGGCATTTCTGCAACCCGCGTTTATGCTTACACCAGCGCCGGTGCCGAGGTGATGGTCAGTCATGCGTAACATTGTCAGCCCGCTTGATGGCTTTTTGTCGCCTTTCGGCCGGCGCGGTGGCATACCGCTGCTGGGCGGAATACAGCCGACGCTCTTCTTGGACTTTTCCGCACGTGTCTATGCCCGCCGAGAATTGGACGCTCAGGACTACCGCATTGGCGGGTCTGACCCCGTGCTTGTCACTGACTTCTCAAACAACACATTTGGAGCCTGACACATGGCACTTGATACGACAAAGACTGCACACGAACTTATCAACAGTGGTCGATCCACCGGGCAGACCGTCCTTGATAGTGACGGGAACCTGAAGTGGGCGAT